>Ga0315290_10000152_pt1 | contig 41448 bp, 38 predicted proteins | sample YL17G12_0_MG_FD_203627 | JGI IMG/M metagenome (GOLD analysis project Ga0315290, IMG submission 203627) | Sediment microbial communities from Yellowstone Lake, YNP, Wyoming, USA - YL17G12_0 | ecosystem: Environmental > Aquatic > Freshwater > Lake > Sediment | place: USA: Wyoming | collected... | reverse complement strand
TCTGAATGATCACCTTAACTCGATCCAACTCGGAATTACTCAAACGCAGTTTTATCGCGCGCTTAACCGCGACCTGCCCACCTTCCTTATCATGACCATGAAACCGGATTCGTCCATTTTCAATTTCAGCTTTTTCAGGTTTGGCGATATCATGATATAAAACCGAATAGAAGAGCAGGGATCGCAGAGAACGTTCCGAATTCGGAGGCGTTACAAAATGTCGTTGAAATTGCTTACGAAACCTGCTCAATTTCATTGTAAAGAATCCGGTCATCAAATCATTTGCCACATTACTATTAATATCCAATGCCAAAACCCCAAAAAACGATTCCAAGAAGTCCATCGCTTTCAATGTATGTTCCCACACGTCATGGACGTGGGGAGAAGGTTGTTTAATTCCCTTCAATTCCAGAATTTCCGGGAATATATTAGGTAAAGCACCCAATATATCCAGTGCTCGGATGGCGGTCGATGGTTTTGGACCATCAAAGATTTTAAATACTTCGTCGCGTATTCGCTCAGAAGAAATTTCCTTCAGCAGTCCTATCGATTCTTTAAGGATCTGGCGAGTCTCCATTTCGATAGCGAATCCCAACCCTACTGCAAATCGAATGGTCCGGATGATCCTGACAGGATCATTTATTATGGATTTACTTTGACAAACGCGAAGGCGTTTTTCTCTCAAGTCTGCCAACCCTCCAACTGGATCTTCAAGCTGTCGAGTTCGCAAATTAACTGCCAGAGCATTGATCGATAAATCTCTTGCGAATAAATCTGCGTTCAAATCCTTGTCACGATAGGAAGAAAAATCCAATACTTCACGAGATTGGTCTTCATTTGTGAGAATAACTCTTCCAACATCATTCTTTGCATCTAACGGGAAAAATGCACCATTAAGGGCTTTGGCGACAAATTTGGCGGTTTTTATTCCATCTTTTGGTACAACAAAATCCAGGTCATGGGTTTCACGGTTCAAAAAGAAATCCCTGACTGCCCCACCGACTAAATAAACATCCAGATCCCGTGGCAAACAACCCACGACGGCTGTAAGAATTGGGTTTGTTAAATTATCCAAAGGGTTTGGAATATATATTATTTCGGGTGTTTCATTAGATCTGGTCTGGCGCGCAGATTTTTCTGCTTCAGCTGCAGTTTCACCCTGGGCTACGATTTTCCCCCGAACTCGTGCTACCCACCGGCCGGCATATGGTGAAATTTCCTTGTCGTCCTGCGATTGGACCATAATAATGAATTATTGCCCTGACTGGAATTTTTCCAGATCAACCACACCGATAAAAGGTAGATTACGGTAATACTCATCAAGATCCAGGCCATACCCAAATACAAATTTATTGGGTATGACGAATCCGCGATAGTGAATCGGAACAGCCGCTTCACGGCGTTCTGCTTTATCCAATAAAGCGCATACTTTTAACGACTTGGGGTTGCGAGTCTTGAGTAGCTCAAGGACATGAGCCACAGTATGACCGCTGTCTACAATATCCTCAACGAGCAAAACACTCTTACTCTGAATATTGTTTTGTAAATCCAGAGTTACTCTGACATTTCCGTCGGATGAATACTTGCCAGCACCATAAGAAGAGATAGCCATGCAATCGATTGCATGAGGGATTGTAATCTGGCGCATCAAATCGACCATGAAGGGCAGTGCTCCCCGTAAGACACAAATAAGCAGCAAGTCTTCGCCGGCAAAATCCTTGTTTATTTCTTCAGCTAACTCGCTAACACGTTCTTGAAGAGTGGGGCCATCGATCAGGATTTCGGCAAGAAATTCTTTATAATCACGCATTTTAACTCCTCGATGGACCTACTTCCGAATTCCTGGCACTTCATGGTGGAGGCGACACCTCGCTTCGTAAAGTTCGGATGCCCCGACGATCACCACTGGATCATCGTAACGTGCTGGTTTACCGTTGACCAATCTCTGTGTCCGGCTGGCAGGTTCTCCGCAGACCATACAGATCGCCTGCAGCTTATCCACACGCTCAGCTTTTGCCATAAGAATAGGCATGGGTCCAAATGGTTCACCTCGAAAATCTGTGTCTAGGCCGGCGACAATCACACGTAAATTACGATCTGCAAGCTGCCGTGTGACATCTACGATCCCTTCATCGAAAAATTGTGCCTCGTCAATCCCCACCACGGATGTATCCTCTTCCAGTTTTTCCAAAACATCCCAGGATTTTACGACAGGAACCGCATCATAATCTGCTCCGGCATGAGAAGTGACTTTTTCCGCAGTGTATCGAATGTCAATCGATGGCTTAAACACTTGAACCTTCTTTTTAGCGATTACAGCGCGTCTTAATCGCCGGATTAATTCGTCAGTTTTTCCACTGAACATGGATCCACAGACAACTTCAATTAAGCCATGGATATGAGGCGTCATATTTCTCCTGATTTTTTACGGGATAAAATACAAAACAGGCAGAAGACCATTCTGCCTGTTAAGTTTACCTGATAATGTAAATTGATGGAAAGTTTTTAACCTTCAGCTTTAACGGCATCAGGGACATTGTATCCTAACGAGCGAAGTTTCTTCTTGGCATCGATCAAACCTTTGCGGCCAAATCCTTCGATCGCGAGGACGGCATGATCGCCCTCTGCCAGCCTGTCCAGCAACTGACCTACTTCAGTGATCCCGCCCTTGGCAAGCGCTGAAGTTGCACGCGTGCCAAGTTCAAGTTCGGTGATGGATCGCATCGGTGAAACCTTGGCGTCTTCTTTCGCCTGTTGGGATTCCACGTATTCCTTGCGAGCCTGAAGTTTCTTATAAAACCGATCGACCTGTCCTTCAATATCCATCATCCGCTGCTGCTCGCCACTGAAAAATGAATGGCACTTCGAACAAACTTCGATGTGGATTTCCTTTTTTGTGGAACCGGTGGTCCAAGTGTTTCCACAAGCGCACACGACCTTGGCGTCCGAGAAATAAGTTGGATGAATTTCAGCTTTCATTTCATGCCCCTTTATTCTTCAACGACCGGAAGCACATTTACGCGCTTGCGGCCCTGGTAGACATCAAAGAGAACGACGCCCTCGATAACTGAAAACAGCGTATCGTCCTTACCCTTGCCCACGTTCAGACCCGGCTTGATGCTGGTCCCGCGCTGGCGGATTAATATATTTCCCGAAAGGACATGTTCACCTGCATACCGCTTAACACCCAGGCGCTGCCCATTACTGTCACGATTATTTTGGCTTGAACCGCCACCTTTTTTATGAGCCATGGTAACCTCTCTTATTTCTGAATCTTTTCAATTTCGAGACGGGTGTACTGTTGCCGATGTCCGGTCTTTTGGCGGATGCGTTTCTTGGGCCTGTAATTGAAGTTAACCGTCTTTTCGCCCTTGAAATGCTCGATAATTTTCGCCTTGATGGTCACCCCTTTTACATCGGGATTACCTACGGTGAATTTATCTTCATCTGCCAGCAATAGGACATGCTCAAGGGTCACGTCTGTGCCGGGGTCCAAATGCAACAAATCGACATCGATTGTGCTGCCTTCGACAGCACGATATTGCTTGCCGCCGCTTTCAACAATGGCATACTTCATAACTTTATTCTCCTGGTCTTCGCTTCACCGCAAACGCTGCGTTTTTGATACCAGACGCCACGCTGCGGGGAAGCCGGGATTATGTCATACAACTGCCCCAGCCAAAGATCTGCCAGGGCAGAGCGAGTTGGAATTATACGTGAAGGCTCTTAATTTGTCAATAATTTAGGACTTAATTAATTATTTTGTGCACCGGCATCAATCCAACTTTTAATGATTTCCAGTTGTGCTGCGGTTAGATTTTGTCCTTGTTTGGGCATTTTACCTTGTTCAGTTAAAGTGAAAAGATTGCTCTTTTCTGCATTACCCGGCACAACTACCGGGCCTTTTATGGAGCCATTCATTAGTTTTTCGTAAGCCGTCATATCCAATCCTCGTGAGATTTTCTCAACTCCGTGACATTTCACACAGCTTGTCTTAAAAATAGGCATAACATCCTTTGAAAAGCTGACCGGAGATGCCAAATCCCTGGGGGTCGGCGATGCGACAGGCGCCTGACTGCCACATGCTGAAAGTATCGCAGTAATAAAAATAGCCGAAACATACAAAATGGCCACACCAGATAAGTTTATTTCAAAATATCTATTCATTATTATTCTCCTAAATTATGATATATTTTATACGAATAAGAATAACAGAAAATTAAATCACTTTGAAATCTGGAGGATGCATGGGATCAACTACTCTCTTCGATGGCCTATCCGGTTATCTAGCCAAACCGATCGGCAAGGGTCCCTGGCCGGTTTTAATTGTGATACAAGAGTGGTGGGGGCTTGACCAACAAACCAAATCGATAGCCGATCGATTCGCTGATTTAGATTATCTCACCTTTTCGCCAGATTTATACCACGGAGAATTGGCACAATTAGGCGATTCCGAAAAAGCAATGTCCTTGGTCCAAAAGTATGGACAGACCGCATCTGAAGAATTACAGAGGATATTCGATGCGCTCAAGATACATGCTGATTCAACCGGAAAGCTGGGGAGCGTTGGGTTTTGTTTCGGCGGACGGATGTCTCTAATTCTGGGGATAAATCGTCCCGTCGATGCCGTATGTACATTTTACGGAGGAGGCATGCAACAAATCTTTGACCAGCTCGATCGGTTACACTGCCCTGTGCTTGGCTTGTTCGGCGATCAGGATATATCAATTCCAGTAGGGACTGTTGAGCAGTTCGATCAGCGACTTGATCAAATCGGTGTAGAACACGAAATTGTCGTCTATCCAAATTCCGGCCATGCTTTTTTCAGGGATAGCGACCCGAAGGCCTACAAACCTGAAGCCTCAAAAGACGCCTGGCAGCGTGTTACAAAATTTTTTGACCGGCATCTCCATAGAAAATATGTGCTAAAATAGTGGTCAGCGGCGTCAATACCCTCGAGCCTGATTGCACTAAAGAACCCGCCGCAAGCTAGCGTCCTTTCAAGGTCTGTCGATAGGCGGGTTTTGAACTTGCTAACCTCCCTGGCACACCCCGCTTAGTTCGCGGGGCAGGTGGCAGGTGTAGTAGCTGGGAGTGTCACAAAACATCTACTCTCCTTTACCCTCAAACAATGCTCACCGCTGAACAATTAACTGTTATCGAAGCACCTGTAACGTCCAGGATATTTCTGCGCGGTCCAGCCGGCTCAGGTAAAACAACCTGTGGCGTGGAGAGACTGAAATTTCTAGTAAATAAAAACATACCTTCAGATTCTATGCTTCTCCTTACCCCCCAGCGTACTTTACAGGAATCTTATCTGCAAAGTCTACAAACTTCAGGATTGGATGCTGGCGGGGTTTTGACACCCGCCACAATCGGAGGACTGGCACGACGCATGGTCGATTTATTTTGGCCTTTAGCGGTCGAGGCTGCAGGATTCGCACTACAAAACCAGCCTCCCACATTTCTCACGCTCGAAACAGCCCAATACTATATGGCCCGGTTAGTTCGCCCAAGGCTGGATGAAGGCTATTTCGAATCAGTTGTAATGGATCGTAACCGGCTTTATTCCCAAATCCTGGATAACCTCAATAAGTCTGCATCCATTGGCTTTCCACACACCGAGATTGGTGAAAAGTTAACTTCTGCCTGGAGTGGGGACCCCGCTCAACGCAGGGTTTATACAGACACCCAGACATGTGCCAGTGAATTTCGGGCTTTTTGCCTTGAGCACAACCTACTGGATTTTTCGCTTCAGCTGGAAGTGTTTACCAATCTTTACTGGAATGTACCAATCATCAGGGAATATTTGCAACGGACATACCAACATATTGTCTATGACAACTTGGAGGAAGATATCCCGGTTGCACATGACTTAATTCGCGATTGGTTGCCAAATCTGGATTCGGCATTGCTCATTTTTGATGATGACGCTGGTTATCGTCAATTTCTGGGATCCGATCCTTCATCCGCATTGGAACTCTCCACGATATGCGATGAGACTATCCCATTCCAAGAGTCATTCGTCTCTACAGATGACTTGCTATATTTGTCATCGGAATTAACCAAAGTAATGACACTATCGAATGATTCAGTTCGCCCATTAAAACAAAAAGTCGGAGAGACGACCAGAATTATCAGCACTCGCTTTTATCCTGAACTGTTGGATGAAATTGCATTGGAAATCTTGAATTTGATAAATACTGGAACACGACCTTCAGAGATTGTTATATTAGCTCCATACCTAGGTGATGCATTGAGATTTTCTCTGACACATCGACTTGCTGCTTTCGGAATCGTGTCACGATCACTCAGACCCTCTAGGTCATTAAGGGATGAACCGACCTGCCAGTGCCTGCTCACACTTGCGGAACTCGCCCATCCTCAATGGGGTTTTCAACCGGCAAAATACGACGTTGTTCGTGCTTTCCTGCAATCGCTGGAAGGGATGGATCTGGTTCGGGCGCAACTCCTGGCGGAGATTGTTTACCGCACGCGGGATCTGTCCCTGGGGTCTTTTGACCGAATTAACTCGGAGATGCAGGAACGGATTACTTATCTAATAGGCAGCCGGTACGAAACATTACGACACTGGGTGGAAGTGTACATGCAGGAAGATCCTCAACCTCTGGATCATTTCTTCAGGCGACTATTTGGTGAAGTCCTCTCCCAACCTGGGTTTAAGTTTCACAGGGATATCGATTCGGCCAGGGTCACAACTAGTCTCATTGAGTCAGTGCAGAAATTCAGGATAGCGCTCTCTTATGGAGAAGGTAACGCAGTGGACAGCGCCAAGGAATACATCACCATGCTTCAGGAAGGTGTCATATCGTCACAATATGTCTCTGCCTGGGCAGAGAACACAGACGAAGCAGTGCTTATCTCACCAGCGTATACATTTTTGATGAGCAATCGTCCAGTCACAGTTCAATTTTGGCTGGATGTTGGCTCAAGCGGATGGTACGAACGGCTCTTCCAGCCATTAACGCATCCTTATGTGCTTTCGAGAAATTGGCAACGTGGGCGTATTTGGACCGATGCCGACGAGATGGCAGCAAACAATTCCACGCTGGCACGCCTGACAACAGGTCTGATTAGGCGCTGCCGGGAGAGAATTTACCTTTGCATATCAGAGTTGGGCGAAAGTGGTTATGAACAACGAGGCGTGTTGTTGCGAGCATTCAACCAGGTATTAACCCAAAATAATCAATAGGAGGAATCATGAGTAAAAATAGTGTAATCGAGCAATTACGTGCAGCTGGAGCAGTCGCTGCGCACCCGATGAATAAATGGGTGACGGTCGTAAGGGGCAAACCGCAAAAAATAACAATGGCCCATCCACTTTATATGGATAAAAAATCATTAAAAAGTGGAGATAAGATCGCAGTCGTCGATACCAGTGATTATTCATCTGCCTACATTTGCCGGGTTACTGGTGTGGAGATCAGTGGCGTGTCCAAGACATTAACATTGGAAGTTTCTGTTGTAAAAACCATTGATCTATCGGAATAAATCAAACGAAAACTTTATATTTCCTACTAAATGATTAACGACTTTACTCCACGCCCAACGCAAACTGATATCCTCCATTACCGCGGAGGCACTCTGGGTATTTCAGCGGTTCCCGGCAGCGGTAAAACGCACATCTTAAGTGCTCTTGCTGTCCAAATCGTTGCCTCGGGCGTGTTGAGCGTGGATCAAGAAGTTTTAATTGTTACACTGGTCAACTCGGCGGTTGATAATTTCTCGAACCGAATCGGCAGTTTTATTAAACAGCAGGGATGGATTCCGCATCTTGGCTACCGTGTTCGAACACTTCACGGGCTGGCTCACGATATCGTTCGAGAGAATCCGGCTCTGGTCGGGTTGGAGAACCGTTTCGCAATTATTGATGAACGCGAAGCGGATTTTATTCGCAGGGAAGCGGCGAACGCATGGCTTGCCTCCAACCCTGACCGGCTTAACGAATTATTGGACACCAACCTGGATGATTCCAAGCGTGATTGGATTCGCCGCGACAAACTACCCGATCTTGTGACATCGATAGCGTTTGCATTCATTCGTTCTGCGAAAGACAATCGGCAAACTCCTGAAAGTTTGCGAACTCGACTCGATTCGTCGCCGGTAAAACTTCCTTTAGCGGAAATGGGTTGGGATATTTTTACGAATTATCAGCGCGCCCTCACCTATCGCGGCGCGGTGGACTTTGATGACTTAATTCGTCTCGCGCTCGATGCGCTGGAAATCTCGCCAGAACTTCTCGCAAGGATGCGCAACCGGTTCCCGTTCATCCTGGAGGATGAAGCGCAGGACTCCAGTTATTTGCAGGAGCAGATTCTTGGCAAATTATCCCGGGGAAATTGGGTCCGGGTCGGCGACCCTAATCAGGCGATTTTCGAGACTTTCACCGCTGCCAAGCCGGAATACTTGCTGGATTTTATTGAACAGGCAAACCTAAAAAAGGACCTCCCGGTTTCTGGACGATCTCAACCATCCATCATTGCCCTCGCAAATAGCCTGATCGACTGGGTCATGGTTGATCATCCCGTTCCAGAATGTTGCAACGCCCTAACCACACCTTACATCCATGCAACAGAACCCGACGACCCGCAACCAAACCCCGAAAACAACCCTGCAGGAATAACATTGGTCGGAAAGAAATTCACTCCGGACGAGGAAGTTGAGGCCGTTGTCAAGTCGATCGAGAAATGGCTGCCCGATCACCAGGATAAGACTGTAGCCATTCTTGTTCCGCGTAATGTGCGAGGCGTGGATGTCATTGACGCTCTAAAGAAACGCAAGGTTGATTATGTCGAATACCTCGCAAGCACATCCTCAACTCGCGCTGCAGCGGGAGCCTTAGGCAATGTCGCTGCATACCTGGCGGAACCTTCTTCTACTAAAAAATTGGTGAATGCCTATCAAGTGTGGAGAAGAGCCTGGCGGGATGAAAAATCGTTGCGGGAAATAGTGATGAGTACCCAACAGTTCTCATCGGACGAGGAAATAAAATCCTCCGTTGATGAGCTTCAATCCATCAAACAACAGTCTATTGCACTTCTCCGCAAATGTAGTGAAGTGGAATCATACCTTGCTCCAACCCCAGGACGTGATTGGCTGGAAAATGAATGTCCTCCCATGTTGGAACCGGATGAAACCGTGGCTGTTATTAATGAATTGCAACAATTCCGGGAAATAACACGGCGCTGGCAAGGTTCAACTTTGCTCCCAATTGACCAGATGCTCCTCGCCCTGGCGCAGGATTTGTTCACTGAACCGGCGGATCTCGCGCTAGCATACAAGCTTGCCTTGGTGCTGAGACAGGCAGCTGATGACCACCCTGAATGGCGTCTTCAAGAACTAACCGCAGAATTGGGTGTGGTGGCCAAGAACGAACGCCGTTTTCTGGGATTTAGCACTGATGACTCTGGATTCGATCCAAGCAGATACCGAGGAAAAGTCGTAGTCTCAACCATGCACAAAGCTAAAGGGTTGGAGTGGGATCGCGTGTACTTGATGTCCGTCAATAATTACGACTTCCCATCAGGTATGCAGAATGACCAATATATTTCGGAAAAATGGTTTGCCCGTCAGGGACTAAACCTTGAAGCTGAGGCTTTGGCTCAGTTAAAAAACTCCCTGTCGTCTGACGAATTTGAATGGCAATCCGAAGGTGAAGCGACTCAGCGCGCCCGCATCGATTATGTGCGCGAACGACTGCGCTTGTTTTATGTGGCCATCACCCGAGCTAAAAGTGAATTAATTATTACCTGGAATTCAGGACGGAACGGTGAACAGACTCAATCCATTCCATTTGCCGCCCTTCAGGCTTGGTGGCAGAGTCAACCGAAAGAAGCACCATTATGAAATTTATCAACAAGTCTAGCAGCGATGCACAATCCATTAAATTCATCAGGGAATAAGAATCCATCCATGTCCAATCTATTCAGCTCTCCATTCACTTTCAGCCAGTCTTCCTTGCAAGATTATGTGGATTGTCCTCGACGGTTTCAACTCCGCTACATTGAAAAACTTCAATGGCCGGCAGTTGAAACCGCTCCCGAATTGGAAAACGAACGCCGCCAGATCGAAGGGCAGAATTTTCATAAGATGGTCCAACAGTTTTTTATTGGCCTACCCTCAGAAAAATTAACTTTGTTCGCGACTACTGAAAATCTTAAAAGGTGGTGGAAAAACTTTCTTGCACATCCCCCTCAAGGGGTTAATCAAGCTCTCTATACCGAATTGACTTTATCGGCACCAATCGAAAACCACCGGATAGTTGCTAAATACGACCTTATAGCTGTAAATCCCGGAAATAGTATTATTATTTATGATTGGAAGACCTACCGTCGACGCCCAAATAATTCATGGCTGGTAAACCGTATGCAGACCAAGGTTTATCAAACCTTACTTGTCGAAGCCGGCACTCATCTCAACAATGACAAATCTTTTAAACCTGACCAGGTAGAGATGATCTACTGGTTTGCAGATTTTCCCGACGATCATGCGAAATTTAATTTAGATGATGCTAAATTTACGAACGCATGGAATGAATTAAATCAACTCGTCAAGGAGATACAAGCCAAACAGAGTTTTCCGCTAACCGATGATGAAAAAATATGCGGTTACTGCGTATTTCGTTCCTATTGTGAACGCGGGATTAATGCCAGCAAAGATGAAGAAACCGAAATCGATTCAATAGTCGAGAATTTTAGTTTTGATCAGATTCAAGAGGTTGAGTTCTAATTCTTTCATGCGCTGGATTGATTCTCCTAAACCCGACACAGCATTTACTCTTCCTGACCTGAATCCGCTCGTAAGCAGGATTTTACACAGTCGAGGATTTATTGATCATGGAGACATCCGGGCTTTCCTTGATCCCAACTTCTATACGCCTCATCCAGGGAGTGAAATTCCCGGCTTGATAACTGCTGCTGACAGAATTGAATCTGCTGTCGAAAAGAAAGAACCAATATGCGTGTGGGGTGATTTTGATGCAGATGGTCAAACTGCTACAACGGTTCTTGTGCAAACCCTTCAGGCTTTAAATGCAGATGTCGCCTATCACATACCGATCAGGGCAACCGAGTCCCACGGTGTGAATATCCCAAATCTAAAAAGAATCATCGATAACGGCGCAAAATTAATTGTCACGTGTGATACTGGTATATCAGCTCACGATGCGGTTGATTATGCTCGGTCGCGCAATGTGGGCTTTATTATCACGGACCATCATGACCTTCCGGATACTCTTCCCAAGGCCGTGGCAATTACCAATCCGAAACTCCTCCCCACTGGGCATCCTCTTGGAACATTGGCAGGAGTCGGAGTTGCCTATAAACTAGCCGAAGAACTCTTAAATCGGCATAATTTCGAGGTTCAGGCTGACATGCTCTTAGACCTGGTTGCAATCGGCATGGTAGCCGATTTGGCAGTTTTACAAAATGACACGCGGTATCTGGTGCAAAAAGGGGTGAAGCAGCTTAAAGATACTCAGCGGCTCGGTTTGAAAACGATGATGGATATCTCGGAATTGTCCAGGGAATTTCTTACAGAAGAACATATCGGATTTGTCATAGGTCCACGGCTGAATGCTCTCGGGCGTCTGGGGGATGCCAATCCGGCGGTGGAGTTGCTAACCACCCCTGACCCAGTTCGTGCCAGAGTCCTGGCTACACAACTCGAAGGTCTCAACGTGCAAAGGAAATTGGTGTGCGACCAGGTTTTCCGGGCAGCGGAATCGCAGCTTAAAGATAACCCATCCCTGCTTGAACAACCGGTGATCATCCTTTCGCATTCAAATTGGCCCGGTGGAGTGGTCGGGATCGCCGCCAGCAAACTTGTGGAAAAGTATCGGAAGCCTGCCATTCTCTTTTCTTCTCCTGCGAATGAGCCAGTTCGAGGATCTGCCCGTTCGATCGAGGGAATAAATATTACAGAAGCGATCTCAGCCCAAAAAGACATACTGCTTGGTTTTGGCGGCCATCCCATGGCTGCAGGGTTGTCATTGGACGCCAGTAAACTGGCCGATTTTCGACGCCGGATGAATAAAACGATTGAGAGGATGCTAAATGAAAATTCTATTGAAGAAGAAACGCTTTATATCGATGAATGGATGAAGCTTCATGAAGTTAACCTGGAACTATCGGATGTGCTTGAAAAACTTGCACCTTTTGGACCGGGAAATAAAAAACCGGTTTTTGCAGCCCACGATATTAAGATCTTAGATACGATTGCAATCGGAAAGAACAAGGAACACTTAAAACTTGTCATCCAGGATGCACAGGAGAATCAACAGGAAGTCTTATGGTGGGATGGAGGCGGCGAAGATATTCCGGAAGGCAAAATCGATCTGGCTTTTACATTACGTGCCAGCGATTGGCGTGGATTTCGTCAGGTGCAACTTGAAAAAGTTGATTTTAGGCAACTGCAGGAAAAGCTAGTCGAGTTAAATTTGTACAAACCTGAAATCATAGACTACCGCACAAACGACAATAAGCACACACTGCTCAAAAACCTTCCAGCGGGGACCTTGGTATGGGCGGAAGGATCCGAAAAGGTCACTCTCAATGGGACAGATCGTAACCATTTGCGAGCAACACAATCACTCGCCCTTTGGACTACCCCTCCTACATTAGAGGTATTTCGGCATGCCCTGGAAGTTGCCCAGCCAGGAAAGATTTATTTTTTCGCGGTGGATCCGGGCATGGATGAACTTAATGTATTCCTAGAAAGAGTGACGGGATTAATCAAATTTGTGATTAATCAAAAGGCTGGTCAGGCGAATGTATCCGAACTAGCTGCCGCTTGCGCGCATGGTGAAAACATAATTCGCAAAATTTTGGATTGGCTTGTCCTTCTAAGTCAGGTGAAAGTGGAGTTTGTGACACGGGATCAGATTATCATTACCGGTCTCAAGAATGGAAATCAAAACAAGGAATCCGATAGCATTTTGAAAGATATCAAACAGCTGCTACAGGAGACATCTGCGTTTCGGAAACATTTTTCAAAAACCGATACAAGTTCTCTTTTCCCCTAGTTAGTCAATCGGACAATCAACAGATTATCCGATTTTTGATTAATGGGAAAGGATTTGGGAGAGAAATAATTTAGTACGTTCCTCCCTTGGATTCCTGAATATTTCCTCCGGGGTGCCGCTTTCAACAATCAAACCTTGATCAAAGAAATACATCCGGTTTGCCACCGCTTTGGCAAACCCCATCTCATGCGTGACTACCAGCATGGTCATCCCGCTTTTTGCTAGTTCAATCATCACATCTAACACTTCTTTAATCATTTCCGGATCAAGGGCTGAAGTTGGCTCGTCAAAAAGCATGATCTTGGGCTGCATTGCCAATGCACGTGCAATGGCAACTCTTTGCTGCTGGCCTCCCGAAAGATGACCGGGGTATTTTTGAGCTTGTTCTGGTATCCCGACACGGGTGAGAAGCTGGAGCGCAACCTCCTCCGCTTTTTCTTTCGTCCATTTCCTAACCTGAATTGGCGCGAGGGTGATATTTTGCATGACGGTCAGATGCGGGAAAAGATTAAATTGCTGGAATACCATGCCAGTCTCCATGCGAATGGCTTCGATATTCCGCATGTCACCGGTTAATTCAATGCCGTCCACAACGATCTGCCCTTTTTGATGTTCTTCGAGCCGATTAAGGGTACGAATGAAGGTGGATTTTCCTGAGCCGGATGGACCAAAGATCACGATCACTTCACCTTTATTAACATCCATGTCCACGCCTTTTAAAGCATGGAAGTGGCCATACCACTTTTCAACACCACGACATTTGATAATAGGATCGTTTTCTTCCATCGGCTATCTCCTTGTGGAATAACAACTATTATAGCAGATGCAATTAATTCTCCGGTGTACTAATTACAGCCAATCGGGCATGTGTCAGTTCCGCCAGAGCCCCGACAGGCAGCAGGATGTTCAATCCACGCTGTCCTCCGGAGACATGGATCGACCCCTGAGAGTTGGCTACTTCATCAATGATGATCTGAAATCCTTTATTGATCAATGCCAGCGGTGAAATGCCGCCTGCCAAAAGCCCTGTTATTTGTTCCGCTTCCTTTTCGGTTGGAAGAACGACTTTTTTTTCACCCAAGACTTGTGCGACCCTCTTCAAATCGACTATGTTGGAGCCAGGGATAACTGCCAGGATCGGTTTATTTCGGGAAACCTGCGCCTTCCCTCCAGTTTGAGGACGGGTCAAAACTACTGTTTTATACACTTTTTCCAAAGGGACTTGAAGGAACTTCGCCGTCTCAACTGCGCCTAGTTTTTCAACGGGAGTCTCAAATGCGGTGTAACGGATCTTTTTCGCATCAAGCATTCTGGTAACATTATTGACCTTAGTCACTTTTCCCTCCAGCTAAATTATAATGCCGCAATTCTCTTCGGATTAAGAAGAACAGACCTGTTTTCCTCGCAAAAGCTTAGACAGAAGTAAAATAAGGCAATAATGAAGAAAACCATTGAAGCACCTTTAGGCATCCAAAGGTTATTGGATAATCTTCCGCCAGATTACAATCTCATGGACCGGGAAATGTTGATTCGCGCCTATCATACTGCCGAAACCGCACATGGAGGTCAGAAGCGCGCGTCTGGAGAACCTTATATCAATCATTGTGTTGCAGTCGCAGACATTCTGGCGGAAATGCACGTGCCTCCGGAAGTCATTGCAGCTGGTTTATTGCATGACTCTGTGGAAGATACCACGCTGAGTCTTGACGACATTCGGAGGGACTTCGGTGAGACAGTCGCCAAACTCGTGGACGGAGTAACAAAACTATCGCACCTGCCTCGAGTTTCAAGAGGGGATCAACACGAAGAAGAAGATGGCGAATTTTCCGATCCGGAAATTTTATCCCCTGAGCAGGTTTCAAAGAGGAAGAAGGATCTGGCGACAGAGACATTACGCAAAACATTCCTGGCGATGGGAGATGATGTTCGTGTCGTGTTGATCAAACTGGCTGACCGAGTCCACAATATGCGTACGCTTAGCTACACAAAACCAGACAAACAAAAGCGTATCGCACAAGAAACCCTGGATATATTTGCACCGCTTGCCAACCGGCTCGGCATCTGGCAAATGAAATGGGAATTGGAGGATTTGGGATTTCGCTATACCAACCCTGATAAATACAAGGAAATCGCTGAGCAGCTTGCAGAGCGCCGTGATACGCGCGAGCAGCAAATGGAGGAAATTGTTGCCAGTCTTCAAAAGCTGCTCGAACAGAACCATATTAAAGGCGAAGTGTCCGGACGTCCCAAACACATCTATTCCATATACCGAAAGATGCAATTAAAAGGTAAGGCTTTTGAAATGGTGCGCGATGTTCGGGCAGTGAGAGTTATTGTTCCCGATATTTCCTCATGTTATATAACTCTTGGAGTTGTGCACAATCATTGGCGCCCAATCCCTACTGAATTTGATGATTACATCGCCGCACCCAAGGATAATTTTTACCAATCCTTGCACACTGCAGTAATTTTCGATGATGGCAAACCTTTGGAAGTCCAGATTCGCACCTCTGAGATGCATCAGAATGCGGAATATGGTATCGCAGCTCATTGGCGCTATAAAGAGGGCGGTAAACCAATCGAAGAAGCTTATGAACAGCGCATCCTCTGGCTGAGAAGGATGATGGAGTGGCGTCAGGATGTGGACGATGCCCAGGAATTCGTCGACGGGATGAAAACGGACGTATTCCAGGACCGAGTTTATGTATTCACACCACGTGGCGATATCATCGATCTTCCAGCCGGGTCCACCCCGATTGATTTTGCCTACCACGTCCACACGGACATTGGGCACCACTGCCGTGGAGCGAAGATTGCCGGTAAACTCGTTCCTTTGGATCACATCCTCCAGACTGGCGACCAGGTCGAGATATTAGCCGCCAAACAGGGTGGTCCAAGCCGGGACTGGCTGAATCCATCGCTGGGGTTGGTCCAAACTCAGCGAGGTCGATCAAAAATAAAAGCGTGGTTCAAGAAACAGAACCGCGACCAAAATATCTCCCAAGGACGTGATCTACTCGAGCGGGAACTCCAAAGGTTGGGGTTAAGCGATATCAATTTGGAAGACATCGCCGGCGAACTGGAATTTAAAAACGCAGAGGAAATGTTCGAGGCGATCGGCTGCGGTGACATCACCACTGGGCGAATTTTCAATCGCCTCTCAGACCGGTATATTCCCATAATTGAACAGGAAGATGTCATACCGGTATCAGCCCCAAGAAGTGAAACAGCCTCCTCCGAAGCGGTCAAAGTTCTAGGCTTAAAGGGATTGCTCACTATCATGGCCAAATGCTGCAATCCCGCACCGGGAGATCCAATAGTTGGGTATATCACCCGCGGGCGAGGCGCTACCGTCCATAGGCAGGATTGCCCAAATGTGCTACATATGAAAATGAATGACCGTGACAGGCTGGTACGTGTTACGTGGGGAGAACATATTCATACCTATCCGGTTCCCATCAGAATCACGGCTTACGACCGGCACGGACTGATGGGAGATATTTCTAACCTGCTGGTAAACGAAGGTGTAAACATCGTGGATGTCAATGTTCATATCGATCGCGACAGCATCCATGCCGACGTAGCGGATATGCGCCTGGTGGTTGAGATCAAAGATTTGGAACAACTCAGCCGGATTCTTACAAAAATAGAAAATCTGCCCAATATCATGGAAGCGCAGCGAATGCGAGGAGGATAAACGCGTTTTATTATGCGGGCTATTGCTCGATGAATGGTATAATGTCGGCGCTTTTCGTTGAAAGATTGACCGAATGCTCAGCGTCAAAGATGCTCTGGATCGAATCCTCGTAAATTTTCAGGCGCTAGAACCCACCCTCATTCCTTTGCAGGAAGCCGCAGGGCGAATCCTCGCGGAACCCGTTAGCGCAGACATTAACCTCCCCTCTTTCGACAATTCAAGTGTGGACGGATTTGCAATACGCACCAAGGATGTCCATGGCGCTACCTCTGATTCTCCTAAGATATTGAAGGTCACTGGAGATATACCGGCTGGGAAAAGAATTGATTATCCTATTCACGAAAAAGAGTGTATGCGCATCATGACCGGGGCACCTCTCCCAGCTGGAGCGGATGCAATAGTAATGGTAGAGGATACGGATTTTAATTTCCGGGATACAGGCAAACCCGCCCCGTCGTTCGTGGAAATACGCAAATCCGTCGAGGTTAATGAGAATATCAGGCGGCAGGGGGCAGATATTTTTGCCGGGCAGGATCTTTTACCCAAACATCAAAAATTAAGAGCCCAGGATATTGGATTACTCGCCATGTTGGGACTATCCCAAATGAAAGTGATCCGCAAACCACGCGTTGCAATCCTATCTGGTGGAGATGAACTTATCGATGTCGGCGAGAAATTAGATGTAGGGAAAGTACGGGATGCGAATTCCTACTCACTCAGTGTTCTCGCGAGGGAAGCGGGCGCTGATGTCTTACAACTTGGCATCGCTAAGGATCACCCGAATTCCATCAAGATGCTTCTCGATCGGGCGGTGGACGAAAATGTGGATATGATTATCTCATCTGCCGGAGTAAGCGTCGGAGCCTTTGATTTTGTAAAAAAAGTTGTGGAATCCCAAGGTTCTTTGGAATTTTGGAAAGTTGATATGCGACCCGGGAAGCCCCTAGCATTTGGACAATATCGAAAGATCCCCTTCTTTGGTTTACCTGGGAACCCCGTTTCGGCATTTGTGGGTTTTATGGTGTTTATCACCCCAGCGCTCGATAAATTATCTGGAATGGTATCTATTGCTAAATCCATCAGTCGGGTGCGTCTTGCAGAGGAAGTGACATCGGATGGGAGGGAAACATACTTGCGAGCCATCGTGACATCAGAAAATGGCACATTGATCGCAAGGCTGACCGGATATCAGGCTTCTAGCAACATGTTATCTCTGGTACGTGCGAACGCTTTACTTATCATCCCCTCTGGTGTAAAATCCGTGCCGCTTGGAGAGGAAGTGAATGCCTGGCTATTGAGAGGAATATGAAAAATCTATATTGGGCTAATTTAATTGCCGCTGGCGCTGGGGTATTAATCTCGATCTACATGCTCATATTCAAATTGTTCGCCATTGAGTCCATGTGCCTGGGGAATGGTGGCTGTTCTACAGTAAATGCCAGTCCCTATTCTGAAGTCTATGGAATCCCGGTCGCAGTGGTTGGTTTGATAGGGTATTTAGCCATCGCTGCAACTTTGATCCTGGAAAACTATTCATCTTTTTTCAAAGAAAATGGACCGCTGCTTGAATTTGGGATGGGGCTGGTCGGTGTGGTATACTCCGCCTACCTCACCTACCTGGAACTCAATGTTATTCATGCGATTTGTCCTTTTTGTGTGGCATCAGCCATTGTCATCACTTTATGTTTTGTTTTTGCACTTATCCGCTTGATCAAACAACCAACACAATAGGAGGAGTACATGCCCCGCATCCGTTGCCATTATGCCGACTGCGTCTTCCTCGATGACGGCTATTGTTCCGCAGCCGCTGTTGAGATTGACGCCGACACCGGTTGCGCAACCTTTTCTCCCAGCGAGGAAGCCGGCGCTGAAGGCGAATGGGAAGACGAAGAAATGGAAGAATGGGAAGAGGACGAATTCGAAGAAGACGAAGACGAACTCTGGCTTGATGATGAGGAAGACGAGTTTTAAAATAAAATTACAATAATTCTAAATAAACAAGCGGGATCCTCAATTTTACGGGTCCCGCTTCCATTTTGACATTCATTGATTATTATTGGTCTTCAAGAAGTTTGTATAATAGCACACCAGCTGCGACCGCAAGATTTAGAGAACTCGCCCTGCCGTTCATGGGAATCTTCACCGAGACATCGCACCCCTTCAACTGGGTCGGGCTTAATCCTTTTTGCTCATTCCCCAGAATAAGAACAAACGGCTTCGGACCTAATTTTATTTCTCGAAAATCCAACTCTCCGTGGGCCGAAGTTCCGATCAATCGGTAGCCTTGATTTACAGCCCAGACATGAAACTCATCAAAAGTCGACTGAATTACCGGCTTCCAGAATAATGTACCCATGCTCGCTCGCACAGCAGAAGGGTGAAAGGGATCCACACCTCCATCGAGTAGTATTAGGCAATCAACATTCACCGCGTCGAGAGTTCGTAAAATCGTCCCCACATTACCTGGATCCTGCGGGGAAACCAGCGCCAGGACTTTGCCAAAATTTGCAGGGGTTAAATCAGATAAGGATGCGATTTTCTGGTTCACAACCGCTAATATCCCCTGGGGGTTCTCCTTTTCCGCAATCAATTCAAGCACATCCCCGGTTACGGAAATGCATCTGACCCCTTTTTCACTTTCTTGAGAGATTATTTGCTGTGCATGATCACTCAGAAGAAGATCAGGTGCAAATAATATATAGTCTATTGACCAACCAGCCGCTGCTACCTCCCCGACAGGCAGAATACCTTCAACGATAAACTTACCGCATTTATTTCGTTCCTTACGTTCTCGCAGGCTGCGGGCAGATTTAATTAAAGGGTTGCTGCGGCTGGTTATGGTTTCATGGGTGGGCATGGATTAATTCTAAACCAAATCAATAATTTGAGTTCATTCAAGATATCGCGAAATCTACAAGATTCTTGAAAAAGGGATTGTTTTACCTTGAGATGCCATGGCTGACATTCCTTCAACCCTTATGTTAGAATTATTCGCATGAAACGCAACCTATTAGCAATTATTGCAATTTTGGCAGTTACTACATCTTGCCAACCCGTTGATTCAATACCTCAAATAAAAATCATCGATGACAATAAAGTATTTTCTGTGAACAGATCAGTGGATACACTTGCAGCTGAATTGATCTCAGCTGGAATTTCCTTTTCCCCAAATGATCTAATGCTAGTAGATGGATTTATTCTTACTCCTAACTCCACTCTTCCTGAGAGTGCAACAACAATTCAAATTCGTCATGCAGTCCCATTGACTTTAATCAACTCAGGGCAGAAGCAAACTTTACAATCAAATGCATTTACTGTCGGACAAGCATTGACTGATAATGGTATTACGGTACACGAAGGGGATTACCTTGATCCCACTGCATCAACTCCCATCCTTGGTCCATTAACCATCGAATACCGCCCTGCGAATACGATTGCGATTACCTCAAGCTCGGATTTCATCACGAGCATGACATCTGCGAAGACGATCGGGCAAGCTCTAGCCGAAGCTGGTATTCCTCTGCAGGGAATGGACTACAGCATTCCAGGTGAATCTGAGCCACTTCCCGAAGATGGAAATATAAAGGTTGTCCGAGTTGATGAATCCGTGAGCTTGGTTCAAAAATCCATCCCATTCACCACCGAAGTCCAGTTGACAACCGATCTTGAGCTTGACCAGCAGGATTTGCTGCAAGTCGGTGAACCAGGGTTGGCAATCACCCGAACCCGGACTCGCTACGAAGACGGACAGGAAGTAAATCAGACATCCGATGGAGAGGCTCTGGTCAGACCAACTAAAAACAGGATAATCGGCGCTGGGACTAAAATCGTTCTCCGCACACTAGATGCACTTGAAGGACCGTTGGAATACTATCGTGCTGTAAAAGTTTATGCAACATCCTATTCGCCGTGCCGCCTGGGTGTGCCGAGATGCGGTTATGGGACCGCCGGCGGATTGAAGGCTCAAAAGGGGGTTATTGGTGTCATCCGAAAATGGTGGAATTATATGAACGGTGCACCCGTTTATATCCCCGACTACGGTCGCGCAATCATTTCGGATATTGGTGCAGGATTTCCCGATAAAAACTGGATTGATCTCGCTTATAGCGATGATGATTATGTACCGTGGCATTCCTGGACAACACTTTATTTTCTTACACCTGTGCCTCCGTCCATAATGTACGTGTTGCCCTAAAGGGGATTTGCTTCGAAATAAAGATCTTCAATGTCTGCAAAAAATCCCCTGATCGTTCTGGTTGGACCAACTGCTGTCGGGAAAACTCATACCGCTATTGAACTTGCCGAACATTTGAATGGCGAGATAGTTTCAGCCGACTCCCGATTGTTCTACCGTGGAATGGATATTGGCACCGCCAAACCAACTATTGAAGAACAGACTCGAATCCCTCATCACTTAATCGACGTTGCCGATCCGGATCAGATCTGGTCGCTTTCGGTCTTCCAAAAAGCTGCAAAAGCCTCTATCGCTGAAATTCAATCTAAGGGTAAGCTCCCTTTTCTTGTTGGTGGAACCGGGCAATATATCCGTGCAGTAACCCAAGGCTGGATGCCTCCTCGGGTTGAGCCGGATGAAAAGTTGCGGGAAGTCCTGGAAAACCTATCAAGTCAACAGGGTGCATATTGGCTACACGATAAGCTCAAAGTCCTTGACCCACGGGCAGCAGAAAAAATTGATGCGCGGAATGTTCGCCGAACAATACGAGCCTTGGAAGTAATTCTCACTTCAGGCAAATTGTTTTCGGACCAAACACAGCAATCGACAAGCCCTCACGAATTGATACAAGTAGGCTTAATCCGATCCCGCCAGGAACTCTACAAGCGGGTGGATGCTCGAATCGAATCCATGTTTGAACAAGGATTATTGGGGGAAGTTAAAGGACTCCTTTCAAAAGATTACTCCCCCACTCTACCAACCCTTTCAGCGATAGGGTATCGAGAATGCATAAGAGTTCTGAATGGTCAACTACGCATTGAACAAGCGAAGCAAGAAATGCGCAAATCCACCCGTGTTTTCGTCCGCAGGCAGACCAACTGGTTCAAGCCTAATGACCCGGAAATCAAATGGTTTGATGCTGGTGCATGCAACCTTGAAGACATTGAAAGTTTTATAAACGAAAGACTTCTGTCTTAAGCAATTGTTATGCCCTAATTGACATTTTATCTATTTCCTCTATACTGAAATTATCAGGGTTTTCTGCTTCTTGAGGAGGAGTTGCGATGAACGATCTGCCATGGGCCAGGAATTACGATAAAGGCGTACCGCTGCACATTGATTATCCCCAAGTACCTCTCTTCCAATTTCTTGATGATTCTGCAAAAAAATATCCAGATATATCTTGCACGATTTTCAAAGGTGCCCGGATAAGTTTCAAGGAAATGGGCCGAATTACCGACCAGGTTGCCGCTGCCCTCGTTGACCTGGGCGTTAACAAAGGTGACCGGGTCGGTATTTTTATGCCGAACAGTCCCCAGTTTGTAATGGCTTACTTTGGAATCCTCAAGGCGGGGGGCGTCGTCGTGGCAGTAAATCCCCTTTACACAGCGAAGGAAATTGAGTATCAGGTCAATGATGCAGGCATCGAAGTTATGTTTTTAATGAGCAATTTCTATAAAGTTATGAAAGCTGCTTTGCCCAATACCAGAATCAAGAAACTAATCGTTTCAAATATCAAGGAAGCTCTTCCGCCTTTACTCAGATTTTTATTCACCCTGGCCAAGGAAAAGAAGGGCGGTCACAGGATCGAAGGAGGACTCGCGGAAGGGGAAATCTGGTTGAATGAATTGGTTGCCCGATATGCATCTGCGGAGCGCCCCAAATTGGATATTGGCCCCGAGGATGTTGCCTTGTTTCAATACAGTGGTGGAACAACCGGAATTTCGAAAGGTGCTGTAGCACTGCATAGAAATGTGGTTGCCAATACTCTCCAAATAAAAAAATGGCTTGTGACCCTCGAGGAAGGCAAAGAGCTGGTGTTGATGGCCATTCCACTCTTTCATGTGTACGGCATGGTTTGTGGAATGAACTTTGCATTAGCCTCTGGAGCAAGCATGGTTATGGTCCCTAATGCCAGGGACATCCCGGATGTTCTCGAGAATATTGATAAATATCGGACATCAATTTTCCCTGGTGTACCGACTTTGTACAATGCGATCAATGTAAATCCCGCAGTCCAAGCCGGGAAATATAACTTGCGTTCGATCAAAGCCTGTATTTCCGGATCTGCCCCGTTGATGCGCGAAACCAAGGAGAAATTTGAAGCCCTGACAGGCGGGGTGGTTTTTGAAGGATATGGATTATCTGAAGCCCCGACTGCAACACACTGCAACCCAGTGGTTGGAAAAAACAAAACTGGATCTATCGGAATGCCATTCCCAGATGTAGATTGTAGGATAGTAAGCCTCGATGATGGAATTACTGTCATGCCGATTGGAGAAATCGGTGAACTGATCCTTCGTGGTCCACAAGTGATGAAGGGGTATCACAACATGCCGACCGAGACAGCAAACAGCTTGAGGACACTTCCGGATGGCACAGGTCCCTGGCTCTTCACCGGAGACATCGCACGCATGGATGAAGATGGATATTTTTATATCGTCGACCGGAAAAAGGAACTCATTAAACCTGGTGGTTATCAGGTTTGGCCACGTGAAGTTGAGGAAGCGATCACTTCCAACCCAAAAGTCCTAGAAGCTGGCGTTGCTGGAATCCCCGACCCTTACCGCGGTGAGACAGTTAAAGCATGGATAGTGGTCAAACCTGGAGAGACACTGACTGAGGATGAAATTAAAACCTGGTGTAAGGAACGCCTGGCATCTTTTAAAATTCCAACGCATGTCGAATTCCGCAAGGAGTTGCCAAAAACAACAGTGGGTAAAATCCTGAGGCGTGAATTGGTCCGTCAGGAGAAAGAAAGCTAGGAAAAACCAACCTCAAAAAAGAGACTGACCTTTTGAGTCAGTCTCTTTTTTGAGGTTATGCAGGGATCTGTGGAGTGCCACTTTTTTTGGAGAAGGGCGGAGGGAATACCTTTTCAAATTCTTCGCGAGTGATGGTTTCTTTCTCAAGCAAGAGGTTGGCAACTTCATCCAGTTCCTTGCGATATTTCTTCAGCGTGGCTTGCGCCCGTTTGTAAGCTTCGTCAACCAGCTTGCGAACTTCGCTATCGATCAGCTGCGCCACAAGTTCGGAGTAATCTCGTTGTTCTGAAATTTCGCGCCCAAGGAAAATCATTTCTTCCTTTTGACCGTAGGTCATGTTCCCCAGCGTTTCACTCATGCCAAGTCGGGTAACCATGGAGCGGGCAATATTGGTGACCTGTTCGATATCGTTGGCAGCACCCGAAGTTATATCATCGAAGACTTCCGCTTCAGCAGCGCGCCCGCCCAAAGCATAGGCAAGGGTGGCCAGCAACTTCTTGCGCGACATCAAAAGGCGGTCTTCTTCGGGGCGGAACCAGGTCAGTCCGCCAGCCTGTCCACGACCAACAATGGTCACTTTTTGGACCGGGTCAGCCTCGACAATCGCATTCGCAACGACCGCATGACCAGCTTCGTGATAAGCAATGATACGCTTTTCTTCGGCGCTGATCAGGCGGGATTTGCGCTCAGGGCCCATCACAACGCGCTCAATGGCTTCTTCCATTTCAGACTGACCGATGCTCTTCTTATTGCGGCGGGCAGCCAGGATGGCAGATTCGTTGACCAGGTTCTCTATGTCAGCTCCTACAAAACCAGGAGTGCCGCGTGCCACGGAAGCCAGATCGACCTCAGGATCGAGTGGCTTGCCCTTGATATGCACACGAAGGATCGCCTCGCGTCCCTTTACATCCGGGCGATCAAGCATGACACGTCGATCAAAGCGACCGGGACGCAGCAAGGCAGGGTCTAGAATATCCGGCCGGTTGGTGGCAGCGATAATGATTACATTCGTATCAGTATCAAATCCGTCCATTTCGACCAACATCTGGTTCAAGGTTTGTTCGCGCTCATCATGCGAACCACCTAACCCAGCTCCGCGTTGCCGTCCGACCGCGTCAATTTCGTCCACAAAAATAATGCAAGGCGAATGCCGCTTGGCCTGTTCGAATAAATCGCGAACACGGCTTGCGCCGACGCCTACAAACATTTCAACAAATTCAGAACCAGAGATAGAGAAGAAGGGAACGCCTGCTTCGCCGGAGACAGCCTTGGCGAGCAGTGTTTTTCCAGTTCCTGGAGGACCAACCAGCAGCACGCCTTTTGGAATTCGAGCACCCAGCTGAATGAATTTCTGCGGTTCCTTTAGAAACTCGACCACTTCTTTTAGTTCTTCCTTAGACTCTTCGGCGCCAGCCACGTCATCGAATGTAACCGTTGGGTGATCGCCGCTAAACATGCGGGCGCGGGACTTCCCGAAAGACATGGCAGCATTATTGCTTCCCTGAGCTTGTCGGAAGATCCACCAGAAAATCCCAGCAAGCATTACAAAGGGGAGGACATAACCGAGAATAGTCATGATTCCCATCCAGGAACTTGGTGCCTGCACTTCGACCTTGATTTTCTCCGGAGACAGCTGATCGGAAGTAACGCCCAATTCAACCAACTGGCTTACGAGTGTAAGTTGGGGTTCTTTTCTTGATTGGCGCTCGATGGGGTTGTCTTTGTTCGAGCCGGAATAAATAACATTCAATTTATCGTCTGATGCGACTTCAATGCGTGCGACGATCCCGGCTTTTACATCCTGCGCCAATTGATTAATGGTCAATACATCCTGCGCATTCGGCTGTTGTCGAACATTAAAATAAACCATCGCAATAATGGCGACGAAAAGCAAAGCATAAATGATATAAGATTGATTTCTAGAATTCACACACGCCTCCTGATATTTCTTCAGACATTATACCAATCTAACCGTGCAAGGGATATACTGGCGTAATTAATTATATAATTTTCTAATAAATCCCCACTTTTTTGTACTGTTTTTGTCCTATTTAGGCAAAACATGCCTTACTCAATTATCAAAGATACCGGACAATGGTCTGAGCCAAGAACTTCATCCATGATGATGACATCCTTTATCCGTGGGGCAAGATTCTTTGAAACCAGGAAATAATCAATTCGCCAGCCCACATTTCTTTGACGGGCATTCGAAATATATGTCCACCAGGTATATTGCACACGTTCAGGGTAAAGTTGTCGGTAGATATCCACAAATTCATGATCGAGAAAACGATCCACCCATTCACGTTCTTCCGGCAGGAAGCCTGAATTCTTCTCATTTTCCTTCGGATGGCGCAAGTCGATTGGGTGATGGGCTGTATTGAAGTCACCCGTTAGAATAATATTTTCATTATCATTATGGAGTTGATCGCACATACCCAGCAAATACGAATAAAAATCCAGCTTGTAATCCACGCGATCCTGACCGCGCTGACCATTTGGAAAATAGATGTTATACAGAAGAAATCCTGGATGACGCGAACGGATGACTCGTCCTTCGACATCGAAGCGTGCTTCGCCCAGGCCCAAATTGACCTCTATTTGATCTTCGCGCAGGAAAGTGGCGACTCCGCTATAACCAGGTCGCTCCGCAGGATTCCAGATTACTTTATAACCGGGGAAATTGAGTTGGGACTCACTCAACTGTTCAGGTTTTGCTTTTATCTCCTGGAGACATAAAATATCCGGTTTTTCAGTTTGAATCCAAGTCGCCAGTCCTTTTCCAAGCGCAGCCCGTATTCCATTTACGTTCCAAGTCGTGATTTTCATGGTCATTTTGATTTTATGGTACACTTAAAAGATAAGTGACAGGGAGTTTATGAACGATCGTCCAAAAAAATCCATCCTCTGCATTGAAGATGAGCCGGAAATGATCGATCTTATACGGCTGATTTTAAGCAGAAAAGGCTTTGAAGTGATTGGAGCCGCATCTGGCATGGATGGTTTGGATATTATCCGCAAAAAAAATCCCGACCTGCTGCTGCTCGATCTCATGATGCCCGGTATGGATGGATGGGAAGTATACCAGCAAATAAAGGCGGATGAAAAGACACGGGATATTCCGGTTATCGTGGTGACAGCAAAGGCCCAGAGTATCGATAAGGTACTGGGAATTCACATCGCAAAAGTTGATGATTACATTGCAAAACCTTTCAGCCCGCAGGAACTCCTGGCAAGTGTCGAAAAAGTTTTAAATAAACGGGAATCTTAATACTCAAAGGATCAAAACTGGCGGGGCGGCAGAAAAGTCGCCCCGTTTTAAATCAGCAATGTCTCATCCCATAAAACTAATTAATCAATCCAATGCTCAAAAGGGCGGCATCAAAGTCAAATTCTGCGATGATTTTTTAAGCCGCCTGCGTGGGTTTACTTTCAGAAAGAACCTAGCCTTTGACGAAGGCCTCATTCTGGCTGAAAAACGAGATGGCCGGATTGATACTTCCATCCACATGTTATTCGTTTGGACTGATTTGGCTATTTTTTGGGTTGATTCCTCCCTGATCGTCGTAGATAAAACTCTTGCAAAGAGCTGGCATCCTTATTATGCTTCCCAGGCACCCTCCAGGTATGTGCTTGAACTGCATCCATCCCAACTAGATTTTCTTCAGGTTGGAGACAGGATTGAATTTTCTAATGAATAAGACTTTCCTATCCATTTTACTCTTCCTATTGTTGGCGTTGGTTTCAACACCGGTTTTTGCGCAACGAGCGGCGACCCAAGCGACAGTAACCCCACCACCTCAGGAAACCCCCTCTATCCAATCCACCCAGGTCAGCGGTCCGACCTACATTGTGGCTTCCGGCGACACTTTAACATTAATCGCCAACCGTTTTGGAGTGAAACTTGAAGATTTGATGTCTGCCAATGGGATTACCGATGCCAATCAAATTAATGTCGGACAATCTTTGTTGATTCCCGGACTTGAGGGGATATCAGGAGTTCTTGAAACAGAAATTATTTCTTACGGAGAAACTCTTCGATCGGTCAGCCGACAGCAACAAGTCTCTGAAGTTTTCCTCCGTCGTTTGAACAAAATCACCAGCCCGGCAGAACTGTACGCAGGCGTGGGACTTGTTCTTCCAAAACCAGAGGGTAACCAAAAATTATTAAATTCACGCTTTGGCTTGGATGAAGGAGAGAGTCTGTTAGAACTTTCCATTCGACATGGGACCAATCCATGGAAATTATCCCAACAAAATTCTCTTAAAGGAACCTGGGATGGAATCTCAGGTGATGTGCTTTTTGGCGACACAGGAACTAACGAAGTTGTCGCAAGCGGAATGCCCCCTGCCTTTCAAGAGGTAGTGTTGAGAGATACACCGTTCAAGCAAGGTGGGACTGCAGAAATCACAGTAAAAACCGACCCTGCCATACAATTAGGCGGATTTTTGGTTGACAAACCGCTCAAGTTCTTTCCAGGAGAAAACGGAACGCAAGTCGCTTTGCAGGGAGTAAATGCCATGCTTGCCCCTGGTCCCTACCCCCTCCAACTAACCGCCACGCTTCCCGATGGCAGCACTCAATCCTTCGTGCAAAATGTTCTTGTAAGGTCAGGGTTTTATCCGAAAGACCCTGTCCTGATCGTCGACCCTTCATTCATAGACCCGGCGGTCACCGAGCCCGAAAGCGAACAGGTCGCTGCAATAGCCAGTAATGCTTCACAAGATAAATTATGGAATGGCGTTTTCGCTTCCCCTGCAGCGTTTCCTGATTGCTTTACATCACGCTTTGGAAATCGTCGTTCCTATAATAACAGTGACTACATCTATTACCACACCGGCTTGGATTTTTGTGGTGGGGAAGGATTACCAATTACCGCTCCGGCAGACGGCGTTGTGGTTTTTGCCGGTCCATTAACTGTCCGCGGCAATGCGACTATCATCGATCATGGTCATGGCATATTTTCTGGCTTCTGGCACCAGTCAAATATAAATGTTGCAGAAGGAGAAAAGGTCAAGAAGGGACAGCAAATTGGCTTGGTTGGAGGGACAGGTCGTGTCACAGGTGCTCACCAACATTTTGAGATATGGGTCAATGGAGTCCAGGTGGATCCCATGGACTGGCTGACCAACCTTTACCCGTGATTGAATTAGTAAGTTTATTATGCTACACTGAAAACGAATTTCTAGCTTCGGAGTCAAAAATGGCCGCCATCATCACCTACCTAAAACAAAGCGATATTTTTTACCAATTAACCCAAACCCAACTGGAATTAATTGCAAATATTTCCCGCGAAATGTCCTATTCAGCGGGTCAGATTGTCTTCGAGCAAAATAGTTCGAGCAAAGAACTTTACATCATCGTTCATGGCGAAGTGGAAATTATTATCAACCCCGCGATGGTTTCAGGTAGAAGTGCCTCAAGCCTACCTGAAAAAGTCGTAATCGCGACCCTGAAACGAGGTCAGTCGTTCGGTGAAGTTGCCCTGGTCGATGAAGGATTGCGCTCAGCAACAACCCGTGCTTCTGTCAAGGACACGCTTTTATTGATTATTCCCCGTGACAAACTCATTTTGCTTTGCGAAACCTACCCGCAACTTGGCTACCGGCTAATGTATAATCTGGCAGCGGATCTGGCCATGAAAATGCGCAATACTGATATGAAGATTCGTGAAAAAGCTGCGCCTGCTCCCCACTTATAAATAACCTCCCAATTAAGCTTGACCGATTTAGGGATTTCCTGTACGATTGAAACTTAATATTATTGCAAGGTATAAAAACACCAATTCCAAGGAGGTGGTGGAGGACATTTAGATTGGCTTTGTCAGCCGTGCATCAAACTATCTGATTAAAATTTCGAAGTGTCACCTATTTCAGAGGAGGAAGAAGAAAATGTCGAAACGTTTGTTTGCTATTGTGTCAGTGCTGGTTTTAGCTTCTTTTATTCTGGCCGCCTGCGGTCCATCGACGCCTGCTTACACCTGCACAGATAAGATCGGCTGCGTCACCATCAAACCCGGCGAACCAGTTCACATCGCCTACGGTCTGGTTGTCGCAGGTCCGAACGAAACCCTCGGTATCGACTCCCGCAATGGTATCGAAATTGCGATTGCCGATGCCGGTGGCAAGATCCTCGGCCACGACATTAAATTCGATGGTCAGGACACTGGCTGTTCCGCCGAAACCGGCCAGGCTGCCGCCACCAAGCTGGCTGCTGACCCGACGATCATCGGTGTAGTAGGAACGTCCTGCTCGAGCGAAGCCCGTGTGGGTATGCCCCTTATGTCCAAGGCCGGCTTTGTGGTGGTTTCACCATCCAACACGGCCGTCGATCTGACTGAGGCGGGCAACGCAAATAATTACCCCGGTTACCTGCGCACCGCTCACAACGACAAGGTCCAAGGCGCCAAAGCCGCAGAATATGCCTACAACGTTCTGGGTATCCGCAAAGCCGCAACCATTAACGATGGTTCCATCTATGCCGACGGGCTGCAGAAGGTGTTCGCGGAAAACTTCAAGAAATTGGGTGGAACAATCACTGCCCAATCCGCAGTGGATCCCAATCAGACTGACATGAGCTCCGTGTTGGCTGACATCGCCGCTGGTTCTCCGGAATTGATCTACCTCCCGATCTTCCAGCCAGCCGGACCCTTCATCATTTTGCAGGCTCCGAAGACCCCCGGTCTTGAGACTGTCAAACTGATGGGCGCCGATGGTTTGTTCTCGCCTGATGTTGTCACCGCCGCTGGCGATTCCATCGAAGGCTTCAAGGTGTCCAGCCCGCTCGTTACTGGCGCTGCCTACGATGCTTTTGTTCAGAAGTACACGACGAAATTCGGCAAGGCACCGATCAGCATTTTCCATGCTCATGCCTATGATGCCTTCAACATGATCAAGGCCGGCATCGAGAAGGTCGCTGTTCAGCAAGCGGACGGCACACTGATCATCCCGCGCCAGGCTCTTCGCGATGCCCTGTATGCGACCAAGGATTTCCAAGGTCTGACAGGCGTCCTCGGCTGCACGCCCACCGGTGACTGCGCCAACCCGGTAATCGGTATTTACGAATACCACAAGGGTCAGTATCCTCCAACCCTGATATTCCCGACCCAGTAAAAAGACATATACATACTCTAGAGGGGCGAGGACAATTCTCGCCCCTCTAACAAAACCCTCAAGTGGAGGATTGAAACATGCTCAGAACCTGGCGCCAAAGGGTGACATTAACAGACCTCTTCGTCTGGAGCATTGGTATTTTCATCGGAATAATGTTGATCGTTGGATTTTACAGAGCATTTTTTGTACCCCCCTATAATGCAAAATATTCTTATTACACCTGGGCTGATCTCATCGTAAAAGGATTGGCCCTCGGCGGTGTATACGCCTTAATTGCAATGGGGTATACACTCGTTTATGGCATCCTGCGCATGATCAACTTTGCCCATAGTGAAGTTTTCATGAGCGGACCTTTTACGGCAGTATTTCTTGCGAACTGGCTCGCCAAGGCTGGTTATTATGAGAAATACCCATTCCTTTGCCTCATTTTAGTTGCATTATTATCTATGGCAGTATCAATGACTATTGCCATATTATTGGAGCGGATTGCGTACCGACCTCTTCGGACGGCCCCTCGCCTTGTTCCCCTGATCACTGCCATTGGTGCTTCATTTTTCCTTATTTACACCTTCCGTGGGTTATATGGTTCAGGGATGTTCGCCTATCCCAGCATTCCTGCACTGGATGGGTCCTGGACCTTGTTCGGCGTTTTTGAACTTTACAAGACCCAGGTCGTTGTGATCGCCTTTGCGGTTATCATGATGATGATCCTTTTCTACATCGTCCAGAAAACCAAAATCGGCAAGGCCATGCGGGCGGTCTCCGAGGACAAGGAAGCCGCAGCCCTCATGGGAATTGATGTAGACCGGATTATCGTTTTCACTTTTGCACTTGGCGGGATTTCTGCCGGCGCGGCAGGAGTACTCTATGCGCTGCAATTTCCAATCGTGAACGCTTTTATGGGGTTTGTCCCAGGGTTGAAAGCATTCACTGCCGCGGTTTTGGGCGGTATCGGCAGCGTTCCTGGGGCATTTTTAGGCGCCATGATCCTCGGGGTCCTCGAATCGCTCGGCCCAAACCTTTTTCTCGATCCCTTAAATATTCCAAACCCGGCCCAGCTCAAAGATGGAATCGCCTTTTTAATCCTGGTATTTATTCTGATCTTCCGCCCATCGGGGATACTCGGTGAACGGGGTACCCAGACAAAGGTCTAGGGAGGTACATATGCAGACTAAACCTTCTGACTGGAAAATCTCGCTGCAATTTGGAGCCATAGGGGGAGCTGTTTCCATCCTGCTCTCTCTGGTAGGCATGGTAGTCGCTTTTGATCAGCGATACATCATTGCCAATGGGCTCACTTTTGGGCAAATCACTCTTTTTGCACCCGTTGTCTTAACCAGTTACCTGGCCATTAAAAAAATTGGCTCACCACTAAAAGGAAGAACCATTTCATGGGGGGCTGCAGCCGGTGCAATCGGAGGCACTCTCTTAGCGATTCTGGTAGCTCTTGGCAATTTGATCAACCTGCGTGCAATGTTCATTAATGCAACCCCTGAACTTTATAACATCATTACATTGGGCGTACCATTACCCATGGGTTTGATTGTTCCTATTGTCAGTTGCACAATACTTGGCGTCGCCATGGCGGGTTTATACCTTTTATCTCCGCGCTGGAGATCCACAATCCTTCAGGCTTCAGCCTGGGTATTTCTTTTCGGTCTGTTGCGGGACCTGATCATGACCGTACTTGCGCGATGGGGAGCGTTCAGCTCAATCATCAGCTGGATGTTCGCACTCAATGGGATGACCATTTTAGGCGCTTTCTTGCTGTTTGCATTTGTAGGATTTTTTGCCTACCGAAATTATGGAAGAAAAAGCAACGATAGCTGGGTCAACAAATTACCTCCCCGTCAGCAAAAAGCGGTACGCTGGGGTACTATATTCGCGATTGTGATTGTTGCATTACTCCTTCCAAGAATCCTGGGAATATTTTTCAGTGAAATTCTCGATAATGTGGGAATCTATATCCTTATGGGGCTTGGTTTGAATATCGTTGTAGGTTTCGCAGGATTGCTGGACTTAGGCTATGTGGCTTTTTATGCGATCGGGGCCTATTCTATCGCTGTGTTAACCTCACCCGAAATTGGATTTGCTCACCTTACCTTTTGGCAAGCCTTGCCAATCGCATTAATAATGGCAGTCCTGGCAGGGGTCATACTTGGTCTCCCTGTATTGAGACTTCGAGGCGACTATTTGGCAATCGTAACATTGGGATTTGGCGAAATCATCCGCTTGTTAGCACTCTCGGATTGGTTAAGACCCTTCCTAGGCGGAACTCAAGGGATCCAACAGATTGCTCAGCCACAGATTGGCAATTTTGTATTCAACACGCAGGAATCACTTTACTATTTAATACTGTTATTCATTGCGATCGCCGGGTTTGTCGCGTGGAGGCTAAAGGATTCACACGTCGGGCGATCCTGGATGGCGTTGCGGGAAGACGAAGACGTTGCTCAAGCGATGGGTATTAACACCGTACTGACAAAACTGCTCGCCTTCGGAACTGGCGCTTTCTTTTCAGGCCTGGCTGGCACCCTGTTCGCCGCAAAACTGGGTTCATCTTATCCGTCAAGTTTCAACTTCTTCGTCTCGATCAACGTTCTCTCTCTGATCATCGTTGGCGGGATGGGCAGTATCCCAGGTGTCTTTGTCGGCGCCTTAGTCTTGATCGGCGCACCAGAAGTATTGCGAGAATTTTCGGATTTCCGCTTCCTGTTCTATGGTGCTGTGCTCGTCACGATGATGCTCTTCCGGCCTGAGGGATTATGGCCAGAAGCTCGGAGAAAGCTGGAACTGCACGATGAGGCACCGCCGGAAACTGAACCTCAAACTGCCGTAATCACCCCCGGAGTGTAGGAGAAACTCTCATGGATGTCCTTGTCTGCAACAAAGTATCAAAAAGATTTGGCGGCCTGCTGGCAGTCTCTAGTGTTGACTTGCAGGTCAAAGAAGCCTCCATCCACAGCATCATCGGTCCCAATGGCGCGGGTAAAACGACTCTATTTAATTGTGTAACCGGCTTTTATAATCCCGAAGAAGGTGAAATCCTACTTGACGGACAGAATATTGCCGGCTTTTCACCGGATCGCGTTACAAAGAAAGGTATCGCGCGAACCTACCAGAATATTCGCCTATTTAAAAACATGACCTCGGTCGAAAATATCATGGTGGGGATGCATCCACATATGCGCTCAGGGCTGTTGGGTGGAATATTCCGGGATCCGAGTACCAACAAGGAAGAACAAGCATCCGTTGAAGAGTCGAAAAGACTTTTGGTTTATGTTGGTCTCAAAGGTAAAGGGGATTTTTTGTCGAAGAACCTCCCTTATGGGGATCAGCGCAGACTCGAAATCGCTCGTGCTCTTGCCAGTAAGCCTAGAATTTTATTACTGGACGAACCTTCCGCAGGCATGAATCCAGCTGAAAACGAAGAAATGATCGCTTTTATCCGCCGCCTGCGGAATGATCTGGGAATTACCATTGTGCTTATCGAACATCACATGCGGGTTGTCATGACAATCTCTGAAATTGTTACAGTACTTGACTTTGGCATGAAAATTGCAGAAGGTACTCCCGCTGAAATCCAAAAAAATCCCAAGGTAATCGAAGCTTATTTAGGGCGAGGCGCAGCCAGTGGATTAGGCGCCCCCACTACCGTAAATGCCTAGATACCGGAGATATAAAAATGGCAATGCTTGATATTGAGAACATCCACTCTTATTACGGCAGCATTCATGCGTTAAAAGGGATATCCCTGAATGTGGAAAAGGGTGAAATTGTCACTCTTATTGGAGCAAACGGCGCTGGCAAATCGACCGCGTTGAGAACCATCTCCGGTCTGATGAAACCACGCGGTGGACGGATCTTGCTGGACGGAGAGGATATTACCCCGTTGAAGCCCCATTTGATCGTGGAAAAAGGCGTAGCTTTGGTTCCTGAAGGTAGGCGCATTTTCGCACGGTTAACGGTGGCTGAAAACCTTGATATGGGCGCTTACATCAGGGATCGCAAGGATATTCCTTCTGAGCTGGATAGGGTCTTCGCTCTGTTTCCGCGCTTGAAAGAACGCATCAAGCAGGTAGCAGGTACACTGTCTGGTGGTGAACAGCAAATGCTTGCGATGGCGCGCGCTATGATGACCCATCCTCGAGTTCTATTGATGGACGAACCCTCTATGGGTCTCGCACCAGTGCTCGTGGAAGCCATTTTTGAAACCATTGTTTATGTGAATAAGCAGGAAGGTACAACGATCTTATTGGTTGAACAGAATGCATTAATGGCATTGAGCGTTGCGAGCAGGGGCTACGTCATCGAAACGGGTTCCATTGTTTTGAGTGACAATGCTGAAAGCTTGCGAACCAATGAAAGCGTACAAAAGGCTTATTTAGGCATAGAATAAGTCTCAGCACACCAAATTGAAGCGCAGAGGTAAAATTAATCCTCTGCGCTTTTCTATTATCAAGAACTCTTTTACGAATGGCCATTTTATTGGGAGCCCTGGATGATTAAGAAGTACCTCACCACATTTTTCCTTATGATTTTGATTACCGGGTGCATCGGGATCAATTCAACTAAAGACGGTCTGCCAATCCTAAAAGTAAATGACCGGCACCTGTCACTCGATAATGACCCTGGAAAAGTATACGAGATTCAACCTGGGAATGGTTTTGCGTTGGACCTGGCCGGTTATCCTTTTAGAATTCCAAAATCACTCGGGGTCGATGCTGTTAATGAAATTCAGGTATCAGTCGGACCTGACCAGGTATACTCAATTCCAATTCAACAAACAGTGCCGATATACAAGGTTACCCACGATACATTAAACCCTGTCGGAAAATCATTGCCGATCGAAGGATTTAAAGAAGGCGACACAATAACCGTTGGTGTCGGCAACACCTCTCCAGATGGACGCTTTTACCCTGCCTGGATGGGAATCATATCTATAAAAGGATCTAAACCGTGAAGTTACCAACAACCTGTAATATCGTGATCGTAGGGGGTGGCGTAATGGGCGCCAGCACGCTCTATCACCTCACCTCCCGAGGGGTCAAAAATGTCATTCTTCTAGAAAAGAATGAATTCTTTGGACAGGAGGCGACGGGCAGGTGTGCAGGTGGCGTTCGATACCAGTTCGCAACAGAGATAAACATTCGCTTGTCTCAAGAAAGCCTCCCCATGCTTGACCGATTTAAAGAGGAAATCGGCCAGGATGTAAATTTCCGAAAATGCGGCTATCTATTTGCATTATCTGACCAAAAGGATGTAGATACCTTCAAGCATAACGTGGACCTTCAAAACAAACTGGGGGTGAAGACAGAATGGCTGACTGGTGACGAAGTCCGAAAACGCTTGCCCCTTATGCGCTTCGATGACGCCCTGGCAGGAACATTCAATCCCGATGATGGCTTGGTAGATCCTAACAGTGTTGTGATGGGCTACGTCAACGCTGCGCAGAAATTAGGCGGAAAAGCCTATTCCGAGGTTGAAGTGACCGGCTTCGAAATTATTGGCGGACGAATCCAATCTGTGAGAACCGATAAAGGAGAAATCGACACTCCGGTGGTGGTCAATGCTTGTGGACCCTGGGCTGGTGTTGTAGGGAATATGGCTGGAGTGCAGATCCCGATCGCTGCCCTGCGCCGCCAAATGTTTACAACGACCCCCCTGCCGAATTTGCCGACAGATTTTCCATTTGTCATTGATTTTGCTCAATCCCTATATTTCCACCGTGAAGGAGAGGGCTTGTTATCAGGCATGTCCAATCCGAATGAAACACATGGATTCGATGAGAACGTGGATGAAAACTGGGAATTGACCAACCTGGAAGCCTCCATCTCGCGGCTGCCGATGCTTGAGAAAGCCGGGCTAATGTCCCATTGGGCTGGTCTATACGAAGTCACACCTGATGCCCATCCCATTTATGGAAAGACATCCTTGGAAGGGTTTTATGTTGTTGGAGGGTTTTCAGGGCATGGATTCATGCATGGACCTGTTTCAGGTAAATTAATGGCAGAAATCATTCTTGACGGGAATACTTCAACATTGGACACATCTAAGCTCGATTTAGCAAGGTTTGCTGAAGGCCGATTAATAAAGGAATATAATGTAGTTTAACCATCTAGGTCGCTTAGGGAAGTCAATGCCATCTGCAGAAATCATCACTATTGGGACAGAATTACTCCTTGGCGAGATCGTGGATACGAACTCGGCTTACCTCGCGCGTAAGCTGAGAGACATTGGCGTGGATGTGTTCCGAACTTCGACCATTGGTGATAACCCTGATCGGATAGCAGAAATCATCAGGGAGACATTGACCCGCACCCCAATTATCATCACAACTGGAGGTCTGGGTCCCACCGTGGATGACCCCACTCGGGATGCGATCGCCCTGGCTATGGATTTGCCTACCGAGTTTCGGCCCGAACTTTGGGAGCAAATAGTCGCCCGCCTGGAAAAATTCGGCCGCGTCCCCACAGAGAACCAGAAACGCCAGGCCTTTATTCCCAAGGGTGCACTATCGATCTATAACCCGGTTGGGACAGCACCTGCTTTTATTGTTGAACGTCACGAAGCCTCGATCATCTCACTCCCGGGTGTTCCGCGTGAAATGGAATACCTGACCGAAAACACGGTACTCCCTTACTTACGCGGGCGTTATCAACTAACAGGTACAATCAAAACACGGATTATTCATACCGCAGGGTTGGGTGAATCTCAAATCGATGAGTGGATCGGGGATTTGGAGAAACTTGAAAATCCAACAGTGGGTCTTTCTGCTCATCCTGGCTTGGTCGATATTCGCATTACCTCCAAAGCCGATTCGTCCGATCTGGCCGATTCAATGATCAGCAGCATCGAGGAGTCCATCCGATCGCGGCTCGGAAACTCAATTTACGGCACAGACGATGACTCGCTCGAGGATGTTATTTTCAAGCTAATTGAGAAAAAGGAATTGTCCCTGACTGTACTCGAGGCAGGGATGGCAGGCAGCCTGGTGCAAAGACTATCCAAAACTCAATCACCTTTATTTGAGGGTGGTGAAGTCCTGCCGGCTTTACCAGAAGATTCGACACTCCCAGAAATTACGTTCAACGAAATGGACATCCGGAATACAACGTTGGCTCTCGGTGTCTCGCTGACGCCCCAAGCAGACCGGCAGGATGTCGATATATCAATCATCACTCCTGATGGAGAACAATTAATTCAACGCTCCTACGGGGGACATCCCCGTAATGCCTCAACCTGGGCGACCAACATCGCACTTGACCTTCTGCGTCAAGAATTGAACAAATAGAATTTATTGTTGGTTTACCTTTTGACAATCCAACCACAAATGGCTAAATGAAAAAAAACAATCCAGGCAGAAATCTACCCCGATTCATATCAGTAGTGTGGTTGTTGAATATAGTAGGTGTATTAGGTTTGATCGCTTTTCTAAAGATTGAATTAACCCCGGCTCGTGCGGTATCGAATCCAATACCACCAGACGATATTCCTACCCTAAATAGTATTATCCTAAATCCGGATGTCCAATCCATCCTGGAAAATGGATTTGCTTCTGGGGCTTCCACACAAATTATCGAACGTCCGGACATCGCAACCCCGGTGCTTGATCCAACGCCACTTCCAGACAATCCAATAATCATTGGGTATTCAGTCGCTGGACGACCTTTGGAGGTTTATAGGTACGGGAATGGTCCAACCGGGCGAATCATTGTTGCAGGAATTCATGGCGGGAATGAGGCGAATACGATCAAGCTCGCTCATGAATTAATAGATTACATCGAGAAACACCCGAATATAATACCTGACGACATTACGCTCTACATCCTCCCAGATATTAATCCTGATGGAGAAGCGCGAGCCCATACCGTGGATGGACGGGTGAATGACCATGGCGTTGATTTAAATCGCAACTGGCCTTACAAATGGGTGAAGGATTATGATCGGAGTAATTGCTGGCATTATAGAGCAACCTCTGCGGGAGATTACGGAGCATCCGAGCCGGAGACTGCATCCTTATTAACTTTTATAGTTTCGCACCCTGAAATCGATGCACTTATAAGTTATCATGCTGCGGCCCTGGGTATTTTTGCCGGGGGTGTCCCTGAATTCAAACCATCCCTCCGTCTTGCCGAGAGCCTTGCAAAGGTGAGCACCTATCGCTATCCTCCCAAGGACATAGGTTGTGTCTATACTGGAAATTTAACTGATTGGGCATCCAGTACCATGGAAATTGCTGCTGTCGATATTGAACTTCACGATTTCAAACATACTGATTTTGATGAAAACCTGAAGATTCTAAAAACATTTCTAAAATTCCGGAAATAGCCGAAGGCTTTCAAACTAGGAGTACGAATGACTCAACCTGCTGATATCATTTTAACCAATGCACTAGTATTGACCATGGATGAACAACTCCACCAATTTGAGCCCGGAGCAGTCGCGCTCGTGGGCGAAAGCATTGTTGCCGTGGGGATGGAAAATGATATTAAGCAATCCTATACTTCTTCCCAGATGATTGATTGCGGTGGAAAGGTCCTGATGCCAGGGTTGGTCAACGCCCATACACATGTCCCCATGACTCTTTTGCGGGGGCTCGCCGATGATTTACGGCTGGACGTTTGGCTGATGGGCTACATGATGCCCGTGGAACGGGAATTTGTTTCCCCGGATTTTGTCCGGCTCGGAACGCAGCTCGCCTGCGCAGAATTCATCCGGTCAGGGGTGACATGCTTCGCTGACATGTATTACTTTGAAGAGGATGTTGCCAAAGCCACATCCGAAGCCGGTTTGCGCGGTTTGTGCGCCCAGACTGTTCTCAAATTTCCCACACCCGATGCAGCCTCCTATGAAGATTCCCTGGCCATGGCGCGGGATTTTATCCAAAGATGGTTGGGGCATCCTTTAATTGTGCCAGCAGTTGCCCCTCACGCTCCTTACACTTGCACGGACGAAATTCTTCGGGCAACCGCACAACTCGCCGCCGAATTTGACGTTCCGCTGCACACCCATATCGCCGAAACTGCATTCGAGGTCGAAAATATGCGACGAGAAACGGGAATGCCCGTCGTCCCTTATGTGAAAAAACAAGGTTTATTTGAAGCAAAAGTATTGGCAGCGCATTGTGTTCATATTGATGAGGGTGAAATGCGGACTCTTCATCATCTAGGTGCTGGTGTGGCACACAATCCAACGTCCAATTTAAAACTCGCTTCCGGTGTTGCTCCTGTTACCAAAATGCTCGAGGTTGGGTTAAATGTTGGTATCGGAACCGACGGCCCGGCATCCAACAATGATCTTGATATGTTTGAAGAAGTTCGGCTGGCCGCCCTCCTCGCAAAGAATCATACCAATGACCCGACTTCATTACCTGCGTCCACTGCCCTTACGATGGCGACCAGACTGGGGGCTCAAGCCATGCATATGGGTCATCTCACCGGTTCCCTGGAAGCCGGAAAACGCGCAGATCTGATCCTTTTAGATCTATCAAAACTGCATAATTCCCCTCGCTTCAGACGCGATAAGCAGAATGCTTACGCACAAGTAGTTTACGCTGCAAAGTCCACCGATGTAACCGATGTTATGGTAAACGGGAAATGGGTAATGCGCGAACAGAAACTGCTTACCTTAAATGAAGATGAATTAATCAAGGCCTCCGCAGACTATGCCAAAAGAATAGACATGTTCTTAATGGCCAGGGAGCAATCTGTATTGTCCAAGCTTATCGCCCTTGGAGGATCGTCAGAAGAAGAGAGTTTTGAAGTCCAGGTCAAAGTAAAAGTAACGGATCCAAATCCGATCCTGGAGGGGATCAGGAATCCGGCGATCAATATTGTGCGAACCCGCCATTATCGCCAGCATGATCTATATTTTTCGTTTGATGATCCCGAGCAGGGCAGAATTCGTTACCGTGAGGATGATTTCATCAATGAAACCGATATTGTTACAAGTGTACGTGGACGATTGACACATGTCGGACAAAAACGGGAAGGGAGCTTCGGGCATGATATTCTTTTGTCTCGCAGCAGATACCTCGCTCCAGCCACCCAAAGCCAGCGATTTTATAGAGAATATTTTAAACCGGACAGTGAAATCACCGTGGAGAAGGATCGGTTGCGCTGGTTGGTTGTTTTCAAGACTGAGGAGTTTTTTATCAATCTTGACCACTTACTAATTCCGGATTTAGGTTATTTCCTTGAAATTAAAAGCCGGACCTGGAGCAGGAAAGATGCTGAAAATAAGGCAGCTCTGGTCGAAGAATTGATCGCATTGCTTGGAACATCCACGCTGAATGTGGTTACATACGATTATACAGAAATCTTAAGCAATAAATAAAGTAAATCGAATCACACAATACTTTCAAACACGAAAAGAGATCCTCGATGAAGACCACACCTAAATGGATGACCATCCTCGCGATCCTGAGCGCGATAATTCTTGGCTTCACGCTCACTTTTAGTTTGTTCGCCTTCAACATTCAAAACCAGTTGTTTAATCCAGCTGTTTACAAGAAAGCATTTTCAGAGCAAAATGTCTGCGCGCGATTTCCGGGTGTACTTTCTCATCAAATTGTTTCGAGCACCCAATCGCGAGAAAATGAAAATCTTCTTGGGTTGATAATAGGGTCGATTAATCCAAATCAAGAAGATTTTCA
>Ga0315290_10000151_pt1 | contig 41473 bp, 23 predicted proteins | sample YL17G12_0_MG_FD_203627 | JGI IMG/M metagenome (GOLD analysis project Ga0315290, IMG submission 203627) | Sediment microbial communities from Yellowstone Lake, YNP, Wyoming, USA - YL17G12_0 | ecosystem: Environmental > Aquatic > Freshwater > Lake > Sediment | place: USA: Wyoming | collected... | reverse complement strand
CTCAGCACCAGCCAGCGCGTCTTGAACCGGCTCTTCGACATCCCCAGCACGGCCAGCCAATCCACCGTGGTCGCCAGCAGGAGCCACACGGCAAACACCGGGCTGAGCCAGGCGTAGAACACGTAGGACGCGGCCAGGAGCCAGGGGACCCTCAGCCGCGTGCGGTGCACGGCCAGGTAGCCCGGCCACACCACGGCGAAGAACACGGCGAAGGTCCAGGTCTGAAAGAACATCGCGGCGTGCTACTCGATGAGGACGCGGACGTGGGCCTCGACCGACTCGGCGAGCAGTTCCAGGTCGTAGCCCCCTTCGAGCACCGAGACCAGCCGGCCCCGGCAGCACTGCCCGGCAATGCGGCGGACGATCCGCGTCAGCTCGGCGTAGCCCCCGGTGGTGACCTCCATCTGGCCGAGCAGGTCGCCCGAGTGGGCGTCGAACCCGGCGGAGACCAGCACCAGGTCCGGGCGGAACTCGAGGGCCGCCGGCACGAGCTTCTTCTCGAAGGCCGCCAGGTACTCGGCGTCACCGGAGCCGGCCGGCAGGGGCACGTTGATCTTCGTGCCCGCGGCCTTCCCTGTCCCACGCTCAACGGCGGTGCCCGTGCCGGGATAGAACGGGTGCTGGTGGACCGAGAAGTACATCACGCTCGGGTCGTCGTCGAAGATGGCCTGGGTGCCGTTGCCGTGGTGCACGTCCCAATCGACGATCAGGATCCGCGGGAGCTTGTGCTTCTTCTGGGCGTAGCGGGCGGCAATGGCGACGTTGTTCAGGAGGCAGAAGCCCATGGCCCGGCTGCGGGTCGCGTGGTGGCCGGGCGGGCGGATGGCACAGAAGGCGTTTTCGAGCTTGCCCGCGACGACCGCGTCGACGGCCGCGAGCACCCCGCCGGCCGCGGCCAGGGCCGCCTCGCATGACTGGCGCGAAACCGGGGTGTCCATGCTGTCGACGAACCCGGCGCCCCGCTCACAGCCCCGCCTGATCTTCTCGACGTGCTCGGCCGAGTGGACGGCCAGGAGCCACTGGGGATCGGCCGGCTGGGGATCGAGCCGGGTCAACCGGGCCATCAGGCCCGACTGCTCCAGGCGACGCACGATCGCGGTCAGCCGCTCGGGACGCTCGGGATGCGAGCGGCCGGTCTGGTGGCCGAGGTAGACCTCGCCGTAGACCAGGCCCGTCTTGCGGGCCTGTTGCTTCTCGGCAGCCCCAAGCATGGCGGCGGTAAGAATCGCGGAAGGATCGGCCATGAGCACGACTCCGGGGGTGTCAGGACGAGCTGCGTAGGGCGGCGGGGTGGCTGGCGGACGGGTGGCTGGCGGCTGAGCGGAGCGAAGCCCCAGTCCATCCGCGCTGGGGCACCGCTTCGCTTTGCCCCAGCCACCCGACGTTCCACCGGAGCCACCCACGGCCGGCACAGCCGGCCCGACGGCCAGGTGTTCCGGGGGAGGTCCGATCACAGGGCCCGCGGGCGTTGGCTCACGGCGGACGCAGCGGAAGCCGATGGCGTCGCGGGCGAAGCAGGCGTCCTGGAAGCCGGGGTCCTCACCCAGCCGGGTCGCCGACCGGCATCCCTCGGGCCTGGAGTTCCAGGCCCCGCCCCGCAACACGTACTTCTCCCCGTCGGCCGGGCCAGCGGGGTTTTTGCCCTTGCTCGCGGCGTAGTAGGCCGGGTCGTAGACGTCGTTGCACCACTCGGCCACGTTGCCGTGCACGTCGTAAAGACCCCAGGCGTTCGGCTCCTTCCGGGCCACCGGCTGGGTCTTCTTGCCCGCGTTCTCCGCGCACCAGGCGTGGTCCGTAAGCCGCCGGGCTTCGGAGCCGAAGGACCAGTCGGTCCGGCTCCCCGCGCGGCAGGCGTACTCCCATTCCGCCTCCGTGGGCAGACGGTAGCCGTTGGCCTGGAAGTTGCACCGGGCCGTGTCCTCGGTCTCCTCGTTGTAGCAGGGCTCCAGGCCCTCGTCGCGGGACCGCAGGTTGCAGTAGAGCGCCGCCAGGGCCCAGGAAACCTGCTCCACCGGCCGGTCCGCCCCCTTGAAGTGCGATGGGTTGGCCAGCACCAGCTTGCCGTACTGCTCCTGGGTCACCTCGGTGCGGTCGATCAGGAAGGCGTCGACTTGGACCTCGTGGGCCGGGGCCTCGTCGGGCCTGCCGGAGTCGCTCCCCATGGTGAACGTGCCGGCGGGGACCAGCACCATCTCGGACCCGGTCTTGGTCTGGACCACCGGCAGCGGCTCGCCGGCCGGCTCCGCAGCCCGATCGCCGCCTCCGCAACCCGGCAGAGCCACCACCGCCAGAACCAGCAGCCGCAGGGCCGGCTGTGCTGGTTGGCAGAACTGAAGAAACCTCTCGCAAAGGCGCAAAGGCGCAAAGAAAAGCAACGGACGGAAGAGAGAGGAATCGGACTGCAAACCTCTCTGCCGCTCCCTCAATCTGCGGAAGATCATCCCTCCACTCTCCCTTTCCCAATCTCTAGTCTCTTGCCTTCCCAACTCCTGTGTCTTTGCGCCTTTGCGCCTTTGCGAGAGGTTTCTTCCCCTTCTTGCCTCACTTCTTGATAGGGATCCAGTCCGGCTCCTTGTTCGAGTTGCCGTCGGTGGTGACGGCCAGGAAGCGGTTGGTGGCCGAGGCGTCGGCCACGCAGATGTCCCACTTCTCGGCCTTGACGCCGATCAGCTCCGGGGCGGGCCCGAGCGTCTTGCGCATCGGCCCCCGGCTGAACGCCAGGTACTTCCCGTCCGGCGACCAGTCGACGTGATAGGTCTCGATCGGCTTCTGGCTCTTGACCACGTCGCGCTGCCTAACGACCTTGGGCTCCGGGCCGCTGAAGTCGATCTCGCCCACGCGGAGCGTGAAATCGTCGCAGCCCCAGGCGATCCGCTTGCCGTCGTAGCTCACGTCCGGCCGGCACCCGGGGATGCTCAGGTTGAAGACCTTCTTGCCGCCGGCCGGGATCGCCAGGATCGCGTGCCCAAAGCCCATGCCGGCGTGGACCGTGGCCACGTACCACCGGTTGTCCGGCGTGCAGCAGATGTTGTACAGGTGATGGATCTCGGCGTTGGGATGCGGCTTGGGCTGCCGGGTCGCCAGGTCGCAGGTGAAGATCCCCTTGGTGGCGTAGTCGGTGAGCGTGAACTTCTCGAACTCGCTCCCCAGGTAGACGATGGCGGTCCCGTCGGGGCTCCAGCACGGCTCCCGGCCGTTGGGGACTACCAGGGTCCGGCCCGTGCCGTCGGCGTTCATCACGTACACGTTGCGGGCCTTCTTCGGCCCTTCGCCTTCGTCGACGCAGAACGATATCTTCGTGCCGTCGGGCGAGGCGTGGGGGTAGAGCTCGTCGATCTTGGGCGTCCGCGTCAGGTTGGCCAGGTGCGAGCCGTCGGCGCTTGCCGTGCACAGCTCCCAGTTGCCCTCCCGGTGGCTCTCGAAGACGATCTTGTAGGGGACTCGCTTGAGCTCCTGGGCAAGGTCTTCGGCCGCGGCAGGCCGCGCGCAGACCAGGCCCAAGGCCATCTCCAACACCAAGACAACCGCCGCGGCAACGGATCGGCGGATTGCCAGGGGGCGTTGCGTTTTCATCGTGGGGAACCTCCTTCGGGGATCGCCGGGATGATTGTAAGCCGACCGAGCTATCCATCCTAATCCAGCGGCGGGCCCTTGGCCAGCGGCTCGCTTGTCGTCCCGGCCGGGGGAGGATAGGCTGGAATTCCGCGTCGGGCCGCTTGCGGCTTAGCCGCGCAGCGGCCGTAGCCGTAGGTTATGCTTCAGCATAACACCGCTCCGCCCGACCAGTCCGTTATGCTGAAGCATAACCTACGGGGGCTCAGCACTGGCTGACAAGCAGCCAGTGCCACCCGGCGGCCACGTCGAGCCGTGACCGAAATGATCCATCTCCGCCGCATGACCGCCGACGACCTGCCGCTGGGAATGCGGCTGAAGGACGAGGCGGGCTGGAACCAGACCGAGGCCGACTGGCACCGCTTCCTCGAGCTGGGGCCGGAGGGCTGCTTCGTCGCCGAGCTGGACGGCCGGCCCGTGGGCACGGTCGCCACCTGCGCGCTGGACGCGATCGGCTGGATTGCGATGTTCCTGGTCGACGGCTCGGTGCGTCGGCGCGGGATCGGAAGGCGGCTGCTGGAGCACGCGATAGACTGGCTCCATCGGCACGGGGTCCGCACCGTGCGCCTCGACGCCACGCCGCTGGGCAGGCCGATGTACCAGCGCCTCGGCTTCCAGCCCGACTACGAGCTGACGCGATGGGAAGGGACCGCGGCCGCCGGGCCGTCGCCGCCCGGCGTCCGGGCGCCCACGCCGGACGAGATCGACGCGGTGATCGCCCTGGACGCTCTCGTCACGGCGACCCACCGCGCCCCGCTGATCCGCATCCTGGCCCGGCAGCAGCCCGACGCGCTGCGAGTGTTTTTCCTCGAGCGGACGCTCCTGGGGTACCTGGCGTTTCGGCCGGGCTCGCGGGCCGTGCAGGTCGGGCCGGGCGTGGCGGTGGACGAACGGGCCGGCCTGGCCCTGGGCGATGCCGTGCTGGCCGCGTGCGCCGGCCGCCGGGTGTTCCTCGACGTTCCCAAGCCGAACCTGGCGGCGACCCGATGGGCACAAGCCAAGGGGCTCGTCGTCCAGCGGGAGCTGACGCGCATGTCGCTCGGCCAGCCGATACATGACCGGCCCGCGAGCCTTTGGGCCAGCTCGGGACCGGAGAACGGCTAGTGCGCCGACGCACCTCCATCGACACGTTGGGTGGCACTGGCGTCTCGCCAGTGCTGCTCGCCAAGCACGGGCAAGATGCCCGTGCCACCCGTCGCGCGACAAGGTGCTTCTGTAGGACGGATTGACAATTTGACAATCCGTCCTACGGCGGTGAGCAATGCGGGTCACGGTGCCGGCACGCCCGGCGCGGGCCGGTGCCACAAGGACCGCCAGTACGCCGCGTCGACGGCGTAGACGTCGATCGGGTCCCGCCCCAGCTCGAACGACGCCCCCAGCACGCCGTAACGCTTCATCTCGCGCACGTAGTGCTCGTTCGGCTTGAACCCCGGCATGTCGAAGCGCTTGATCTCGTCGAGCTTGTGCCGGGCCGCCTCGACGTGGGCCAGGATCTTCTGGTAGTCCGGATCGCCCGGGTCGCGAAACACCACCGGGTGCTCGACCGGCTGCGGCGGCCGGCTGCGATCTTCCACGATCGCGGGCACCTTCGCGCCGGGCACGGGGGGCTCACCCTGGGCGTAGCCGCCGGCCTGCCGGGCCAGCGGGGCCAGGAGCACCAGCGAGTGCTCCGGCCGGGTGAGGTTGAAGATGCGGTGCCGGGAGAACCGGCTCAGCGGCCGCTCCCACGAGAGCATGTCGCCCCAGGGATCCAGCGGAGTGCGGTCGGTGACGTGCCGGGGGAGCCACCGCCCGTGGCACGCCCCGCAGCGCCGCTCGACCGCCTCCTGGGCCGGAGGAGTGGAGGGCCACTTGTCGGCCATGACGCGCACGGGCTCGTTGTTGCCCCAGCACCCGCCCACCTGGCCGGTGCCGTGCGCCGCGTACGTCCCGGCGTACTGGGCCCCCGCGTCGATCCACAGCCGCACCGTCCTGCGCTCCTGCTCGGCGAGCCGTGCCTCGTAGTGGCCGCCGTCGAGCTTCTTCATCAACGCGGACGCGGAGCTGTACGTCGTGTAGGGCATGTCGTTGCCCGGCTGCCGGCCGCTGCCGTGGCCGGGGTTGCCGCCGGTGTCCTTGACCTGCCAGGAAAGCAACAGGTCGTAGTAGGCCAGCGAGAAGACGGGCCCGCGGTCCCCGGTGAGCACCACGCCGCCGTCGCGGCGCCCGGGGTTGTGGCAGGCGACGCAATGCCGGTCGAGGATCGGCTGGAGGTCGCGAGGGAAGTCGAGGATTGCCGGCACGCCGGCCACGGGCTCGATGCGGCTGGGCGGCCGGGCCATCGCCTGAAGGACCGGCCGGCTGCCGTTGCGGGGCGTCCGGCCGCGCGGCTCGTGGCAGCCCACGCAGGCGAGCGTCTCCCCGGGCTGGAGCGTCACGAAGCTCCGCATCTGCTTGATCGAAAGGTCCTCCGCGTCCAACGCCGCGAAGTACACGCTCCGCATGGCCGGCACCTCGAAGCAGGCCGATCCGTCGGGCTCGACGGGAACCGTGCCGAGGATCCGCTTGAGCGTCGTGGTCACGCCGTGGCCGATGGGCTGCGACCCCCCGCCGTGGAAATTGGCCGGCTTGGGCAGGTCCTCCAGCACGAGCAGCTTCCGGACCGCCCCCCGGCGCACGCCCGCCATGGCGCGGCCCGAGTACACGTCGGCCAGGACCAGCGTGCCCTGGGCCCCGGCCGGGCTCGAGCGCGGGGCGAGCACCGGCGGACGCGGACGCGGTGCGATCGGACTCGGCTCGTGCACCGGCGGACCGGCGCCCGCGTAGAGGACTTCTACCACCCCCGCCGAGTCCATCAGCAGTAGCTCGTTGCCCCGGGCCACCAGGAAGGCGTCTTCCGAAAGCGGATAGGGGTCGCGAAAGACCGGCTCCCGGGAGAGGTGGCGCATGGCCGGCCCTCCGTTCGGCCCGTGCCGGCCGGTGGCCACGGCCACGTAGCCGGCGTGCTCGTTGCTGCCGTGACCGGGGGAATGGATCATCACCACGCGGTCGCCGCCGGGAATCGGCTTGGCGTCGATGAAAACGCCCCCCGGCTCCATGTTCCCCAGGAAGACCATCTGGCCGGTGCCGTCGGGGTTGACCGTCCACAGGTGATGGAAGCTCACCGGATCGCGGTTGACGTATTCCCACCGCGTGTACAGCACCCGGCCGTCGGCCAGCACCGCGGGCGTGTTCTCCGTGAACGAGCCCGAGGAGACCGGCCGCAGGTTGTTCCCCGCCGCGTCGCAGCGATGGAGCGTGGCGCTGGGGACCAGCCAGCAGCCAATGTACCGCTTCGCGCGCGAGGAGCAGAACACCACGTCGCCGTCCGGGAGGTACGCCGGCTCGACGTCGTCCCACGGGCCGTGGGTGAGCTGGCGCAGGCCGGTGCCGTCTACGCCGATCTCGTAGAGATTGTAGTGATGCGTGCCCCCTTTGCGATAGGAGAAAAGGATCTTCGCGCCGTCGAAGTGCACCTGGGGATCGCGCACGGCGCCGCCGGGGTCGTCCAGGAGCACGGCCAGCTCGCCGGTGCGGAGGTTCCACTTGCACAGGCTGCCGCCGTCCTCGCCGTGGACCCAGTAGGTCGGGTCGATGCAGGAGTAGCCGAAATTGGCGTAGTAGTGGCCTGCCGGATCGCGGCCGGGGGCCCGCTGGGCAAACACGATCTCCTCGAAGCCGAACCGCCTAAGCCGGCCCCACAGCCCGGCCCGCAGGGCGGTTTGCCGCTGCTGGAAGGCGCGCTCGGCGTCGGCCAGGAGGCCCGCGCGCCGGGCGTAGTGGGCGGCGACCTCGTCGGCCCGAAGCGCCCGGCTCCACAGGGCGACCTCATCGACGTACCCTCGAAAGCGGCACGCGGGCGAAGGACTGCCGGCGGAATCGCCGATGCCGAGCTGCTCGCCGGTGAGCGTCTTGAGCGTGCCGTCGTGCGGCGTGGTGGCGACGGCGCGGCCGTTGAGGTACACGGTCAGCGTGCCGGCCGAGGGCCGTGCCGGATCGCGCCGGGCGGGATCGTGCCGGGCGACGGCTGCCAGGTGCACCAGCCGGCCGGCCTGCACAGTGCCGGCCTGCACGGGGCCGCCTTCGGCGAACAGGTACCGGCCCCCTGCCTGGTTGTGGAAGAAGCTGGCCCGGCTTTCGTGAAAGGCCAGATGGTAGGCGTACTCGGGCTCGGGGCCCCAACGGAGCACCAGGCGATTCCACGTGGACAGCGCCGTCGGCAGGGCCCAGGCCTCGATGGTGTAGCTTGCGCCGAGCTTGACGTCCTCCGAGGCTGGGGCGACCAGGTACTGGACGTCGCCGGGCTCGACGCCCAGCGCGACGGCCTTGCCGGAAACGCCCGGCACCGCGGCGGCGTCGACGAACCGCACCTTGCCCTCGCGCGGCGAGAGCCGGTCGGCGGCCGTGCCGGCCCGATCGTCCAGGGAGCCGTCGAAATCCCAGAAGCAGACCAGCCCCTGGCGATCGGCCGGCGGCTCCGCGCGGCTCATGCCCGCCCCGAGGATACCGATCACCCCTCCCCATGCCATCCACGAAACCAGCGTCGCACGCATCGATCGGCCCTCGCGCGCCGTGAGGGAACACGGAGGATAGCATGGCCTGGCGCATGCCGGGCGGTCAAGCCCCTTCGCGCATTTCGAGCGCGGAGATGGGGAAAGGCAACTCCGGCAACCCGAGGTTGCGTCGCACGCGGTTTGCTTCCTCTGGGGACACATGATAGATGTGGATCGAGTATCCGGCCGTGGCCAAGGGGTCGAACTCGAGGAAGTAATCGATTTCCCTGTCGAACACTCGGATCTGGCCGACGCTGACGGCAAACCAGCCGGGGTGTGGTCCCGCCGCGCTCGGGGGGAGCGATCTGCCGAGGTCCGAGTTTGGGCCCGCCGGCGGAGCTTTGCCGCGGATCCCGAGGATATGGGGCTCGACCGCCCCGCTCAGCGCGATGTGAAGCGGCTCGGCCTCCGGGTGACGGTCGAGCCAGCGCTTCAGATTCAGCAGGTCTTGCCCGCAGTCGAAGTTGGAGTCGCTGGGACTAGAGCCCAAGTAGGCGTGGCCTTTCGTGGGGCCGCCGGCCAACTCGTTGAAATAGGAGAGACTGTGAGGCCAGATCCACAGGCTGCTCGCAAGAGACCAGATCAGCGCGCCGGTGATCCACGTCCGCATCAGGGGGCTTCGCCAAGGCCCGGGGGCCACCACGCTGCCGGCCCAAACCAGCACGAACGGCAAGGCCGGCAAGACGTAGCGGGAGTGATGGTTGAAGCCGGTTTGCGAGCTGACCAGCGCGATCACCGCGATCCCCGGGGCGACCAGCGTCATTTGGTCCCGCCACGGGGCGGGACGGCCCCGCGGCAGGAAGGCCGCCAACAGGGCCGCCAGCACGATCATCCAGGTCCCCACCGGGACCTTCACCAGCAGGGCATAGAGGTAGTAGTACCACCATCCGCCCATGCGCCACTCGCCAAAGAGATAGGACATCCCCTTGCGCTCGAAATCGCGCTTCTGGATGTCGATGCCCTGGACGTAGTCCCGCGGAAAGGGCACCGGAAGGGCCGCCAGTACGGTGCCGGTAAAGCGGTTGCCGTAGGGCGGCTCGTTGTACATCGCCTGGTTGCCGCCAAGTGCGTTGCTGATGAAGCGATACTCCCCGAGCGGCTGGAAGGAGCCCACGCCCGCATACGCCAGGTTGACGATGAAGACGCCGATACCCAGCGCCCACAGGAGTTGCATGGCCTGAGCACTCCGCGAAGGTGTCTCGGCAGCGCCCCGCCGGGAGCAGCGGTAGACAATCCACAGCAGCGGCCAGAGGACGAAGAGCAACAGCCAAAGCGTCTTGGTGATCTCCGCCAGTCCCAGCGCTGCACCGGCCAGCGAGGCCCGGGTCCAACTGGGCGTCTTCAGCCAACGCCAGAAGGCGTGTCCTGCGAGCATTCCGAAGGCGGCCGCGGCGACGTCGGGAACAATCGTCTGGCCGAAGGCCAGGACCATCGGAGAAAAACACCAGAGCGTGGCGGCGAGAAGCCCCGAGCGGGGTCCGTACAGGTCTCGCCCCCAGGAAAAGCACGCCCATGCGCCCAGGAGGCTGAACGGGATGCAGGCCCAGCGGGCCATCGTGAAGTACCAGAAGGACTCCATCCCGTTCCGCCGGAGAAAAGCCCGCCCGATGCGGGGTTCGCTACGGTGATCGAGCCGGTTGGTGTAGCCGGACCAGTCCGTCTTTGGCCCGGCCAGCAGCACGGGTAGTGCGGCCACCATCCGCACCAAGGGCGGGTTGACGCGGTACAATTCGAACGAGCCGAATTGCCAGTGGCTCAGCCCGGCAGGCAAGTGCCCCGCCTCGTCATACGAGGGGGTGTGCTGGATGGCACCCCGGGCAAGCAAGCCGGCGTGGGCCGCGAGGACCAGGGCCAGAAGGGTGGCAGTCCGGGACGGGAACGATGCGCGCATCCTCATCAACCCGACCTTCTCTCCGCGTCTCAGGGCTTCCGCAGCGCGGAACTGAAGTAGACCGGAATCTCAATCCGCGGCAGTTGAGCACAGGTCGTGACCACGGTCAGGAAAGCCGATGGCGGTAGCTTGGCGGGCTCGACCGCCGGGGATACTCGAAGCACCACCTCTCGATTGCTGCCTGCCTGCGGCCTCACCTCAACCTTCAGAACCTCCGGCTTGGATGCCGTCGACACGACCTGGAAAGGAGCCACCAGCGACCGGATCCGCACCGTCTGAGATCCCGAGTCGTCTCTTGCTCCTCCGCGGCCGAGAAACAGCGACCTCGGCTCGAAGGTCGCCGGCGCAACGATACTGCCGTAGGCGGTGAGGACGAAACTCCGAGGCGGGTCCTCACCGCTCGTCAGAAAGATCCGCTGCCAGAACGGTCCGAGCGGCGCGGTCTCGCTGGAGGTCAGCCGCAACGAGAAGCTGGCCTGCGGCGCCAGCTCGGCCCGGCCGACGAACTCCGCGCTGAGCACCGGGTTTTGCCCCTCCGACTCTGCCCGGGTGAGCGGCACGGGCGGGCCACGGTACTGGTCCACACGAAGGGCCGCCTCGCGACCCGCCTTCACGCCCTGGGGAAACTCCCCGAGATCGAAGTAGACCGGCACGATCTTCACCGCCTCGATGCCCGTAAGCGATACCTGCACCGGGTCTGGGGCGAAAATGGAGTTGTCCTTCGGCACGACCAGGATCGTGTAGGACAGCGCCCCAAAGGACACGACGGCCAGGTTCACTCGGAACAAGACGCTTTCCCCAGGAGGGACCACCATGGGCCCGTCCTCGACTTGCATGCACGGGCACGACGGAATGAACCGCGCGATCTCCTGGGAGGCCCTCCCGCGATTGTGCACGCGAAACTCCAGGACCTGTTTGGACTCCGCGGCGACGTCCCCCAGTGCGATCTTCTCGGGCTCGACGACCAAAGGATTACGTTGGTGGCGCTGCAACACAAAGAAGACTGCCAGGGCTGCCACGATGGCACTGATGATGGCGAAGCGTCCCACGCGCGACTGCAACATCCGGCGGGGCGCACGGACCAGGATCGCTGCCAGCGAGCCTGTGGCCCGGGCCACACGGGACACAACGGTAGGAATCCGCCGCCGAGTACCCAGAAGGGCTATCGCGAGCAGAAGAACCGCCGCGGACAGGACCCAGGGACTGAAGACGCGTGCGGCCGTCCGCTCCAGCAGACCGCCGCCTCCCTCGAAGGCCTGTCGGACCGACGCGTCCTTGCCGGTCAGCAGCACGGGAATCTCAGTACCCTCCGGCAGACTCTCGATGGGGACCGTGGACGTTCCCGTGCTCCCATCCATCAGCGCGATCGCACTCTCGCTGGCGCCCACGACGAGGACGAAATGCTTCGATTCCTCGCGGCTCGGCAACATCGCAATCGCGGCCACGGAGCCGCGCGTTGGACCGACGACTTCGGAGAGCCGGGGGAGGTTGCCGCGTCGGAAGAGAACCGAACGGCAGATCAGCCCTTTCTCCTCGAGAACTCGGCGAAGGTCGGCGATGCTGACCTCGTGCCGATAGGCCAAGGCCCGATCGATTTCCTCCAAGTCCGCGTCGACGCCCAGGAGCCGGCACGCCAGGAAGGCACAATCGCGACCGCACTTCACGACCCGCGATGGGGGCGAGTCCTTCTTGCTTTCCGTGTCGGCCCCGGCGAGTTCACGGCTCGCCCCCAAGGCGAGTCCGAGTGTCAGCAGAAAGAGATGGACTGTGCCGAAGAGGTTCATGGCGGACGATTCCTGCTACCCAGAGGCGACGGGAGGAGTCGCCGCGAACAGCGTGAAGCCTCCACGGCATCAGCCCGTTCCTGCCCTGGCCCGGCGGGCACGCCGCAAATACCAGACAGCAACCACCACGACAACCACGCATATCGCAACAAGGACGCGTCGCAGTCGAGCCGGCGAAGCGCCCTCGCCCAACTCGACCCCCCGGGCACGGGCAGCCGCACCCAACTGCTCGTTCGACATCTCGACGATCTTCGGGGGAATGGTCTGGTTCCTCCCGCTGATCTGGTCGACGATTTGCGTCCCCGCCGGCCACTGGGGAAACCAGTCCTTTCTGGCGTCCTCCGAGAGTGCCTCGACGGAGACCACCGAGAACTCATAGGAAACCACCCTGAACTTGTCAGTGAGGCCCGGCGTCGCCTCCGGGGGGTCTTGCCGATAACGTCCCGCCGCAGGATAGGCCACCGACTGAAACGTCTTGATCTCCGTCACCTCGTACTCCTCAGCCGGCCGATGGCCCTCCTTGATCAGGAGGGCTTGCAGCCTGAGGATGATGAAGTCCGGCTCGCCGGTGACCTCCACCCGGTACGCCACGCCGAACTGCGGATCGCCGGGATTGAACAGCACAAAGACGTCGCGCCCCAAAGACTTCTTTCGCTCCTGGATCGTGAACCGCCGGTTCATTTGGCGCGAGAACTCGCCCGTGGGGTCCATGTACCTCACCAGCCCGTCGAAGTTGATGAACAGGAAGGCATCGAAGACGTTGGTTCTGTATTCAGTCCAGTCCTCCCCTGCCCGGACGACCCCTGGGTGCCAGCGGTGCTCATCGGGCGTGCTGGGCACGGGACCAAGCACTCGGAATTGGGCGCCGTCTCCGGCCGCGAACTGGTCGGTCTCCCATTGCCCCTTGTTGTCACGGACGAGACGCTCCCAACACCGCCAAGGCCGGGAGACCTCCTTCCTGTTGGATTCCATGATCTTGAACGTGTCCCGGGATTCCACCGGAGGATCCGGCGCTGCCTCGCTCTTGACGGAGAGGACGAACTTCAGATTGCGATACGCGTCCTGGCGCTGCGCGACGCCCGCTCTCAAGGCGGCAACCGTCACGGCATCCGCGTCGGCCCCGGCGAGCTCACGGCTCGCCCCCAAGGCGAGTCCGAGTGTCAGCAGAAAGAGATGGACTGTCCCGAAAGGGTTCATGGCGGACGATTCCTGCTAACCAGAGTCGACGGGAGAAGTCGCCGCGAAGAACATGAAGCGTCCACGCTATCCGCCCGTCCTTCCCCTGCCCAGGCGGGCACGCCGCCAATACCAGACAGCAACCACCACGACAACCACGCATATCGCAACAAGGACGCGTCGCAGTCGAGCCGGCGAAGCGCCCTCGCCCAACTCAACCTCCCGGGCAGCCGCACCCAGTTCCTCCTTCGACATCTCGACGATCTTCGGGGGAATGGTCTGGTTCCTCCCGCTGACCAGGTCGCCGATCCGCGTCCCCGCCGGCCAGTCGGGAAACCAGGCCTTTCGCGCCTCCTCCGTGAGCGCCTCGACGGAAACCACCGAGAACTCATAGGAAACCACCGAGAACTTGGGGGTGAGGCCCGGCGGCGCCTGCGGGGGGTCCCGCCGAAAGCGTCCCGCCGCAGGATAGGCCACCGACTGAAACGTCTTGATCTCCGTCACCTCGTACTCCTCAGCCGGCCGATGGCCCTCCTTCGCCAGGAGCGCTTGCAGCCGGAGGATGATGAAGTCCGGCTCGCCGGTGACCTCCACCCGGTACGCCATGCCGAACTGCGGATCGCCGGGATCGAACAGCACAAAGACGTCGCGCCCCAAAGACTGCTTTCGCTCCTGGATCGCGAACCGCCGGTTGAACTTGCGGGAGAGCTCGCGCGTGGGGTCCCTGTACCTCACCACCCCATCGAGGTTAACAAATAGGAACGCATCGAAGACGTTGGTCTTGTACTCAGTCCAGTCCTCCCCTGGGCGGACGACGCCCGGGTGCCAGCGGTGCTCATCGGGCTTGCTGGGCACAGGCCCAAGCACTCGCGACTGAGTGCCGTCGGCGCCCACGAACTGATCGACCTCCCACTGCCCCTTGTTGTCACGGACGAGACGCTCCCAACACCGCCACGGCCGGGAGACTTCCTTCCTGTTGGATTCCATGATCTTGAACGTGTCCCGGGATTCCACCGGAGGATTCGGCGCTGCCTCGCTCTTGACGGAGAGGACGAACTTCAGATTGCGGTACGCGTCTTGGCGCTGCTCGACGCCCGCTCTCAAGGCGGCAACCGTCACGGCATCCGCGTCACCCGCCAGCACCCAAGCGGCCGCGCCTACCAGAAGACCCGTCATCGCTCCCCCCCGGGGACCTGTTCTCCCACCACGCGTACCCTCAAACCCACCAGCCCAGCGCCAAGCCAAGACCTTGCCGCATGCCGGTCAGTTCGTGCAGTCGGTCCAAGTTCCACACTTTCCGGCATTGGTCCCAAAAGCGGTATCGTCGCACCACCCAAACGAATCGCAGACGGGAAAGGCGTTCGAGCAGCCGGCGAGCGGAAGCACCCCGCAGGTTATCCCGAAGGGGTTGAAGTATGGCGCCCCGCAAACAAGATTCGCCTGTCCACCAGGACACCAAATGGGTAGGTTGTTGCAAACACCCCCCACTTTCACTCCTGGCGGGCAAGTGCCACTGGGCGGTCCCCCGACGAGCTTACACCCGCCAATGCCGACGATGCAATCGGTGTCCTGGTACCAAGTGCCCGCCACCATCGCTGCCTCTTGATCCGCGGAGAGCGATTTCACGGGGCTCGCGTAGATTCCCATACCCCAAACCCACACGGCCCCCATAAGAACCGCGAAACAAAGGCAACTTGTCGCACGCTGCATGTTCCTCATCATGACCCTCCCTAGAACCTGCGCAGACCAGGAACGACGGCTCTTCCGTTTTTAGGTGCAAAGTCCTGGAAAACGTGTGAGCCGGCTACTTGCCGGGAACCAACCCCAGCAATACCTCGATTAGAGCGGAAAAATCGGCAAAGTCTACGGTTTGGCGCCCGGAAAGGCCGGGTTTCTCGGCATATTTCGGTGCATGCCCCCCCCCGAAAAGGTGTGTTTGGAACGGTTTTTTTCGCAACTCGTTGCGCCACAAGGGACTTGCGCCGATGGTGGCCGGCGCGTCCCCCACGCTCTTGACGCGAATGGCGCTGGTCAGGAGCAGATCGGCCGTCTCGCCGTCCTGCCGGAGCGTGAACGCGCCCGTGCCGTCGATCATGACCTGCTCGGCGGATTGCGTCATCGGATGCGTCAAGGTCAGCTCGAGGAGCGATTTGAGAGGCTCCTGGGCGAATACTTGAGATCCGCGCGCACCCCGCTCGGGCGGATCGACGAGGATCGCGTCGTCGGAAAAGCACGACAGCAGCGTGTCGCGATCTTTGTCGTTGAACGCTCGCTCCATCCGCCGCACGAATCGGTCCACGCCGGCGGCCGTCTTGGGGTCCGCCGGTGCGACGTCCTTTGCCGGTCCGGCCGCCCTGGTGAACCTGAGCCCAACGGGTTTCTTATCGATCACGAGTGCCGAGCGGAGGGTGAACCCGTCGGCCGACGGCTCATACTTAAGGGGCCCTTCGCCGTAAGGATCGCCGATCTGCTTCACGGCGTCCGGCCCGTGTTGAAAGACCGTCGCCGCCGCATGGAGGATCGTCCACTGTGCGCGCAGGTTCCTCGATTGCAGGTAAGCGCCCGGAATGCCCGGACACTTGACGATGGCCACCTGGCTGAACGGATTGCCGGCACCATCGAGCTTGCGGAGGTACTGGCGGAACTTGGGGAGGAACTGGTCCATGGGCAGGTCGAGCAGCTCGCCCACTTCGGTGTAGTGCACCTGCGTCTCGCCGGCCTTCTGGAGGATCCACGGCGCCCCGTGTTTCGCCAGGAGCTGGCCGAAAAACTCGTCGCGCCACTTCTGTTCCTCCGCGGTGAGATTCGAGGCGGTGACAAGCCGGCGCGTCCAGGGCAGGATGGTCTCCCGCTCGAGCAGCAGGCCGGCCTTCGGCAGGTTGCCCTCGGGCTCCAGGGCGAGCCGGCAGAGGCCGTCCAGGGACCGCGCCGTTTCCGCGTCGACGAGCCACGGGCAAAGGACGTCGACGACGGTCTGCTCGATCTTGTACCGTTCCGTCAGCCCGAGGAGCCCGGTGCGTCCCCCGTCTCCCACGCGGCGGGCCAGGACAACGACCGCCCGAAGGTCTTCGATCGCCTGGTCTCTCCTGCCCGATTGCCAAGAGCAGCGGGCCCGAAGGACGGCTCGCCGGGCAAGATCCCGGGACTTGGGAATATGCGGAAAATCCGCCGCCGCTCCTTTCCGGTAGAGGTCGTTCTCCCAGTCGCATTTCGGCTTTGCCGTTGCCTCGTGCAGGCACTTCAGGGCCGGTCCAAGCCGGGTGACCATCTGCTCGGTCTTGGCGTTCGGGGGGAGCGGCTCGTCAGGCCCGGGCAAGGCGGCATCCGCGTCCGGCAGCTTCGCGATCTCCGCGAACGCCCGGCGGTAGTCCCCAGCGGCATTGCCGGCTGCCTGCGAGGATGCCCAGCCCCGTCCAGGAGCGCTTTGAAAGACGCCTAGGACGGCCGCCGCGAGGACCGGCCACGACCGCGGGCGAGAGCATCGCAACCAGCCGCGCTCCGTGTTTTCGGTCAAACCGACTCGCGAAGACCCCAGGGTGTCTTGTTTCTTCATCCATGTCACCTCTCTGGTGGTAAGTGTTCACAAGCCAGGGCACAGCCATTGGGCCAGCCCGTGGGCGCAGAAGGCGGCCACCGCGGCGGCGAAGACGTCCATGGTGTAGTGGGCACGGAGGACCAGCACGACCGTCGCTTCGCCCAGGGCCACCACCGCGGCCGCGACGCCGACCCACCACGGGCACGTCCCCGCCGCCACGATCGCGCCGAGCACCGCAATCGACGTGTGGCCCGAGAAGAAGAAGTCGTTGGCCACGTCGTAGGTGACCAAAAGCGACGGGAAGCCCGGGTGGCGCCAGATCATCCCCGGCGGCGCCGGCAGGGCGCACAGCGCCTGGCACGCCTGGCGCATGAGGAACAGCAGGATCAGCGCGGCAAACGGCTGCATGCTCGGGCCGAAGATGCTGGCGGCGATGAGAAAGACGCCCAACAGGTCGATGCACGCGGAGCTCGCAATCAGCACGCCGTCGGCCGCCCGCGGATGGGCCTCCAGGTAGGCGTGCCAGGGGGCGAAAAGCTCGTGGAGGCCGTCGCCGAGGGGCCCATCCTTCGGGCCGCGCCCGGAGATGAGCGACTGGCTGGCGAACCATCCCACCAGCCCGCAGGCCACGATCCCCAGGCGCAGCCCCCGGACCAGGGCGCCGCCGGCGGCCGCGTCCTGCTCCTTCAGGAAGACGAAGCACAGGCCGATCCCCGCCAGCGACAGCACCAACGCGAGCCACTTGAACGGCGTGGGCACGGGCTTCATGGGGGGATTCCTCGAGGTGGGCGCCGGCCGCTCGGGCTACGGCGGGCAGTTGGCGCAGATGGGGCGGAACAGCGTGGTGCTCAGGTAGCGGTCGCCCCGGTCGGGCAGGATGACCACGATCGTGCCCGAGCGGAGTCTCGAGGCGTACGAGACCGCCCCGGCCACCGCCGCCCCGCTCGACATGCCCACAAAAATCCCCTCCAGCACCGCCAGGCGCCGCGTCACGTCGAACGCCGCGTCGTCCTCGACGTAGACCTTGTCGTCCAGAACGCCTTCGTCGTAGATGCCGGGGCGGATCGACTCGACCATGTTCTTGAGCCCCTGGATCTTATGGCCCACGTTCGGCTCCACGCCGACGATCGCCACCGAGGGCTTGCGCTCCTTGAAGAACCGGCCTGCGCCCATCAGGGTTCCCGTGGTGCCCATGCCGGCCACGAAGGCGTCGATCTGGCCGCCGGTCTGCTCGAAGACCTCCGGCCCGGTCGTCCGGTAGTGCGACAGCACGTTCTCGGGGTTGCCGAACTGATCGGGCATGTAGTACCTATCCGGCTCGCTCTCCAGGAGGCGACGGGCCATGCGGATCGCGCCGTCGGTGCCCTCGTTCGAGGGCGTGAGGATGACCTCCGCGCCGAGGGCCTCCAAAACCCGCTGGCGCTCGACGCTCACGCAGGCCGGCATGCAGAGCTTGACCCGGTACCCCTTGGCCGCGCCGATCATGGCCAGGGCGATCCCCGTGTTGCCCGAGGTGGCCTCCAGGATGGTCTTGCCCGGCACCAGCTCGCCCGACTGCTCCGCGGCCTGGATCATCCCGCACGCCGGGCGGTCCTTGACCGAGCCCCCGGGGTTGTTCCCCTCGAGCTTCCCGAGGATCCGCACGCCGGGACAGCCGTTGCCGAGCTTGGTCAGCTCGACCAAGGGGGTGTGGCCGATGGCCTCCAGGACGCTCATCATCGCCTCGCGATTGTGGGGTATCGCCCGTGCCCGTCTCCAGCACGGGCAAGATGCCCGTGCCACCCAAGAAGCAAGATGCCCGTGCCACCCAAGAAGCAAGATGCCCGTGCCACTCAAGAACGAGCAACCTTACCCAAGTGGACCCTAAACTAACATAACGTCGGCTGCCGCACAACCGAGGGTCGGTTGCCCTCGCGGGGTCGATGCCGCTAGAATGGGAGGACGCGAGGAGAAGATGATGGAAGACGAAACGGGGGCGGGAGTCAATTGCCGGAACGGCTCGCAGCGTGCTTCCTACGAACGACTCCCGGCCCCTTGCCCTTCAGACTCCCCCGAAAGTGGTGGCAATGTAGGAGCCTTGCCGGAACTCCTTGCCCCGGCTGGGGATTGGGCGTCGCTGGAGGCGGCGTTGGAGGCCGGGGCCTCAGCGGTCTACCTCGGGCTGACGAGCCTGAACGCGCGACGCAGGGCCAAGAACTTTCAGCCCGAAGAACTCGCCCGGGCGGTCACGTTGGCCCACGATCGCAAGGCCCGCGTCTACCTCACGTTGAACGTCGACCTGGCCGAGCGGGAGCTGGGCCAGGCCGCCCGCATCCTCGAGCTGGCCCGGCAATGCGGGGCCGACGCCGTGCTGGTCCGCGATCCCGCCTTGCTCGCGCTGCGCCCCGAGTTCCCCGAGATCGAGTTCCACTTCAGCACCCAGACGTGCACGGCCAACAGCGCCGACGTGGCGGCGGCCGGCCATTGGGGGGCCTCGCGCGTCGTGCTCGCCCGGGAGATGACCCTGGCCGAGATCGCCGCGGCCTCGGCCGTGCCCGGGGTTCGGACCGAGGTGTTCGTCCAGGGGGCGCTGTGTTTCTCGGTCTCGGGCCGGTGCCTGTTGTCGAGCTGGGTGGGCGGGCGGAGCGGCAATCGGGGAACCTGCACCAGCCCCTGCCGGGTCCCGTGGACGCTTGCCGGGCACGAGTCCGGCACGCCCCTGGCCATGCACGATCTGGCTGCAATCCACCGCCTGGACGATCTGCGCCGTGCCGGCGTGGCCGCGCTGAAGATCGAAGGGCGATTGAAGAGCGCCGATTGGGTCCGCCGCGCCGTCGGTCTCTACCGCCGGGCCCTGGAGGGCCCGATCGCCGATCCCGAGGAACTGGACCATCAGGTCCGCCAACTCGGCCAGTACACCGGCCGGGCACTGACCTGCGGCTATCTCGACGGCCGGCGCGACGATCTGACCGGCCTGGCCGGCCGCCCGGCAAGCAGTGCCGAGGGCATCGAGACGGACGCTGCTTCTGACGAAGCAGCGGCACCCGACGGTGTGCCAGAAGGCACTGCTTCTGACGAAGCTTCTGATGAAGCCGTGGCACCCGACGGCCCGACCTTCGACCTCGAGATCCTCGTGGCCGAGCGCGGCGTGCTCTGCCGATTCGCCTGCGCCGAGTACCGCACCGAGTGGTCGATCCCCAAGACCGTGGTCCGCCGGGCACACAAGGCCGTCACGATCGACCAGTTCCTCCAGTGGCTGCCGACGCAGGAGATCCGGGGCTGCCGGCCGGGCCGGCTGGCCACCACCGACCCGGAGTTCCTCCTCGTGCCCCACGCCGTGAACGGCCTGATGGCTCGCCTCTCCACGGCGATCCGCCTCGCCCAGAAGGCCCCCGACGCGCAGGTGCGCACCGACCTGCCGGACCGGGTCCGCACGATCCTTGCCGGGGAGGTTTTGGCGGGGCTCAATCGGCGGCGGCTCGGGGAGAAGCCCGATCGGGTCCGCCTGGAGCCCGCCGCCATCGGGTCGTTCCTCAAGCACGTCCGGCCCGAAGCCGTGATCGTCGAGGGGCTCCAGGCCAAGATGCTTTCCAAGGTCCGTGCAGCGTGCCGCCGGACTGCTCTCGTCGCCGCGCTCCCGCCGGTGTTCTTCGAGGACGACGTCCCGGCCATCCGTGCCCTGGTGCGGGCGTGCGTGGCGGCGCGGGTGGTCGTCGAGGTGAACAGTTGGGGCGGCTGGTGGCTGGCCCGGCAGGAAAGGGCCCGCATGGAGGGCGGCCCCGGCCTGGCCGTGCTCAATTCGCTGGCCGCCCGGGTGCTCCTGGACGCGGGCATCGAGTGCGTCACGCTCTCGGTCGAGGCCGACCGGCGCCAACTCGAGGAGGTCTCGCCACGGTGCCCAGTCCCGTGCTCGCTGGTCGTCTTCGGCCGGCCGCCCCTGGCGACCACCCGGGCCGAGCTCTCCGCCGAGGATTTTGGCGGCCGGACCCTGGAAGACCGCCGGGGACTCAAGATCGCACCCCGCCGGGAGCACGGACTCTGGGTCTTCCGGCCCACCGAGCCCTTCGATCTGCGGGGCACGCGCAACGACCGCATCCACGTCAGCCATCTGGTGGTCGATCTGGTCGGCTCCGACGATCCGCTGGGCGACTGGCACGACCTGCCCGAGGAGGACGAGGGACGGCGAAAGTCGAAGTCCAAGACCTTCCGCTTCAACTACGACCGCGCGCTGGCCTAGGCCGGCGGACACGGCAATTCACGGCGAGCCAACACCATGACCCAAAAGGTCGTCGTTTTCGGTGCCGGGGCAACCGGCCGAGGCCACGTCGGGCTGCTGGCCTGGCAGGCCGGCTTCGAGCTCGTGCTGGTCGACAAGAAGCCGGACCTGGTTGAGGCCCTGCGCCGCCGCGGAAGCTACACGGTGAGGCTCTTCGGGCGCGAAGATCGGGACAGTCCCCGTGAACGGTTCCAGGAGATCGTCGTCTCCGGCTACCGCGTCCATCACTCGGCCGAGCGCGCGGCGATTGCCGAGGAGATCCGCGGCTGCCCGCTGGTGCTCACGGCCGTGTTCGACGAGAACCTCCCCGACGTGGCCGAGACCATCGCCCTGGGGATTTCCGCGTGTGCCCGATCGGGCCGGAGCGAGCCGCAAAACTGCATCGCCTGCGAGAACATGATGGACAGCTCCTCGACGCTGGGCCGCCACGTCCGCGCCCGGCTGGGGCCGGAGGAACTGGCGTGGTGCGAGCGCCGCGTGGGCTTCCCGGACTCGATGATCAGCCGGGTGGTGCCCCGGCCCGAGCCCGACCCGCTGGTCATCGTCGCCGAGGACTACAACGAGTGGACCGCCCGGGCCGAGGCGTTTTGCGGCCCCAAGCCCCCCGGGCTCGACTGCCTGGAGCTGGTCCCCAACCAGTCGGCCCGGCTGGAGCGCAAGCTGTTTGTGCACAACGGCGGGCACGCGGTCTGCGGCTACGTGGGGTTCCACCGCGGCCACCGCTACGTACACGAGGCCGTGGCCGACCCGGTGGTCGCCGAGCACGTCCTGGGCGCCCTGGACGAGCTGGGTGAGGTGGTCCGCCGCCGGCACGGCTTCTCGGCCGAGTCGATCGCGGCGTACAAGGCGGACCTCTGCCGCCGCGGGTCGGTGCCTGAAATGCGGGATGAGATCCTTCGGGTGGTCCGGGATCCGGTGCGCAAGCTCTCGCCGCGGGAGCGGCTGGTCGCCCCGGCCAACCTGGCCGTCGAGTACGGGCTGGCCCGGCAATGGATCGTCCGCGGCATCGTCGCCGCGATGAAGTACCGCCACGCGGGCGACGCCCAGTCGGAGCTGCTCGCCCGGCGCCTGGCCCACGACGGGCTGCCGGCGGTCCTCCGGGAAGTCTGTGCTATCGACCCGCAGTCGCCGCTGGGCGAGGAAATCCGGCAGGCGTGGAGCGATTGGACGCTCTGAGGTCTGTCGTCCCTGTTCGTTTAGCCGCAAGCCGAAGGCGAGCGCGCTCTGCAACCCCACGCCGTCACCCGCCCTACGGCGGCGCAGCCGCTCGGGGCACGCACGCCTTCGGCTTGCGGCTAAACGACCCATCGGGCGGGGCGGCACGCGGGCGAATCATCGGCTGCCGGCCGTTGACCGCTGGATCGTCACCGGCCCAAACAGGCCGGAAGCCATAAGCGGCGAGTCCTTCTTGAACTTGACGACGTTCGTCGTGGTACGACGCTTCTCGGGCGGCAGGGCCGCGTCGCCGATCAGGCGATTGGGCCAGAGATTGACCACGTCGATCTCCAGTTGGTTGCCGGCCGGCTGCACAAAGCGGGTGATCTCGATGCGCCACGGGGCCGTCCAGACCACGCCGGCGTCCTGGCCGTTGAGGCGCACCTGGGCCACGTTCTTCAGGCGGCCCAGGTCGAGATAGAGCCGCTGGCCCGGCTGACGCCCCGTTTCCGGCAGGTCGAACGTGTTGAGGTACGTGGCCTTGCCGGAGTAGAACTTGATGCCCGGCTCGGGCCGCTTCGTCCAGTCGTCGAGCTTGTCGAAGACGATCGACTCGGGCCCGCCCCACTTCGGGTCGAAGCGCACGGTCCACGGCCCGGCCAGCTCGCCCGCCACGGCGAAGGCGGGGAAGTTCGGCCTCTTGACCTTCGGCTCGGCGGCGGGCTTGCGGAACAGGACGAACCACGATTGGCGCGGGCCGAACTCCAACGGCACGATCGTCCGCCCCTTCTCCTGGCGGAAATCGCCGGCCTCCCAGTGCTCGCCGGTGACCGGGTCCCAGATCTCCGGCTGCCTTCCCGCGACACGGAACAGGCACTCGGCCTTCTCGGGCCGGTTGAGCTGGTTGGAGACGAAGTAGATCTCGGCCGCCGGGCTGGTGCGGTGGATGAAGTCGAGCTGGGCATCCTTGGCGGCGGCGCGGTGCTCGAAGTCGGGCGGGACGCCGTCGGCCTCGAGGATCTCCCGGAGGTTCTTGCCGGAAATGACGCGCCCCCGGCCGACCTTCCGCTCCATCCGCTCCATCTGCTCCATGGCCTGACCGCTGCCCGCGTCGCCCCAGAGGTCGTCGGCCAGGCGCTTGACCTCGGCGTCGCTGTTCGGGTGATCGGTGAGGCCCGGGGCTCGCTCGGGCCTGGGACCCACCACCGTCGCCCCGGCCTCGACCAGGGCCTTGATCTTGCCGAGCACGTGCGGGGAGACGGTCCGGTGCTGGGGCAGGACCAACAGCCGGTAGCTCATGCCGTCGGGCAGCGTCAGCCGGCCGTCCTTGACGCTCAACCGGCCGAGCAGCACGTCGGCGTTGACCGTGTCGCAGTCGTAGCCCGCAGGCAGCGGCGGGCGCATGTGCGTCTTGGCCGGCACGAAGTTCGGCACGTCTTCGCCGTAGAAGTAGCAGAGGTCGGCGGCGAAGTGACCCTGCGCAAGCAGGAACTGGCATCGGGCGAGGTACTTCAGCCACCCGTGGATCTGGTCCCACCAGGTGACGTTCCGGTCGAAGTGGGTCCCGGCCGCCTCCCACTGGTAGCCCGGCTTGACGTCGAGCCGGCCCTGATGGACGTAGAAGCAGAGCATGTTGCGGGTGAGTCCGGCGCAGAAGGCCCGGTCGCCGATGTCCTTCAGATCGAAGAAGTCCTCCTCCCAGTTGGGGCCCATGGAGGTGAAGGCCTCGGCCTGGCAGATGGGCTTGCCGTAGACGTGGGCGGCCGAGGCGGCCTGGCGGACCGTGTCGCAGATCGGGTACCAGTTGGCCAGCGGCACCGGGCCGTTGGGCTCCGGCACCCGCTTCCAGAACTCGCCCATGGGCACGTCGTTGATCCCCTCGCACTCCAGGGCATCGATGTGGAGCCAGAACGGGCCGCCCGACTCCGGGTGGGTGCCAATGCCGTGTTTTTGGGCCAGCGCCCGCATGCGACGGTAGTGGCTGTCGGCGTACAAGTCGCCGATGGTCCGGCGGTAGTCCCACAGGAACCGATTCGACACCTGGCGGCCGTCGACGATCCGCCGGGCGAGGACCGGCAGGTAGGGCAGCGGATCGTAGCCCCGCCGCTTGCGGAACTCGGCGCGGAACTCCGGCGTCCAGGTGGGCTGCTGCCCGGCGGGGCTGGCCACCTCGTAGCTGTCGTCGTGGACGTACTTCAGGGTCTTGCCAGCCAGGGGCCCTGCGTCGGCGATCATCTTCCCGCCCGTCTCGGCAAAGTGTACGTCCATGGCCTTGGCGCTGAAGAAGTCGATCTCGTAGCCGATCGCGCCCGGGCTGACGCACTTGGTCTTGGCGCCCAGGAGCGTGTAGCCGAAGCGGAGCACGGTCCAGTCGCCCGGCGGGACGCTCCACGTGAGCCGGCCCGAGGCGTCGACCTCGCCGGTCACGTCGACCACCTGCCGGCTTCCGCAATCCGCCTCGCCCGGCACCTCGGGAAACTCCTCGTGGAGCACGTCGGGCGTGCTATTGAGGAACTGCCGGGCGGCCTTGACTTCCCAGTGCTTCAGCGCGGCGGCGCTCAGCGGGCGCTGGCCCTTCCTCAACAGGGCCACCTCGGCAATCTGCACGTTCCACGACTGGGGTCCGTTCAACGGGTAGGACGACTTGATGACCAGCCGGAAGAACCTGGCCGGGGGCTCGGTCAGGGGCACGGTCGTGGCCCGGCCTTGCTCGGCCGTGAACCGGGCGATCGAAAGGAACGCCTTGCCGTCCTGGGAGCTTTCGAGCTCGCACTGCTTAGGGCCGCAGTCCGGGAACGGCTCGAGGTAGAGGGACGCCGCCGGATGGGGCTCGGAGTACTCGAACAACAGCCACTCCGGCCGCTCGGGCGACGGACCCTGGCCCGGCTTGTCGCCGTTGGAGATCCACCGGCTCTGCGGGTCCCCGTCGATCGCCCGGTCGGGCGTGTAGTCGCGGTACGACGAGCTGGCCTTGAGGCGGGCGGGAAGCCTGGGCTGGGGCACGCCCGCCGGGAAGGCCACCACGGCGACGCTGCGGTAGAAACCCTCGCGGACCATCCCGGTGGGCAGGGGGACGGTGACCTTGCCGGGGCCTTGGACCCGGATTGCCGACCAGATCAGCTCCTTCGCCGCGTGCTCGGGCGTGACCCACGTCCCCCCGGCATTCCACCCGCTGCACAAGTTCACCCCGAGGGTGATGCCCAGCCGGTCTGCCTCGCGCAGGGCGTGCTTGTACAGCGCGCGCCAGGCGGGCGACATGAACACCGGGCCCCGCGGGGCGGCAGGACCCCCTTCCCCGGCGTCGAACAGCAGCGCCCCGGCGATCCCCTGCCGCTTCATCTCCTCCAGGTCCTTGGTGATGCCCTTCTGGGTGGCGTAGCTATCCAGCCACCACCAGTAGGCCCAGGGCTTGGCCGCGTCGGGTGGATCGGCGAACCCGGCGGCCAGATCCTCGGCTGCGCCCGGGCCCGCCTCGGCGCCCGGCAAGCCCGCACTGAGCAGGGCGATGAGGATCGCGGCACCGATGACGGCTCGTCGTAGCATGGCTAGCTCCTCACGATGGCGAAGGGTTCCCGGGTATTCTCTCCGAGCCGGGGCGTGTCGCCCCGTATGAGCCGGGCCGACACGGCCCGGCTCCGATTGGCCGGCCTCGTATCACTGGAAGTCTGTAAGGCGCTCTGTCCACGCCGATATCATAGTTGTTCCCCACGATTGTGGCGAGCACTGGCCTACCGAGGATTGTCTTCCCTCCCGGCACCGCCTATCTTCGAGGGGAGACAGAGCGCCGTTGGCGACCGATCCGAACGTTACTGCATTGCACCTGATTCCTGTACGGCCGTTTCTCTCGATGGAAGCCGACCTGATCGCCCTGCTGAGGCGGCGGATTGCCCCGCATCCCCTGGTCCGGCTGGGACCGGGGGACGACGCGGCGGTGCTGCGCATGGCGGGGACGGAGGAGTGCGTCGTGACGGTCGACCTGCTGACGGACCACGTCGATTTCGAGCTCGCCGAGGTCGATCCGCGGCGCGTGGGCCGCAAGGCCCTGGCGGTGAACCTGAGCGATCTGGCGGCGATGGCCAGCCCGCCTTTGGCGGGCGTGGTGGCCCTGGCCCTGCCCCGCCAGGGCGGCATGGACCTGGCCGTGGCCCTGTACGACGGGCTGTTGCCGCTGGCCGAGCGCTACGACTTGCCCATCGCCGGCGGCGACACCAACAGTTGGGACGGCCCGCTGGTGGTCAGCATCACGCTCCTGGGCCGGGTCACGCCGCGCGGCCCGTTGTGCCGCAGCGGGGCGCGGCCGGGCGATCGCATTGTGGTCACCGGCTCCTTCGGCGGGAGCATCCTGGGCAAGCACCTCGATTTCGAGCCCCGGCTGGCCGAATCGCTGCTCTTGGCCGAGCGCTACCGGCTCGACGCCGGGATCGACGTCAGCGACGGGCTCTCGCTCGACCTGGCCCACCTGGCCGAAGAGAGCCGCTGCGGGATCGTCGTGGACCTGGCCCGGGTGCCCGTGGCCGAGGATGCCCGGCGCCTGGCCCAGCAGCGGGCCGACGGCTCGACGGCGCTGGACCACGCCCTGGCCGACGGGGAGGATTTCGAGCTGATCCTGGCCGTCCCGCCCGACGAGGCCGAAAGAATGCTCGCCGACCAGCCGCTCGGCGTGCCGCTGACCGAGATCGGCGAGGTCATCGACGAGCCCGGCCTCTGGCAGACCGGCGACCGCGGCGGGCGCACTGCCCTGCTCCCGCGAGGCTATCAACACGAGCTTCACTGATGGACTGTTTCGTCTACGAGGCGACCGACGAAGCGCAGACCGCAGCGCTGGGGGCTGCGCTGGCGGAGTTGCTGCCGGACGGGGCGGTGGTGGCCCTGTGCGGCACGCTGGGCGCCGGCAAGACCCGGCTCGTCCAGGCCCTGGCCGAGGCCAGCGGAATCGACCGCCGGCACGTCGTCAGCCCCACGTTCGTCCTGGTCCAGGAGCACCACGGGCGGCGGAGCATCTATCACGTCGATGCGTACCGGCTCCGCGACGAGGCCGAGTTCCTCGATCTCGGGCCCGAGGAATACTTTGAGGCCGGCGGCCTGACGGTGGTCGAATGGGCGGATCGGGTGGCCGGCTGCCTCCCGCCGGAGCACCTCGAGATTCAGATCACGGTGACCGGGACCGAATCGCGGCGGTTCGAGGTCCTGGCGCATGGGGAGCGGTATCTTGCTGTCATCCGCGGCCTCTCGGCGCGGCTCAGCCCTGAACATCCTCTGTAGGGTGGGACGAAGTCCCACCGGAAACGGCTCTCCCTGGAGCTGAAAGCCGATGGCTGAGAGCTGACTGCTTCCTTGGTGGGACTTCGTCCCACCCTACATGTGCCAATGCCGCCAGCCATCGCCGTCGGTCCGGGGTTAAATAGGATAGCGGACACGAGGAGACTGTCGTTGGCCGCCAGAAACCCCCATGACGGGTGGTCTTAAGTATATATCTATTGGGGGTTTCGTGTGGGGTTGGTGGCAATCGGCCGGTCGGCTGAGGAAAATCTCTAGAATTGGCACCCGGCCAGCCGCACGATAGGATAGAGGGTGTAGCGCAAGGGACTTGACGGAGGACATTGCCATGTCGCTTAGGACTCTGGTCTATGGTGTCGCGGGGCTCGTGGTGCTGGCCTCGGTGTCGAGCGCATGGGCGCAGTTCAGCACGGGATCGGGCGGCTCCGGCACGGGCGGCTCCGGCTCGGGCGGCTCCGGCACGGGCGGTATGGGCTCGGGGGGCTCCGGGGCGACGTTCGGCAGCGATACCCCCAGCTTCTCGCCGAACGCCGGCGTCGAGGCTGGCTCCACGCTTGGCGTCAACACGAGCATGGGCAGGACCTCCGACTCGTTCATCTCTCGCTCGGTGACCAGACCGAACTTCTCCACGGGCTTCATCGGCACCTCTGCCGCAGACGTCAACCCCGCCATGATGGGCGCAACCACGACCACCTCCGGCAGCGGCTCCGGCGTCAGCCGTTCCAGCGGATTCACCGGTACCGGCGGGTCTGGCAGCACGGGCTCCCGCACCCAGGGCAGCTACAGCACCATGGGCGGATCCACCATGGGTGGCTCCGGCATGGGCGGCTCCAGCATGGGTGGCACTTACAGCACCATGGGCGGCTCCGGCATGGGCTCCCGCGGCACGGGCATGGGCAGCATGGGCATGGGCAGCACGGGCATGGGCAGCATGGGCATGGGCATGGGCGGCACGGGCATGGGCGGCACGGGCATGGGCATGGGCAGCATGGGCATGGGCAGCATGGGCTCCCGCGGCATGGGCAGCATGGGCATGGGCAGCATGGGCATGGGCGGCATGGGCTCCCGCGGCATGGGCAGCATGGGCATGGGCAGCATGGGCATGGGCAGCATGGGCAGCATGGGGATGGGCGGGATGGGCATGGGCGGCCGGAGCCAGTACGGCCAGTACGGGAGTACGACCGGCCGCAGCAACGTCCCGCTCCGCAACCAGGTGGCGCTGGTGCCGGACGCGAGGACCCCGGTGCTGGCCAACACGGCCCAGCTCAACGCGGCCACGTCGACCAGCCTGGCGGGGGCGCTGAAGGCTCAACTGAACTCGCCGCTGGAGGTGGTGATGCAGGCGGATACCGCGATTCTTCGGGGCGCAGTGGCGACAGCGTACGATCGCGCCCTGGCGGAACAGTTTGTCCGCCTGGAGCCCGGTATCGGTCAAGTCCGAAACGAGCTGGTTGTGGCGCCGGCCTCATCCCGGGCATCGCCGCCGGCTGCACCGAGCTCGAGTTCGGCTGCGCCGGGTTCCCCATAGTGCCCGCGGGGGCTGTCCCAGCGCCTGGGGAAGCGCTCGTCATCCGGTTCTGAAGCGGGCCGAGCATCGGGCGAGGGTCCACGACTCCCCCACGGCCAAAGTGCGCGGGCAGGGGAATGGTCGTGGTTCTGGTCGGGTCCTGGTCCAACGCGCCGTAGGACGTGTAGTCGGTGCCGGGGTCAGGTCCGCCGAGGACCTCGTAGGCAACCGGCCGCACCCCGGATCCTGCGCCTGCCGGCTTGCCGCGATCGGCCAGCGCCGTGTTCGGCGGTCCGAGCAGCACCTGGCGCGACTGGTCGCTGACGACCAGCATGCCTCCCTTGGGGGTAAAACGGACGATCAGGCTGACTTCCTTCTTCGGGCCGCCTGCTTCGTCAACGGGGATCCAGATCCCGTAGGAGGGGCCCGCCTTGGTCTTCTGGTAGTGGGTGGCGAGCTGCTCGGGGGTGAAGACGTATTTCCGGTCGGGCTTCGTGTTGCCCGGGTCGCGTCCCTCCTCGTCGAAGGCGTAGACCGTCAGCGATCCGTCGACCTTGACCGGCCTGGTGGCGCCGGGCCCGTAGAACATCAGCCGGCCCATGAAGCCCCGCGTCGGAGGACTGTCGGGCTGGTGCAGGACCGTGTCGGTCCAGATCGCCATAATGCTCTTGGGCTGCTGCGGCTTGCCGTCGGCGTCGCCGGGCCAGGGGATGGCTTTGGTAAGGCTCAGCGAGGAGCACCCCGAGGCCAGGCCGAGGCCGGCGATCGCGGCAAGCGTCCAGACGTTGCGGACGAGGCGTGGCATGCCAATCCCTTTCATGGTCTAGTAGCCTCGCAGCGGGTTCGCGGAGGCCGGGGGGGAGTATGAGGGCACGGCCGCCGGCGGTCCTTGCGGATCGACCCAGGTGGCCGGCTCGACGAGGGTCGGCGGGCCGCCCTCGTTGGCGGCCTGCGGTTCCGCCTGCGGCCGATTCCGATCGGTCGGCGGCCAGGGGGCACGGAGCGCGCCCCCGCCGGGTTGGAGGAGCTTCGCCTTGGGCGCAAGGCCGGGCGCAGGAGGAGGGGTTCCGGCCGGCGGAACCGCCGGAGGCGTGCCGATCGACGGTGCCGTCGGGGCGACGGGCTGCGGCACCGGCGGGGCCGCTTCCTGGCGCTTCTCGGCGGGGACCGGCGTGGGGACTCTCTCGACCGTCGGCTTCAGATCAGGGTAGATCGTCGGCACGTCGGCGTCCGACCATTCGTCGCGCCGGCGGCGGATCCCGAAGTCGCCGTACATGTCGACCACGTCCGCCAGGCACCACTGCATGCGAGCCGCTTCGACCTTCTTGATCCGGTCCGCGTCCTCCTCGTTGTACACCACGTGCGGAGTCATGATGATCAGAAGCTCTCGGCGCACCGTGGCCGAAAGGTCGTAGCGGAAGATGTTCCCAAGCACCGGCACGTCGGACAGGTAGGGGACCCTGCGGTGGGCCGTGACCGTATCCTTCTGGATCATGCCGCCGAGCACGATGGTCTGCCCGTCGGCGGCGCTGACGGTCGTCAGGGCCATGCTCATGTTGATCCGCGGCTGCCGGACCACGGTCCCGCCGGTGGAAACGAAGACCGGGATGCCCTCCTCCTCGGGGCCGACGGCCGAGCGGATGGCGTCGATCTCCATGACCACCATCCCGTCAGGGCAGACCCGCGGCGTCACCTGGAGGATCACGCCCACGTCGGTCGGCGTGACGCTGTTGGTCTGGCCGAACGTCGTCTGCGAAACGCCGGAGATCATGGGGACCTTCTGCCCCACCATCACCTTGGCAATCTGGTTGTTGAGCGTGGTGATCTGGGGCCGGCTGAGCACTTCCAGGCGCCGGCTCTCCTTCAGCGCCCTGAGCATAATACTCACGCTCTCGCTGGAGGCGGAGAAGACCAGGCCGCCGTAGCCGAGGTTGTTGTTGGCGCGATTCAGGGAGAAGCTCGTGACCCCCTGAGTGCCCACTCTGCGTGCAGAGGCCAGCGCATCGGGGCTGTTGCCCAACGGCAAGCCCACAAAGGGGAAGCCGGGGATAAGCGTGGCAGCGCCCGTCGCGGCGTCGGTCCCCGGCACGCTGCGGTTGAAGAGGACCGAGTCCTGGAGCCCCAGCTCGACGCCGAATTCGTCGGTGTCGTGGAGCTCGAGCTCGGCGATCAGCACCTGGATCACGACCATGGGCGGACGCTCGTCGAGCTTCTTGATGAGGTCCTCCACCTCGGTGAAAAACTTGGGCGTGGCGCTGACGATCAGGCTGTTGGTGATCGGCTCCGGCACGACGACCACCTCCTGCTCGACCTGGTCGAAGGGGCTGGCGTAACCGCCGAAGTAACTGCGGTCCAGCGTCCGCTCGTTCTGGAGGAAATTCATCAGGGAACTGGCCGTTTCGGTGGCCGGGACGTTCTTCAGCCGGTACACGACCGTCTTGCGGTAGCGCACCTCGGGCGTGTCCATGCGCATGATGACCGCGTGGACGACCGCCAGGTCGGCGGCCGTGCCCGAGGCGATGATCGTGTTGGTCCTGAAGTCCCCCGCGAACCGGAGCTGGGCGAGCGAGGTCTCTCCCTCGCCGCGCACCGCGCCAATGAACGTGGTCTGGCCGGTCTGGCCGCCCAGCGCTCCCATGGTCTGCTGCTGGCCGAACAGGCTCAGCAAGAGATTGTACATCTGCGGGGCGCTGGCGTGCTTGATCTCGAACACCTTGACCTCAGACCGGATCGTCGGCGGCTGGTCGAGCTGCTTGATGACCGCGTCGATCAGGCCCTGGGCCCCCGCCGGCGCGGTGACGATCACCGAGTTGGCGCTCTGGTTGGCGGTGACGGACACGTCGGTGAGGATCCCCGAGGTGATGCGGCGCTGGCCCTGGGAATCGGGGACGACGAACTGGAGCATCGCGGACGGCTCCGTGGTGCCGGCGGCTGCCCGCGCGCCGGGTGTGGCGACCGGGGCCCCGCCCCCTGCCGGCCCGCCGGGCCCACGCCCCTGCGCCGCGGCCCCCGCCTGCGCCCCCCCCTGCGCCGCAATCGCGTCCTGGAGCAACAGGGCCATCTCGCTGGCCAGCGCGTGCTTCAGCGGGTAGACCTTGATCTCGAGGACCATTTCGCTGTCCTGGACGTCGATCCGGGCAATCAGCGTGGCGATCTCGGCCATTTCCCGGGGTGGCGCCTGGACGATGATCGAATTGGTCCGAGGGTCCACGGTGATGTGCACCTGGGCGGCCAACCCGCCCTGGAGGCCCTGGCCGGTGCCGCCGGGAAAGCCTGGAGCGCCCGGGGCTCCGGGGGCACCCGAGACCCCGGTCCGCGCAGGGTACAGCCCCAACAGCACCGTCTGCACCGCGGTGGCCGAGGCGTGCTTCAGGCGGAATTGCTGCGGGCCCGCGGCGGGCGACATGCCGACGTCGAGCTTCTGGATCATCTTGATCACCTCCTGCACGGCCTCGATGCGCCCGATCAACAACATCGCGTTCGGCCTGATCAGGGGCGTGATGCTCACGGTCCCGGTTCGCAGCGAGAGCGCCTGGGCGTTCAAGGTGTTGACCAGCGTCCCCAGCGCGGCATTGTCCACGTGGTTCAGGTAGTACACCTCGATAGCCGGCTTGGTCAATTCGCTGAGCTTCTCAATCTCGGCGATGACCTTCATCGCCTTCTCAACGTCCTCGCGCCGGCCCGTGATGACCAGGATGTCCATCCCTTCGATCAGCTCGATCCGGACCGGCCCCAGCAGACCGGCTCCCTTGGCCGCCTCGACCGCCGGGGAGAGTTTGGGCTCGAGAGGCGCCCCGGGCCCGGGCTGGTTCTGGGCCAGCAGGTCGGCCGCTGCCGGGACCGCCGCTCTCGGCTGGAGCAGACCGATCCCTGAGACAACTCGAGATTCCTCCGCCTCCCCCGCGCCCGGCGCCAGGCGCTCGCGCGTCACCCCCGCCAGGCGGATCGCCTCGATCGTCCGCTGGACGTCCGACGGCTGCGTTGTCCTCAGCGGGACCAGCCGGGTCATGCCCTGATCGGAGTCTTCCCGGGCCGGACTGTCCAGAACCCGAATCAACTGGAGCACCGACGCCGTGGCCGCCCCCGCCCCCGACAGGACCACGCGATTCGTCCGATGATTGACCGCCAGGTCGATCTCCGCGCCGTTTCGCAGCCTCAATCGATAGGCACGCATCTCGGGAGTGGAGCCCACCGGGGCGAGCTGGCGCCCCAAAAGGTCGTTCAACGTCGAGTCCAATCGCTCCCCGGTGGTGCGAGCAAGCTGGATCTCCAGGGGCTGCGACGGCTGACCGGCGTCGGCGACGTTTGCCGTGGTCCCTGGAGGCGGCGCTCCCGGGCCCGCCGCGGCCGATTGCCCGACCGACCCCATCCGCGCAGCAACGCGCGCCTGAACCTCCGGTGGCGCGAGCACCAGGATCTGCGAAGTCCGCGGATCGGGCACGATTCTCACCCCGGGCAACGCGCCGAATTCCTCCTGCAAGCCGGCCGCCAGCTCCGTGAGTCTTCCCGCCGGACAGCCGTACGACTTCAGCGGGAGCGACGTTGCCGCGCCACCCGAGGGCTTGGGTGCAGCAGGCGCCTCCTGCCTGGACCCTGGTTGATCCAGGGATCCGACGACCTTCTGGGCGATCTCGAAGGCCCGAGCCGGCCCGCGAACCAGCACCCGATTCGCCCGCTCGTCGGCCGCCACTTCGCTCCCCTCGGGAAGCATGGCGGCCAAAGGGCCCCGCATCTCCGTGGCCAGCGCGTGACGCAGGGGGTAGGACTGGAAGTCCGTCGGGTAGGAGGGCTCTTGGGCCCCGATCATCCCCAGAAGCAGGCACAGTCCGAGTATTGCCGCAGGGAGCATCGCTGCCAACCCTGCACGAGACACCGAAACTCTTCGCTTGGTAGAAGCGGTCATCGGTTGGGCTCTCAGTCTGGGTCCCCTCAATGGAGGTAAATGGCCGGAAAACTCCGCGCCAGGCCGCAAGGGCTACGTGATCCGAATAATCGGCAAAGTCTCTCCATTTCTCCAGCGATTGTCTGGCAGACCGCAGAACAATCGGAGAACCGCCTAGAACTGGGGCACATGGACCCCTTGGTTAGGTGGTTACCCCAGGGCGAGCCAGATGGTCACCAAGCAATGCCCGAGTTGAGGACATCGCTGTGCGGGAGCTCCGGCCAGAAGAAGTGGTCGAGGAAGGCGGGCTGGGCGGCAAAATAGAGGTGAATCAGACTCCCCACCGAGTGGAACCCGCCCACCAGATCGTTCCGGTGCTCCTGCTCGGCCAGGAAGCTCGACAGGGCGCCGGCGGGCTCCAGACGCCATTGGGGGACGCGATAACCCCGTACCCGGGTCCCGGCGTCCCCCAGCCAGCTCGGGCGGGCGAGCGTCACGTCGCAGGGGTGCGTGGGCCCTGGATGGCGGACGAGTCGGGCGACGGCCGGCAGCACGCCCACCATGCGCTGGAGCTGGCCGTCGGGAGTCTCCATCTGTTGGCACAGGTAGGCCGCCCCGCCCCCTTCGCCGTAAAGCCGGCGGCCCGCAAACAAATGGCTCCGCAAGGCGGCCTTCATGCAGTGGTTCTCGGCCAGGGTTGCGGCAAACCGCTCGGGGTGGCCGCAGCCGAGGTACACGACGTCGGCCTGGGAGGGAAGGTGCTCGTCGCGCAGCGGCGAGAAATCGACGACCGAGGCCCCGCGGGCCTCGAGCAGGTCCAGCGTTTCGGCGAAGTAGCCGTTGAACGCCTCGTCGTAGGCGATCGCCACGGTAAGCCGCGATTCCCGGCCCGTCGAGCCCAAGGGAGCCAGTCCGCCCCGCGACATCTCGCGGAGGCACGCGATCCGCAGAATCCGCTCCGGCTTCCAGGAGCGCATCAACCGCGCGCCGAGTTGGCAGCAGACGTCCCGGGGCGGCCAGCCGCCCTGTCCCGGGCCTTGCAGTTGCCTGCGCAGCCTCGGCAGCGATTCCAGCCCGCCCAGCACGGGCACGCCCCAAAGCGATTCCAGATCGATGGTCAGCCGGGCAAGATCGCCGTCGTCGCGCACGTGATCCAGAAGCAATCCGTCGAGGTGTTCCGGCCGCTCGGGAAGCCGGCAGGCGCCGAGTCGCCGCGCGTCGACAATCGCCAACCGGGGAAGGTCCAGCCAGTCGCACAGCGGATCGAGCTTTCCCCCGGCCGAATCGCCGTCGCCTGCCGACGTGAAGCTCCCCTCGACCAACGCCAGGTCCGCGGCCCGCAGGCCGCGGAAGAACACGTCGCGGCAACTCTCCGGCGTCATCAGCCAGCTATCGAGATGCCGGGGGCCCGGGCCCGTCCTCTCCGAGGCATCGGGCGATCGGGGACAGCGGGCCTGCGAGAGGAAGCCCTGGACTTGAACGCCGCTGCGGCGGAATGCCTCCAAGAGGGCCCAGAAAATTGCCTGTGAATCGGCGTCCCGCTGGATGGTCCCAAGGGCCAATCGAGGCAATCGCGCCATGGCGCTCCGCCCTGACAGTCCGGAAAGCAAGCCCCGTTGCATTGTTCGGAGGCCCCGGGAGGAAGTCAAGCTCGATTGGGGAGAACATCGCACGTTGACAAGGCCGCGCTCCCCTGTTAGGCTTACGCCACGGGGCGCTTTGTGGTGGTATTTCGGCGTCTGGTTGAAGAGCCTGCGCTATGCCCAGAGACTCTGAGCGGGACCAGGATCCCGACTTGCCGTTGATTCTCCAGGCTTGTGAGAGACGGATCGGCTACGAGTTCTCCGACAGGGGTCTGCTCCGGGCCGCGCTGACGCACGCCTCCGGGGCCCTGCATCGGCTGGGCTCCAACGAGCGCATGGAGTTCCTTGGCGACGCCATCCTCGGGGTTGTGGTCTGCGACCGCCTCTACCATCGCTATCCCGACTACCTCGAGGGAGACCTGACCCGGCTCAAGTCGATCGTCGTCAGCCGACAGACCTGTGCCAAGGTCAGCCAAGCCCTGGGCATGCGGGACTTCCTCATTCTGGGGAAGGGTATGACCACCAATCCGGACGTACCATCCTCCCTCATGGCCGACGTGTTTGAGTCGCTGATTGCCGCGATATACCTCGATGGGGGGATGGACCGTGCGCGGGAGTTCATCGACAAGCACCTCGGACCGGAGATTGACGCGGCGGCCGACGAAGAGGGAGGGAACTACAAGTCGCTGCTCCAGCAGCTCGCCCAGCGCGAGCACGGGACCACCCCGGTGTACCAGTTGCTCGATGAGAAGGGGCCCGACCACAGCAAGTGCTTCAAGATCTCCGCCCAGATCGGCTCCCATCGGTACCAGGCGGCCTGGGGACGGAACAAGAAGGAAGCGGAGCAACGGGCTGCCCGGAACGCGCTCGACGAGCTGGCCGGTCAGCCGCCGCCGTTTTCGTCGGACTGACTTCCTTATGCCGCGAGCCGTTGCCCTATTCTCGGGCGGTTTGGACAGCATGCTGGCGGTCCGCCTCATGCAGGAGCAGGGGATCGAGGTCGACGCGCTCTACGTCCAGACGCTGTTTCGCTGCTGCAAGGCGCAGGCGGCACAGGCGGCCGCGGAGCTTCGGGTTCGGCTCCTGGTGCACTCCGCCGGCGAGGATTACCTGGAGCTGATCCGCCAGCCGGCCTACGGATACGGCAAGGGCGTCAACCCGTGCGTCGACTGCCGCATCTTCATGGCCCGGCTCGCCCGGAAGTGCATGGACCAGCTCGGCGCCTGCGTGGTGGTGACCGGCGAAGTGCTCGGCCAGCGGGAGATGAGCCAGAAGCGGATCGACCTGGATCGGATCGCGCGGCAGTCGGGCCTGGAGGACCGGCTGCTGCGGCCGCTGTCGGCCCGCTTGCTGGCCCCGACCCTGCCCGAGCGGCAGGGACAGATCGACCGCAGCAGGCTGTGCGCTTTCTCCGGCCGGGGCCGCCGCGAGCTGATCGCCCTGGCCCGGCGACTGGGAATCGGCACGACGCCCGGGCCCTCGTCGGGCTGCCGGCTGGCCGAGGCGCATTTTGCCGGGCGGGTGCGCGACCTGTTGCTGCACCATCCCGCGGCGACCCGCTGGCAGTTCGAGCTGCTGGCCGCCGGCCGGCACGCGCGGATCGACGCGTCGACCAAGATCGTCGTCGGCCGCAACGCGGACGACAATGCGGCGCTGGAACAGCTCTACAAGCGGCAGGACGCCGAGCCCGGCGCGCTCTTGATTCCCGCCGGTTTTCCCGGCCCAAGCGTGTTGGTCGCCGGTGGTGCACCGCCTTGGGCCCTGGAGCTGGCCGGCGCCCTGATGTTGCGGTACTCGAAGTCCGCGGGGCCGCACCACGCCCACGTGCGACGCGGCCGCCTGGAGGCCGCCGAGCTGGTGGCCATTCGCTCTCGGGAGGCCGCCAACGAGATCTCTTGGCTGTGAGGGAGGAGATTCACCACGGAGGCACGCTCATCAAGAAACAGAAACGCCCGGGAAAGCTTCCCGGGCGTTTCTTTCTCGTCGGGGCGATGGAAGGGCGACGACGTGCTCCGCCTCGTGGCACCCGTGCCTGGCGGGGCACACCTTCGCGACGGCCTACTTCTTCTTCTTGCCGGTCTTCTTCGCTGGCTTCTTGGCCGTTTTCTTCTTCGTTGCCTTCTTTTTGGCCACCACACGTCCTCCTAACAAGCGTTACAGGCGAGCTCCTTGCCGATCGTCGGGCTGGAACCGAAATCCAACAGGGACCTCGCCACCGAAACAAGACAACGAGTCAAGTCACGCTTCGCGCCAAAGCCGTCCTGCACTGACCCGATTCGCGGCTCGCTCGTCCTACTCCTTGGTTGTCGATCCTTCGCAAGGAACACTGGAGACCAGTCTTCGAAGGCATCAGCCTGATCCCACTTCTGCATTATCCTATCGATTCCGAAAAGTTTTGCAAGTACATTTCTTCACTAATGCGAAATTATTTTTCTTCGCGACGCAGGCCAAACGGCTTTCCTGGCGGCTTCAGTCACGCAGATTTCGCTCGCGACGTCCCCGTGGGGCATCGCGTCCGGCGCGCAGCCGCGCAGCCGCGCGACGCTCGTCCGTCTTCCATGCCGCGTGCCGCCGATCACACGGCGGCTTCGACCGCCGCGCGACGCGCGGGACCTCGGCCGCATGCTTCGCGGCGCAAGGACGACCCTCTCGGCCGGCGCCGGCCGTCCATCCGCTCCCAAAGACGCTGGCCATCCGCTGCCGGTCGAGCCAGGCAAGCTCCGGATGACGTATAAGCGTAACATCCTTCCTGGAAACGACTTAGAAACCCTAGTCGTTAGCTTCCATTTCTCTCAAGCCACCAGCGGGCGAAGGAATTCGATGCTCCGCCGGATGTTCTCCTCCAGACCCGAGCATTCGATCGACACCACGCCGTCCCAGCCGGTCTGTTTGAGGAAGGCGAGGCACTTCTTGATGTTCTCCGCGTTCACTCCGCAGCCGATCGGGACTTCCGAACAGCCAATTCCCGTCTCCTCGCCGCGCACCGCGGCAGCCAGCGCCGAGCTGACGTCCTTGATGTGACAGTGGTTGACGTACTTGCGGAAACGCTTCAGGTACTCCGGGGGATCGTTGCCGGAAATGTAGGTGTTGCCCGTGTCGAAGTTGAACCCCAGGTGCTCCGACTCGAAGTGCCGGAACACCCGTTCGAGGAAGTCGGCGTTGGTCGTGTACGGGCCGTGCGTCTCGATGTTGATCGTCACGCCGTAGTCTTCCGCCCAGGAGAGACACTGGCGGTAGTTCTCGCAGGCAATGCGGAACACTTCCTCGTCGCTGTAGCCTTCGGTCTTCATCGCCCCGTCGGTGGTGTCGACCCGCGGACAACGGATCTCCGCCGCAAAGCGGATCGCCTGCTGGATGTACTGCACGCCGAAGGTCGACCCGTCGGGCCCGAACAAGGGGTAGGCCGCGTCGATCTGCGATACCTCCAACCCCTTCTGGTCGAGGTACTTGCGCAGTTTGCGGGGATTGGACAGCAGCGACACCGAGGGCTCGTAACCCAGGCCGTGCACGAAGTATTGGCCGTGGATCGTGCCGAACTCGACGTGCGTCAGCTTGTGCCTGACGGCCGCCTCGATTGCCGTCTGAAAACTGCCGCTTAGAGGACGCCAGTTGTCGGTGTGCATGCCCAGGTGGATCATGCTCGGTCTCCTCGGAAAGGTTCAACTTGTAGGCCGCGCGAGCGGCCGCCATGCAGACACCATAGAGGAAGCCATCCACGCGATCAAGCCCCCCCTCACCCCTGGCGTGCCGGTTCCACGCGGAGTACCTTGGATGATCGGGGGACCGTCCCGGTCTTCGCGCAGCGAAAATGGGACCGGGCGGAGGGTGGCTGGGGCAAAGCGCCAGCGGTGCCCCAGCACCGGCGGCAACTGGGGCTTCGCTGCGCTCAGCCACCAGCCATCCCTCACGAATCCACCCTTGCGACGAAGAAAGCTCCTCATGACGACTCCCACGCGTCACTTCCGGTCGCTTTGTATCCTGGCCATCCTGCTCGCCCTGCTGCCCGCCTCCGGACGGCCGCTCGCTGCCGCCGAGCCCACGGTCCTCGTGCCAACCGCCCTCCAACAGGCCGTCCGGTGGCGTTACACGGTCGAGAAGCCCGGCGAGGGCTGGAATCGCCCCGACTTCGACGACTCGAAATGGAAGACCGGCCCGGCGGGGTTCGGCGCCCGCGGCACACCGGGGGCGAAGATCGGGACTCCCTGGAACACGCCCGACGTGTGGCTCCGCACCCGCTTCGAGCACGACGGCCGGGAGTTTCGGGTCGCTGCCCTGCGGGTCCATCACGACGAGGACGTGGCCGTCCATCTCAACGGCGAAAAGATCCTTGCCGAGGCCTGGTACGTCAGCGAGTACGGGCTCCACGACGTCACCGCCGCGGTGCGCAAGGCATTGAAGAAGGGGACCAACCTGCTGGCCGTGAGCTGCCACCAGACGGCCGGCGGGCAGTACGTCGACGTCGGGCTGGTCCTCGATCCCCAGGAGCCGATCCTCAAGCGGCCGACGCTCCCGCCCCTAAAGCCCCTGTTCGACTACCCCCTGCGCGACCCCTCGATCGTGATCGGGCCCGATCGGATGTATTATCTCACCGGCACCACCGGCTTTCCCACCTGGTGGAAGACCAACGAGGGGATCCGCGTCTGGAAATCGCCCGACCTGAAGCAATGGGAGCCCTTGGGGCTGGTCTGGAAGATCGAGGACGGCACCTGGCAGAAGAAGCTCCACGGCGACCTGCGGGCCCTCTGGGCGCCCGAGATCCACTACCTCAAGGACACCTTCTGGCTGACCTACTCGATGAACTTCGGCGGCTGCGGACTCCTGCGGAGCACCAGCGGCAAGGCCCAGGGGCCGTACGTCGACGTCCACCCCTCGGGCCCGTTGACCGGGAACATCGACGCCTCGCTCTTCGCCGACGACGACGGCAAGGTCTACTTCGTCTGGCAAAACGGCATGATCGCCCGGCTCAACGACCAGATGACCGAGCTGGCCGAGAGGCCCAGGCATCTCAAGCCCTCCAACCACAGCCAGGTCGGCTTTGAGGGGGCATTTCTTATCAAGATCGACGGCCGCTACCACCTCGTCTGCGCCGAATTCAATGGCGGCAGCTACGACTGCATGATCGCCACCGCCGACAAGCTCGACGGCCCCTATGGCCCCCGCTACCTGGCCATCCCGCACGGCGGGCACAACATGCTCTTTAAGGACCTCTCAGGCCAGTGGTGGTCGACGCTCTTCGGAAGCGATCCCCGCGCCCCGATCCAAGAGCGCCCGGCGATCCTCCGCATCACCCGCGACGCCGAAGGTCGCGTCCGGCCGCTGGTCGCCCCGTAGCCCGGTGCCACTGGCGTCTCGCCAGTGCTGCGGCGCGAAGCACGGGCAAGATGCCCGTGCCACCCTCCGGCCGCCGCGAACCGCTTGCACCGCGGCTCGATTCCGGCTACCTTGTCCCCGGGACGGGCCCGCCGGCGGTGGCGGACAGTCTGTCGGCTGTGCAAAAAACCATTGAGGTGCCGCCATGGCGAAAAGATTCGGCATCGTGCTCTTGATCGCTGCACTGGCGTGGCTTGTTGCGGACCCGGGCCCGGCAGCCGAACTGGAAGGAAAAGGAAAAGGCCCACCCGAGCCCGCTTCCGTGTTGGACGGCCTGCGCGGGCAGATCGACGTGTCCGCCCGGACTCCCCTGCCGGCGGACCTTCGCCCCTGGGAGGCACGCCGGCAAGAGGTCCTGGCGGCCCTCTCCGCGGGGCTGGGCCTCCCCGAGCGCGAGCCAATGCGGGCCGCCGTGACCTACCAGAAACCCAGCGATGATCTGGTGATCGAGGAGGTCATGTACCTCTGGGCTGAGCGGGCGTACGTGTCGGCCCATTTGATCCGCGGGCGCCAGCCCGCCGGCCGGCGCCCGGCCATCGTGGTCTGCCCCGATTGGCTCGGGCACTACACCCGGCCGAGCTGCCGGGACTGGGTCTTCGCGTTTGCCCGGCAAGGCTGCGCGGTGCTGGTGATCGAGGATCCCCGGATCGGCAAGCGGGTCGCGCCGGACGCCGGGCTGTTTGCCCTGGCCTCGGCCGCCGGCCTCCCGGTCACGGGCATCCAGGTGTTCGACGCCCTGCGCGGCCTGGACTACCTGGCGACCCGGCCCGACGTCGACCCGGGCCGCATGGGGCTGGCGGGCTTCGGCCAGGGGGTCCGGGTGGCCTGGCTGGCGGCGGCCTTCGAGCCGCGGTTCCGCTTCTTGGTGGCCGTCG
>Ga0315290_10000150_pt1 | contig 41495 bp, 49 predicted proteins | sample YL17G12_0_MG_FD_203627 | JGI IMG/M metagenome (GOLD analysis project Ga0315290, IMG submission 203627) | Sediment microbial communities from Yellowstone Lake, YNP, Wyoming, USA - YL17G12_0 | ecosystem: Environmental > Aquatic > Freshwater > Lake > Sediment | place: USA: Wyoming | collected... | reverse complement strand
ACATGTAAAATTAACTGTATATCCACTATCTCTATATGTATTTGCTCTTAACCAAAAAAGCAAATAAATTTTATCAGCAATAAATAATTTATTAATATTAATACCACTTATAGCCTTTGATAATATATCATTAATAATAAAATTAAAATTTGTATCATTTAAAGCTGATAACTTTTTAATTTCTATAACTTTTAATGGTCTTGCACTAATTTGTACATTACTTGGATAAAATTTAAATTTTGATGGTAAATCTAATATACGATAATAATTTGCTCCCTGTACCTCTGATCCCACTAAAGTTTCAACTGAATCTATATTTCTTCCTATTTCTGATGGGTCTATTCCAGCTTTTCTTAAAGATTCATTTTCCATAGTTCTTACAGTCTTTTGAATAATTTCTTCATCACTTATATCATTTGTTGGTTGTCTTGTAGATTTCTTACTTTTTACAAGACCTTTCATTTCTTCATTTGTTACATCTACCATATTCATAATATCCTCCTAATTAAAATTTCATATCAATCCATTAATAACCTTTTTTAATGCTACATTTATTAAACCATATTTTGTAAAATGTGTACTTATTCTATCAACTCCAAATGTTATATTATATTTAATACTTTCATCTGATGCATAAGAATATTGTGGTTCTGATGTTTGTAAAAAATATGGATCATGAAATGTATAATAAACTACAGGCAATCCTTGATTATCTTGTATCTCAACTATTATAAAACTAAATTTCATATCCATAGGACTTCTATATAAACCATCTTGATTCATTATCAATCTCTGTAACCAATTTATAAAATATGCTATAGTTCCATTTTCATCTTCCTCAAATCCTATTGTAACTGCTAATTCTTCTCCCATTTTTAATACCGGAAACGACCTAGGAATTTGTCCATAAAGTTGTGTTACTTTTTCAGCTTGATAACTAGGAATCGTAATATCTGTTACATGATATGATCTTATAATTGGCATAGGACCGTTAGGTCTTTCTCTTCCTCCAAATGGATTATCAAACATCGTAACATAAAATCTAAAACTATGCTGAATGGATTTACCAAAAAGTTTTTCCGGTAATTTATACCATTGTGCTAATTCTAATGAATTAAGTCCTATAGGCATGTTATTCCTTTATATTACTATTTATTTCGAAAGATAATCAATAAAGGATGATATAACACCTCTATTGATTATTTTCTTATTATTTATTCTCTAAAGTCCAAAAGTCAAATTTGAAGGTAACGCTATATTTTACTGCTTCACCACCATCAAATGACATAGCCACATCATCAACATTTTCAGGAAAAGCATTAACAAACTTGATTTTTTTATCAAGTAATTCACCATTATATTTATACATAAGCAAATAAACATCTTGTGTCAAAAGTCTTTTTGTAGAACCAAGAATATGATCAGCTTGTGATACTCCTGCTGTTACCGATCCAGGAACAACATCAAACATTTTTTGTTGCCACTCATATAATGTCTTTCTTATAATTTGATCTTCTGTTTCTTCAAATGTAACTGACATTGTATTTCCAAAAGTAGGTTTACCAGGAAAAAATTGTTTCATCCCTAAAAAATTACTTTCTATACTTTCAGTTCCTCTACTTGGAATAACCGCACTTTTACAACGTACAATTAATGGCTCTTCAGTCTTTATAGTTGTAGAAACTTTTCCAATATTAGGAATTACTAATTCCCATAACCACGATCTTTGGATATCTGGAAGTGCTTTCATTCTTCCTTCGATTGTCATATCAGCCATAATATTTCTCCTTATTAAATTTCTAAAGAATATTTAATTTGCCCAGAATCATAAATTCTATAAATTTCTCTATCTAACATAATTTTATGTTCTGTTTTGTTTAAATCAAATCCTTCCTTAATTAATACATCTTTTCTATATTTAAATCTATTCTCTCTCATATCATTATTTATATAATAATAATTCGGTTTAGTTATATATTCCTTTTTAAATCTTAATTTATCATAAATTGTATTATCATTATTCATCGTCCAACTTCTATCTGCATAACTAATTATCTTTGTAGTCTTATATGTATTTATAAAATATTTAAATAATTTACTTGCACCACCAATAACATTTGTACCTTTCTTATTACAAAACCTTAATAATTCATATTCACCTTCTTTACTACAGCTTCCCAAATTTTTTCTTAACTTTCCAAATGTCATTAAAGAAACTAAATCGTCTTTATAATAAAGACCTATTCTATATTTATTTACACAATTACCTTGTATATGATTGCTCTCTAAAAATTCTTCTGAATCCTTATAAGATACTTCCAAAAGACTAGTCTTTCTACCATATATACTTTCTGATTTTCCTAACAAATTTAATATTCTCGATTTTATTATTTCTTGCTTATATATCCAATCATCTTCATATATATGAATCAAATGAATATCTTGTTGTTCACTAAGACTAGTCTTAGTCAAATGATAATCACTGTGTTTATTTAATTCATTGTGCCAATATAAGCCATTAAATTCAAATGCTAATTTTAATTCTGGTAAATATATATCAATTTCATATGGATTAATTATTTTCTTACTATTCTCTATAATCTCTCCATTATAATTCTCTTTAATATATTTAACTACAGATTTTTCTTCATTAGATAAAATAGAATAATTAATAGGTCTACAACATGTACATATAATATTATCATTTTTACTTCTTAAATAAAAATTTTCAAAAGTAATATCAAATAAATTATTACAATTTAAACATTTAAATTTATAAATATCTTTATCACACGACAACAATTCTAATTTTAAATTATTTTTTTGTATATGTTTATTTAATCTATTTAATCTATTTTCATTATTTGTTTTTTTAACTTGATCGTTAAAAAATTTAGCTTGAGAAATGTATTCTACTCCATATTTTTTTAAATTATTATTTTTTGCTTTTTCTTTAACAATTAAACTTTGTGAAGAAACTTTTACACCATAATTTTTTGAATTGTTTTTTCTTTTTTTTCTAAACTATTATTAGAACACTTTCCAGAACAAAATTTAAAATATCCTAAAATTGAATTTTTAAATGTAGTTTCTTTACCACAATAACAAATTCCTTCATGTTCTTTTCTAAAAAAAAGATCATAATATTCTTTAGTAGTTTTATTATGATCTTTATTTAAATGTCTAAAAAAATTAAATTTACTATAATTAATTTCTTTATTACATATTTTACAAAACATATTACCTCCTTATTAGGTATTTATTTAAAAGGAGTAATCCTTACTCAATAAGGTTTCAGGAAAAGGGAGCTACCCTCTGTCCTCCTTTATTTAAATATAATATATTCTATTCTATTACGCTACAGGTATTCTTACCTCACTAAAAGAAATTCCTGTACGAGTAATGACGGTTGTTAATTGGATGAATTCGGCAGTTTTTACCGGCTGGACATACAAATCTACATTCAATTGATTACTATCAATTACATTTGCCGTGTTATTTGTTTCATCACACACCACTGTATAATCATAAAGTCCACCTCCTGCTTTTACAGAAGATAAAAAATTATCTACTAATGCGAATATTCTCAATCTTGTTTTATAAGTATTATTTTCAAATACAAATGACAATAAAGACCTCTCCACATTATTTTCAATGTAAAGAAGATTTCTTCTTACATTTATTCTATCAAGAGCAGATTTTTTAAGTTGTGCTGTTTTTTGACCCCACATCACATTTCCAACTCCATTAATGAATCTTGGCATATTAATATTTCTATCATAAAGTTTACCTATATCATCAAAACTAAAAACAACTTTTTGATCTAATACAGCCATTGTAGCTCTATCAATACCGGCTGGTGCGCTCCAAGGATCAGCAATATTATCACATCTTGCCATTAATGATGCACCAAAAATTGAGTTAGGAAGATATACATTTCTATCATTATATTTGTCATATACCTTAGAATATCCACCATACAATGCAACATAAGAAGGTGCTTGATAACCATACTTTTCTATATCTAAAATAGTAGTTACTGTTGTATCATCTAATTCTCCCGCTTGAACTACAGCTATACAATCCATTCTTTTTGCTACTATTCTAGCAACTTCTTGTTTATAAAGTGTGGCATAACTTGTTCCAATAAGAATACTAACATTTACATATTCTCTATTTTCAAATAAACTCCATCCAGTAATATCATTAATACCAGTTTGATTTGCCTTAATAGCACCTCCTGCTAATTGTCCTAATTTAGAATATTGTACATAATCACTAGTCGTATCTGATAAAACTGGCAAACTTGTAGTTAAAGCCGTTGGTGTAAATCTATTTCCTGTTAATCCATTTTTAATATAAATATGTTGTGAATTTCCATTAACTACTTCTTCAATAAATAATTGGTTTTTATTTCCATCTTGAAGATGTAAAAGTGAACCATAAAATGTTTCAATTGGATTTATTCTAAGTTTAGAATTAGCTCTATCAGCAGAACAATTATAAAGGTCTACCCAATTAAGATCAGATGGTTTTTCATAAACATTCATTTTAAAAACTTTACTTGCAATTGGATAATATTTATCTTGATCAGTAGTACCCATTTGCGTTGCTGCAATATTTCCTGCACATCCTGACATTTGAGCAGTTGTTGCACTTACTACGGATGGATATTCATCATAATTATATTTCCAATCGGCTGAACTACTAAAAGGTTCAATAGTAACCGCCAAACTATTTCCATCTGTAGAAGGATATACAGCCCCAATATAAAAACTAGTACTATTAAAACCACTATCTAAAATACTAATTCTATTTGGACTATCTGGAATAGTAGCTCTATTTCCTGTAATTCCTGTACCTGGAGTAGAAGCTAAAGCGACTGTAGTATATGCTATACTTGCATATTTATCACCACTTTCATCAAAATCTCTTACAACATAAAGTGTTGAAGATTCTTTTAAAAATTCAAGGGCGGCATATGATCCATATCCATATTCAGGAATATATTTTCCGTTTGTTGTAGTATTATCTTTACCTGAAAGATAATAAGGTTCACCAAAAGTTTCGATAAATTCTTTATCATTTGTAACTAGAACAGGTCTATTAACTGGTCCTTTTCTAGCTCTTATAACTATACCACCATCAGAAACTCCTGCTGGAACAAGAATATCTGATAAATCTATTTCTCTTCTATATACACCCGGGGTTTTAAAAATCCTCATATTATCCTCCTATATATTCCATTTTTACTACTTATAAGTATTTATAATAGTCTTCTCTTATATTTATATAAGTATTTATAAAAATATAAGGATATAATTAATTCTAGTCATCTATAACTATTGCAGGAGGTTCTTGATTATCATCTTCATCATCATTTTGACCATTATCAAGTCTATATTTTTCATCTATTTGTGAGGATAAATAAGTAGAGTTGCCATCATAAAATTCAGTTGTTAAAAAATATAAAGCCCATAATAAACCTGTTATAGTATCATCATGAACATCTCTTCCACAAGAAAATATACTAGGTCTAATTTCTTCATATCTAGCTAATTCATATAAAGTTCTACTATCATATATTTTAAGCCAGCCTTTTTCTGCATAATCTTTTAATAATAAATTAGCTTCTAATTTTGTTTTTCTAGTACTTCTAATACCTAAACCATTATAAATTTTTTTATGTTTACCATCAATAATTTCTAATTTTGAATCACAACTTAATAAATTTTCATTTTCAAATTCATACCAAATTGTATTACATACAGCTTCTCCAACTTCATTATTTTCTACCATCATATATGAATCGAAATAATATTGTGATATTGAAATTACTACTTGAGCAAAATCATGCGGGCTTATTAAATTATTTCTATAAACAGCTACTTGTTCTATATTATGAGAATTATTAATTTTAAGAACTTGAATTACAGAATAATCTTTACCTGTTCCTTTAGCCGAATCTACTCCTAAAATATATTGTTTTCCTTTAATTGGTTGTTCATATATACTAAAAACTCCCGTCCATTTTGTTGCAATGGGTTCTTTAATTTGACACATTTCAAGAACATCTGAATCAATAAGAGTAGAAGCTGTTCCCAAAAATTTACAATTAACATTTCTTATATTATTTGCATAATATGAATGATCTGATGATTCAACTTCTAATAAAGTATAAACATATTCTTTCTTATTTTTAAATTTTATTTTTATAATTTTTTTTAAACCATTTTTTGTATCTAAACAATCTCCTTCAATTAAATTTTTTGCATATTCTTCTATACCATTTATATTAAACAAATGATTAGGATTTACTTCGATAAAATTTTTATCTTCTAAAATAAATTTCATAATTGGTTGTTTTACTAGAACTTTTCCTATTCCTGCAAATTTCTTAAATCCTTCAGGAGTTTCAATTTTCAACCCTTCAATTAATCTAGTCTGTGTTTTTATTTTCATTTAATTTTTCCAATTTTTTTAATAAATTCTTTTTCAATTAATCGACTTTTATAAGAATTTGTTTTTCTAGCACATATACATAAATTTTTATATGATCCTATTTTTTTAGGATCAATATTATAAATAAATTAAAAGAGGGACAGACAGAAACACTCCTCTGTTTGCTGAACTACTATTCAGCTAACCTCTTATTTTTATTTATAGTTTTCTCCTTCAAATAATTCTTTTAATGTAATTGTTTTTATTAAATTTGTAGTTGTATCTTTAACATTAACAATGCTTTGCGACTGCAAGCAAGCGAACTCTTGAGAAAAACGAATATTTCCAATATCCTTGATCATATCTTGTTTCCATTTTTCATCTCTATTTGGATGTTCATGCCAAGGAACACTAACAGGAAAAAAGTTACTTTCTCCACGAATTGCTCTTTGCCAAAATTCAAAGAAATGGTTCATACCAGTAGGAGTTGAACAAATAATAACTTTTGAAGTTTTTCCGCTTGAAATAACAGGATATGTTGATGTAATAAATTCTTCTGCTATATGTTCTTGAACTTTAGCAAATTCATCCATATATAATAACGAAACAGTTTCTCCCGATATAGAATCTGGTGAAGTAGCTCTTGCCATTATTTTCACACCATTTTCAAATTTAATAGATTTTTTATTCCACCCACTATCAGCTATACCTTGTTGTAACCATAACGGCAAATGCTTAAAAGATAATTTAATTCGGTCTAAAATTTCAATAGCTGTAGGTTCCTTGTTGGCTAAGATTGCTATTGTTTTATCCTTATTAAATAAAGCGTACCATAAAAGAAAGATAGTAGCTGTAGTTGTATTATGTGATAATATTCCATTTGTGAATAATGTGTGGGTATCCGAATCAACCGTAACATCATACATATTATCTGTTAGCAATTCTAATCTTTTTATTGAGACTACCTGTTCTAATCCAGTTTTTGTAATTACTTTATTTTTTAAAGTTAAATCTTTTACTAACTTTTCTTTAAACCCATCTACCATAACTATATGATCATCTGCACATTTTAAACAATAATTTAACGTGTTTAATTGCCAAACTTCATAAGGAATAGTTTTATGAATATGGGTTATATCTTTCCATCCATCTTCTGTTTCAACTTCCCATTCATCTACTTCAAAAGATTCAATAAATTTATCATCTATCGGGACTATTTGTTTAATCATTTAAAAACTCCAAACATTCTTTAATAACTTTTTCTGGATCATTTCTAAAATTACATTCTTTAATGTGTTTAATTTGAATATTTTCTAATCTTAAAAAATTAAATATCATGTGTTTTAATTAAACTATAAAAATCTTCAATGTTAATTTCTTGTATTTTTCCTGTTTTTTTATTTTTTATTTTTATAACAGTATCATAAAAAAAACATTTTCCTGACTGGCGTGCGATTTTTACGATTATGTGGCGCTTTGGTTCATTTTCTTCTGTCTTATTACTTTTATAATCCGGTGGGTCTATAAATGCTTTGAGCATTTTTTTCTGATAATCAAATAATGTAATTAATTGTTTACCTTCATCAATTGTAACTATATGAAAATAATGTTCAGCAAAATATATTATATCTTCCTTACACCTAATAACCTCTTCAATCATTTCATTAGTATATTCAATTGCTTCATTGGCAGCACGAAGACCACCTATTCCTAAATACATATAAACTCCTTATATTAAACCATCTGCTACAAGTACTCCTATTGCTGATTGTAATAATGTATTTCCTACTCTATCTTCTTTACTATTTTCAGATTTACATACCCATTTATTATCAACATTGAAACACGTAGCTATTTTTTGTTTTTCTTCATTTGGTTCAGTTATAAAAACTTCCATTATTTCTTTCTTATCCGAAACTGGATTAAATTCGATTATTAAACCAGTCAAAGGAATTTTATATTTTGTATCCGGTAAAATTTCTTCTATATCCATTTTACCAATATCCCAATCTTCTCTATCAACTTTAATAATTTGATTTTCCAAAAGAGATTTTCTTAAATATAATTGATATGACATTTATTCCTCTACTTTTCCATTAGCAAGTTCCCAATATTTTTTTAAAATTTCTTTCCAAGCACCATTATATTTTATAAATTTTAATGATAAAGTAGGAAATTTTTTCTTATCTTGAATATCATTAAATGTTAATGCTTTTCCAGTTTTTTTTAACCATTTAAATTGAGCTATATATGCCATACGTTCAATATTATTATATGGATATTCTTTTTTATCATCTTTAACATTTTTCTGTTTTGAATGTTCATATTCATGTATTATCCATCCTTCCACATCTTTATGAATATTATAATTTGATTTAACATATATAATATCATCTTCAATAGAATATTGAGTTGGATCACTTTTTCCTTCAAATTGTTTATTATCTACTACTATCTTTGGTTTATTTAAAGATTCTTTTAAATATAATTGATATGACATTTATTCCTCTACTTTAAAAACAGCATCTATTTTATTAATATCACTTCTTGCTCTAGCCTTATCGACCATATTTAATAACTGATCTGCTGTTAAAGAAATTTTATTTCCTATATTATTACTATTATTTAATTTTCCTTGATCTATTTGGATATCTACTATTGTTTTATTTAATTCTCTAAGTTCTCTATATTGATTTGTAACAGCATCAAGGAGTCTAGCATATACTTCATAAACTCTTGCGGCTGTTCCTATTTTAATATCTGCTTCCAGTCTACCTAATACAGTTCTAGATACCATAATTAAAGTTTTAAGTTCATCTTGTAAAAATTGTTGGTCTTCTAATGTTATAGATTTTATATCTTTATTAGCTATAATATTTTTCTTTTCATCTATAACTTCTATTTCATGTTTAATTTCTTCAATATTATCACCAGAGAAAGTCGTACCAAAAACCTCTGACATCTTATTCAAAGGATTATCCATATTAACTCTCCTTATTCATGTTTAGCTGCGGCCGATGTTATCCAATAAAAATCTTTACTATCACTTATAAAATGTCCACTTGTATTTGATCCACTAGTATTATATCCCATATTTATAGCACTAATAGTTCCTCCAGATGTATCATAACCTGAAGTTCTATATTCGGTAACTTGATATGTTGCGGAAGTTGTAAATGTAGGATTTCCTGCTGATGTATAATTTTCAACTCCACCGATAAAATATCTAGATTGAATAATTTTAATAACTTTACTTTGTGAAAATGGTCTATACATAAATGCTTCGACTCTAAATATAATTGCAGCATTTACTTCTCTACTATCTTGTTCTCCCATATCGTCTACAAACTCAGGAGTAACTGATTCTATATAAACTGGTAAATCTCTTTCGACATTAAGAAATGAAAATTCCTTAACTCTCAACGAAAGCATAGGATTAAAATATGGAAGTATATTTTCTAAGATTTGAGCAAAGTAATCTATTTTATCTGTCTTAATATGAAGCGTATAAGTCAAATCATATGGTGTAGGTTGATAATCTGAAAATACATCTGAAAGATTAGTTCCCGATAATTCTAATGTTTCAGCAAACCAATATCTCCATTCATTAACACCATAAGCTCTATTTGGATTATATGTTACTCCATCTAATGTCATTGCCATTCTAGGAATCATTAAATAAAATCTTTGACCGTGTTCTACTGCACTAACGTCATAATAATGATTTTCAATTCTATCTAAATGATATTTTTCAACCGGACCAAATTGAAACGGGACTATCATATCTTCAATGAAATTATTATTTTCATCATATTTTTTAACAATCATATTATTAAACATATCCATTATAGCAACAGTTATGTTTTTAATAGTCCTTGGATAATAAAACGTTTGCATATATTATTTTTTCTCTTTATATCTTTGTTTAAGATCGTTTTCATCTTTAGCTACAATAGTTGTATTATCTCTTTCTGGATCATTAAATGTTAGCATTCCACTTCCAGATTTTCCCATATTCCACCATCCAATATAAACCAATCCATATTTCTTTGCTAATTCATGACCAAGTTTATCCTTAATAGGATTTGGAGGAATTTCTTTTTTTTTAAAAATTTCCTCCAATACAAAATCTATATATGACATTTTATATCCTTATAAAGATACTCTTTCGAAACCCATATCATCTAATTTTTTAGCATATTCGTCTGCTAAATGTTTATCTTTTACATCTTTAATATAAACAGTATAATCTTCTGGTTTATCTTGAGCATCTTCTAGATCATCAGATTTATCAGTATCATTATTTATAAATTCAACTGTACAAATCTCTTTACCTTTAAGTTCAATCTTATAACCATCACCTTCAGGTTCCATAGTAAATCCAGTTAATTTATCTTCTTCTTCAATTCCTTTTTCAATAGTTTCTTCTTTAGGAGTTTCAGTTTTTAAAATTTCTTCTTCAAAAAACTTTTCCATTTCTTTTAAAATTCCCATATTGATTTCTCCTTTTAGTCGTCAGTATAACATCCACCAGGCTTTTGATTAGTTGGTTTTGGTCTTTGAAAATATTTATTATCTTCAGATTTTTCATCTTCATCATCTTCATCATTATCCGATTCAACTTCATTTGGATCACTTTCTTCATCACTAGCTTCTTCTACTTCAGCTTCACCTTCAGCCTCACCTTCACCTTCTTCAGCTTGTAAAAGAGAACCTAATAATCCATAAATCTTAGTTTCTAGTTCACTCTTATCAAGGTCTAACTTAATAGCAAGAGCATGAACTTCATCATCTGTAGGTGATGCATTGTCTTTGAAAAAAGCTCTAACTTTATCCATGATACCATCTTCTTTTACTTTTTCTTCTTCTGCTTCTTTAAGCATAATAAAATCTTGTAAACTCATTTTATATCTCCTTATTTTAAAGTTTATTCTATATCTTTGAATTTTGATCTATCACCATATGGTTTTGGTTCCCATTTAATATTATATTTTTTAGCTAAAATCTTTGCTTCTTTAGAAGCTATTTCAAATGTTTTTTTCCAATCCGATTTAATAATTTGTTTTGGGTCTTCAACAACCATACCATTTTTTGAAAATCCTACTTCAACTCTCCATCCATCATTTTCAGCAGCAATAACTTCAACAGCTATAAAATATTTATCTCCTAAAACTATAAAATTATTTTTCCAATCATTAGGATTTAATCTTTCAATTAAATATTTTTTAAAACTCATTTTATTCTCCTTCTTCTGATGTTTGACCATCAAAATGTTCTTTAGCTTTTTCAGCATCTTCTTTTGTTTTATGAATAGTTCCATCTTTATGATTAGGTGGAGAATAGATCGAATATAACTTCAATCCATTTTCTCCCGCTATAACATTATGTTTAGCTCCTTGAGGAACCACAAAAGCAGAACCATTTTTAATTTCATGTTCTACATCATTAATTACTACAACTCCATCTCCATCATCAATTCTAAAAAACTGATCTATATCTTTATGTATTTCTTCACCAATATCTTCATTTGCCTTTAATGACATTAAAACTAATTGACTAGTCTTTCCTGTATATAAAACTTTACGAAAATTATTATTAGCTTTAGTATCTTTTTCAATATCTGTTACAAATCCTTTTTCATTATTATCAACTAGTGCTTCATCTTCATTAAAAGAATCTCTAGCTAATTGATTTAAATGATCTGAATATTCTTCATAATTATCCAATCCATATTTATTTATCCAATCTTTAGCTGTCATTCTAAGAGAATCTCTAAACATATTTCGAAGTTGAATTTTATTCATTGGTATAATTTCTTCTCCTAATTTCTTATTAAAAATATTTTTATAATCTCCATAATCTCCAATAGGATATTTTTTAAACCATTCATTTGCTGATAATCGATTAGCATCTCGTACCATTTCCTCTCTTTCTTGACTAGTCAATACTCTTCTATCATCAGCTTCGACTAGATATCTATTAGCACATTTAATAAAATCCATAATTACCTCTTAATTAAATTGAAAATAAGTTGAATATAAACTACCTACTTTCTTATACATTTGTTGTAAAGTTTCCGCTTCTTTTGATTTTGGATCATGTTCTTTATCTCTAAGTACTTTTAAAGCTTTATGAAAATCATCCATTAATCTATCAATATCATCGACCTTTTCTTTAACATCAGAAATATCTATACCTTCCTTTGGTTCAGGTTTTTCTTCTGGAACATCTTCTTCAGGTGTTTCTTCATCAGAAGGAGTTTCTTCATCTGCATCCTTTTCAGGAACTTCCTCTTCGGGAGTTTCTTCTTCAGGAACATCTCCTGCTTCCTTTAAATATCTATTTGCTATTCTAACTTGTAGTTCATCCATATTTTTCTCCTTAATCTTTTCCAGGGTTGCTAGCCGCTTTACTTACTTCAATACTTGGATATTTTTTCTTAACAGCACTTACAACTGCATTGACTAATTCTTTAAGAGAACCATCATACCAATCTGGAACTTCTTTAAATTGATTTACTCTTGCCAAAGCATTTCTAGCTCTTGCAACTGTATTTATCGGAAAATGATCTTTTTTATCTTTAACTTTTTTACTTTTTGAATCAAAAATTGGGGAAGGTTTTTGTCTATATTTTGCTTCCTTCTCTTCTAATATTTTATTAATTTCTTCTAAAAATGCCATATGTTACTCCTTTTAAAATGTTAGGCCACAAAAAAATCTATTGGTTGACTTTCCATTCTTATATTATCCATTGCTCTTTGTTCTTCTTCTTTACCTTCTGCTACAAAAGCTTCTCCATTAATTGTTATACCATCTGGTAAAGTTGCAGGATATTTACTTAAATGTCTTCCCCATTGTATCTTTACTCTAGCCACAGCTAGTTTTTTCACAAGTGGATGATTATATAAATATCGTGCATATTCTCTTCTATATAAAACTAATATACCTGTTATACAATCAACAGGAGTTGGAACTATTTTAATTTTTTTACGACCAGAAAGAAAATAGGCATGATACCATTTTCCAAACATTGCTTTAATTTCTTCTAAATACATCATTGCTATTTGATAACTAGCCAATGTCAATCCTGTATTTGTTGTTACTCCCCCAGGACCACCAGGATATTCACCTTTATTTACCCATTGATCATATAATAAAATATGTTGAGGACTAAATAAAGTATTAATTCCATCTAGTCCAAATGAAACTTCAAAATCCCAAATTGCTTCTACATTATCTATAGGCTTATGATCCGATCCACTTATAGCTGACATTGGATATTCGCCAACCCCTGCACTTGCTGTAAATACTATATAATCTTGATAAGTTCCTTCTGCATAATTATATCTTTGAAAATCTTGAACACTATCCCATATTTGTTGTTTTATCTGATCATCTGTAATTTCTAGGTTTATAACTGGTGCACCGCAGACTATTTTAATATAATCTACCATTTGATCTTCAGTATTAATCGTTTCGAATAAAGCCATTTAAAATCTCCTATTATTCTGTTTTAGAATAAATTTCAGAAAGAAGTTTTTCTCTTTTTTCTTTTTTAATTTTTATACCATTAAGAGGTTTTCCTTTCTTTGTCTTTCTAGGTTTAATCTCTTCTTCTTTTATTTCAACTTTATCTAAATCTATTTCTAATACTTCTATTTGTCTTTCAATTGGTTTTTGTATTGGTTTAGGTACAGGGGGGACTAAAATTATTAACATATTTTTAAAACCATTTATGTCGATATCATCTGGTACTATATGTCCTTTTCTGTTATTTGGTATTGATATTTTTTGTCCTTTGTGTTCAAATGTAAAATCAAATCCTGCAATATTACCAACCATCATAATAACCTCCTTTAAACATTTATCAGTATTATATATATATTTATAAAATTTTTCAAATAAAATAAAAAAAGGATGTAGATTTCTCTACATCCTTTTAATTATCTAATTACTACTTACTATTACGCACCAGCAAGGATAGTTGAAAGATTGTAGTAAGGAATTAATCTGTAATAACGTCCTGCACCAAGTAAGCTGTCTGTGATGGCATAACGAGCCATAACACCTACTCTTGGTGTGAAGTCATTAGGATGTATTGCTCTATTTGTCAATCCCATGATATATGGGCTGAAAATAATACCAGTATCAGAAATTCCACTACCTTTATATCCAACAAGAGCATAATCAGTTTCAGCATATTGATCTCTATAAACATCAATAGTTCCATTAAGTTTTCCTACTTGAGCCATAATTGTGCCAGGTTTTACATCACTTGTATATTGTACAAATTGATGTCCTGCGGCTTGAAGAATAGAAATAACGGAAGGAGAAGCTACTACAAAATTACCAGCACCTCTACGAGTTGCGATAGCAATCTTATTAGCTTGGTGAATAATAGAAGCAACTACGCTCATATAAGATTCACCAGCCCATCTACCAAAACCAGTTGTAGAAGGTGTTACGTTAATAGCAGAGATTGTTGCTCCACCATTACTTGTATCTGTTGCTGCTCTCTTCATTCTATAAAGAAGCTCTCTATCAAGTTCTGCTGTGATCTCATATTGAAGAACATTTACCATTTCTCTTTCAATGTCGATACCATGCATTGCACGAATATCTTGTGCTGATTCAAGAGAGAAGCTTGCTGCTAACTTTCTTGTTCTAGCTTCAATAGGTGTTTGGTCAATCTTCAATTGAAGTTGAGGCCATGATCCACAACCAGCAGGATTATTAAGAGTTGTTGTTACTGTACCCGAAGTTGATGTAGAAGTGGCTGTAAACTTACAACCATCGCTAAGTGTCCAACCTTCTGCCGCAGATGTTCTAGCTCCAATACCAGAAGTATCATGAATACCTGTATTACGAGCATAATTACCAAGAGCAGAAACTCCAGCCAATGTACCTGAAACACCAACTTGGCTACCTGTATATCCACCATAATAATCTACCAAATCCCATGCAGCTTCTTGTTTTGTATTTTGATATACAATACGAAGAGCATAAGCAAGACCAACAGGTGTTGACATAGCTTGTACACCAACTACTTTATTAGCAAAAAGGTCTGGGAATGTACGTCTTACAAGAGCAAGAGCAACTGGTCTGAATTTCCAACCGTCTGCTTGTGACGCATATCCAAAAGAACCATCTTGTGCTAACTTAGTAGCATTTGTTCCCAAACTAGTATGCGAGATACTACCTTGTGTAGCTTCTGTGAAAACTTCTTCTCCGTGAAAATCTTTCGCTTCTTGGTTCTCAAGAAGTTGTGCCATATTTTCTTTAATATAAGGGTCTTTAATTCCCTTAATGCTCATTTTTCCTTCTGCACTTTCCCATTTCTTAACAAGGGTTTCTTTATTAATCATATAATTTCCTCCTCTATTTTTTATTTTGAAATACTATGAATCCTACATTTCTTAAAGATATCTATTAGCATAATCTGCAAATGTAGATTCGGTCTTATCATTATCTGGAACAATTTTCTTATCTTCTTCTATTACATCTTCATTAGGCAAAACAGAATCAATAACTTTCTTTTCTTCTGTTTTTTCATCTAATTTCTTTCCATCTTTCTTTACCATTTCAATCAAAGTATCAATCTTTTCTTTTACTTCATCGAAAGATTTATCTTTAAGCATTTTAGTAACTTGACCTTTTTGTGTCTTTGTCATTCCTTCTACTTTCTCTGAAATTAATAGATAAGTAGCAGTCTTTTCTAATCTTTCTTCAGTTTCCATAACTTTAGCAAGAGATTCTGAAAGATTTTTTTCAGTTTCTTTTACTTTCTTTTCTAAATCTTTTACTTTCTTATCACCATTGGAATCTATAGCAATATAATTTTCAGTATAGATATTCTTAATAGCTTCTACAATTGGGCTTGCTACTTCATTAATAGCAATCTTAGCTAAAGCTTCATCAGAAACTTGTTCTACGATAACATGATCTAGAAAACTATCTAACTTGGTAACAATCTTCTTTTCAAGATTATTTAATTTTGTATCATAATCTTCTACCAATTTAGCTTTTTCTTCCTCAAGTTTTTCTGCAACTTTCTTTTGTACATACTCTTCAGCAATTGTATCATATTTAGTCTTTATCGCTTCCTCTTTTAAAGCAACCTTTTCGTCCACCATTTGTTCTAATGCTGCTTCGAAGATTTTAAGGTCTTCAGGAGTTAAGATTTCTTTAATTTTATCGGTAATTTTTTTGCTCATATATTTTCCTCCTTTAACGGTCCTATGTTACTATTATAATTATTTATAGTTCTTAGACTTAAAAATAACTTTTTTCTTTAATTTTTTTTACTTCTAATTTCTCTAACAAAATTCATCATATAACGCAAAACTAGTTGTGACATATCTTTACCGCTATATTTTTTATCAACTTCTTTTTGTAAATTTTCAATTGCTTCCTCTACAATTTCGCCATCTTTACCAATAATAAAATTTTTATTCTCTAATACACCTTCCACAAATGCATTAGGTGCAGAAGGATCAGCAACTATATCCACAGTTATAAGTTTATAATCTTCTTTAACTCTATCACCATCTAAAGAACCAACACCTCTTGTTGACATTCCTACAACTACACCTTCTTTGACTAGTGTTTGTGCGATTCTTCCCATTGGTGTATCTATCAATTTAGCCACACCAATACCAACATTGCCTTCCATTTTTAAATCTTCAATAATATGAGAAACTCTTTCTAAATTAATTTGTGGGTTTTCAGGATGATCTAATTCTCCCATTGATCTTTTCTTTAGGATTTTAGTTTCATAAAAATCTTTAACTTCTCTAATAAGAGTTTCTTTACTATAAATTCTACCATTCTTATTTTTACTTTCTGCTTCTAAAAACGGACCCTTCAATTTATATGTTTTTTCTTCCGAATTTTCTATTTTCTCTGTCAAAACCTCTAGCTTATCAAATGAGAGAAATTCTGTTAAGAGTTTTGCCATATTATTCTCCCTTTGAAATATCCATTATTTCCTTTTGTTTTTCTACATCAACTCCATTAATTTTTGCCAATACTTCGATTTTCTTATCATTAATTCTTTCTGTTGTTTTTTCTGCCAACTTCTTTTCACAATAAGATTTCATCTCTGTCCAATCACCATCCAAAATTGTTTTAATAACCGAATCCATTTTAACCTCCTCTATTTTCTTATCATTATTTTTCTACCTGGAGCAACACTTTCTATTTTAAAATTTCTTTTCAATAACATCTTTTCCATAACTTGAGAAATAACTTGCATTCTCATTTTTGGATTTTTATATTTTTTAGATTCAAAATTATATTCCTCAATTGCTTCATCTACTAATCTAGAACCTATTCCCATATTTCCATATTTTACATCAACAATTGTTTCAAAAGAAAATTCTTCATTCACATTCCAAGAAGTCCACAATGCTCCAATCAATTTATTTGAACTAGATTCTTTTACTATGGTTATCAATTTCTTATCATCATATATTAAAACATTATTATCTTCGGCAAATATATTTGCCTCTTTTAAATCTGTTTCATTCATTATGTCTTCATTTAGAAAATTAAAATATTCTAAATGTTGTGTTAAATATTTTATATAACTCATAGTCTTATTATTATTTATATATTTATTCTAAATTTCTTTTTCTAATTCATAAATTTCATCATCAACAACAACAAATCTGTCATTTAATTCTTTAATTTTATTTCTAATTTTATCTGGATTAGTATCAAATTTTTTATATAAATCATCCATAGCCTTTTTTAATTTATCTCTTTCTAAAACTAAATCTTCATATTTTTTCTTTAAAAGTATTTTTTCTTTATCAACATATAATTCATCTTTAATTGATTGATATAATGCAGTCCCTTCAGGAGTTGTCATCCCCCATTCAATTTCTTTCTGTGGATATTGTGATTGTATATATCTTACCATATTTTTTGCAATACCTAATCTTCTATAAGATGGTTGTACTTTAATCATCGAAATAGAAGGAATTTTATTAAATTCTACATATTCAGTTGTTCCCACAGCTTTATTATTAAGAATAGCATAAAGTATAAAATCTGTTTGACCGTTATGATGTCCAACAACTTCATCACGAAATTTTAAATCTTTAATTTCATTAGATAAATTATTTTCAGTAATTAAATTATTTAAACATTCTATATAACTCATTATATCTCCTTAAATAATTTTATCCCCTTTTGATAATAAACTATTATCTCTTTTTTTATTTTGTATAGTTTTATCATCTTTCATCCAGTTTTTAAAAATCTCAGTATCATCATCGCTTTCTTTACCAAATTCAATATTAGTAGATTCTGGAGCTACTGGTAATTCTTCCTCTGGTGTAGTAGGTTTTTCAGGTGCCGCTTCACCTTCTGCTGGTGCTTCTTCACCACCACCTCCAAATTCTCCTCCACCTTCTTCACCACCTTCTTCTTCACCACCAAATCCTTCTTCACCACCTTCTGCTTTTGCTTCAGAAGCTTGTAACTTTTCTTTTCTTAAATCATTAAGATTTTCATCCCATTCTTCATCTGACATTAAGAAATATTTTTTAAGTATAAACTCTTTAGAAAAATATCCTTGTGGATTTTCATCACTAAAAACAAAATCATTCATAGTTGTTAATAATGCAAATCTAGATTCTGTTAATTCCATTTCTTTATATTCTCTGTATAAATTTGATCTAGTAAAACTTACATTATAAATAGAATCATTTATATACATTGGATCTATACCTTGCATTCTCAATTGTGTTAAAAATGGATCAATAAGAATATATTTAAATCTATTTTGAAGTCTTCCTACAAAATTTGAAAATTTAATTTCTTCCCTTACAACTTCACCTGACTTACCAGATGAATAAACACTATTAGCAGGATCTTCCCATCTTGATCTAGGTAACTTTAAAGTCTTATACATTTTTTGAAGAAAATAATTAACATCATCTAATTCTCCTAAATTCATTCCTCCACCAATTGTATCTACAGATGTTCCTTCTCCATTTTCATTTTTTGCAAACCAAAAATCTTCTGTTAAAGCTTGAACATTTTGAGCAGAATTCATTGCACCAGTATTTGTATCATATATAATTCTTTTCTTATATTTTTGAATAAGTCCTTTAATATATTCTTCAGCTTTTCCCTTTGGCATCTTACCAACATTAATATTCCATACCCTTCTTTCTGGCGCACGAACTAGTCTATAGATAACTAATGAATCTTCTAAGTTTCTTAATTGATTATATACTCTGATTGTAGATTCTAAAAATCCTCTTACATCCAAAAAGTTTTGTCCATACAATCCATAATTAGAATATGCAATTTGATCTTTATCAAACATTACAGTAGCATTTTCAACCGATGAAGATGCAACTTCATTTACATCTTTTTTAGGAAGACTAGTCTGCATAAAGCCTTTAATTGTATTTTCTACATAGATAGGCATTACAGTTTGTGGAGCTAATATTTTAATTCCTATTATATTATCTCCATTTTTATCACTTATTACTTCTACATATAATTCATCATCGACTAACCATTTTCTAAATAAATCCCATGCTCTAGCATTAAAAGAAAAAACATCATTGAGAATATATTTCCATTGTTTACGAACTTCTTCTTCAATATGTTCTGGCATTTCTTTTTTAATTTCTAATGATACAATTTCTCCGGTATCATTTTCTTGAATAGCTTCATCACATATTTGATCTAACGCATCTGAAATTTCAGGATATAAAGACATTTCTCTATACTTACCGATTCTAGCCGCTTTGTTTGCAAAGAATTGTTCAAATTGAATTCCTATATAGGTTAATCCACCACTACCAAGTCCTTCTAATCCCTCGTAATTTGCAAACCTTCCGAAATCGATTTCTTCTTGAGAAGCACCTTGGCTATTTAGAATTTCTTCATTTTCTTTTCTTTCTTCACCCGTACTTACTCTAGCTGCTCTAAAAAATTTAGAAAAGGGGTTCATCAAAAAAATCTTGGAAAGGTCCATATGTTATACTCCTTTTTCAATTAATAAAAATTCATTAAACTGTTTTTCATTGTTATTTTTATACTGATATTTTTTATGAAAATTCTTATGACATTTATTACATAATGTTATTCCGTTATTTATATCCAATCTTAATTCTTTATTATTTAAAAAAGATTCTATATGATGGGCATTCATGAAATTATCAAGCAATTTACCTTGATATCCACATATTTGACATTTATAATTATCTCTTCTTTTAATTATATTTTTCCATCGTTGTTGTTCTAATTTAGTTCTTTCTCTTTTTTCATTTTTTGCTCGTAATCTATCTTCTTCTGTTATTTTTTTCCTTGAAGATTCTATACGTTTTTCTAAGCCACATATATTACATCTATGTCCATTTAAAAAATTACTCAATGTTATAATTGATTTATTTCCACAATTACAAATATATTCTAATTTTTCATATACATTATTATAGGTTAAACTTAATAATTTGCAATTTTCTTTTTTAAAAATTTCTATAACATTATCAAGTGTATATTTTGTTCTAGCACATTTTTGACACCTATCGAAATAATTCATCCATGAAATTTTTTTTATTTCACCACAATTATCACACCTTCTTAATACTTTAATAGGAGAATTTTTCATTAAATCTTTAATATTGACTTCTAATTTTGTTCCTTTAATTACAACCATTCTTCCCCATTTATCTAAAAATCTAGGTATTATATATCCTAAAGATTCAAAATACTTTATATTTCTTGGATGTAAATTAACTTTAATTTTTTTTGATACAAGCATATAAATCCTTAAAAAACAAATGTATCAATATATTCATTTACTTCATTAACTTTCTTTTTCTTTTTAGGTTTAAAATCGCCAATTCGGGACAAAACTGTACTTAGTTTTGGAGCAAAATTTCCTGCTCCACCATATGATGATACATCTCCTGCTGTTGATGTTGTAATTGCTGCCGCAGAATCTTCTTCTTGAATTTTTAAATTCTTTTTCAAGATACCTGTGACAATAGCATAAATTTCATCATCATCTTTATCTTCATATGTTTCTTTAACTTTTGCTAATACTTTATTCCACATCTTCTCAATTTCTTTTACACTCTTACCTGATTTCTTTGCAAATGATTTGACTACTGCACTTGGCATATTTATCTCCTATTATTCAAATTCTCTATCTAAATCTTCTTTAAGTAACGTATATACTAAATCATCATCAGACATATTATATTTTTCTTTAATAGTCTTTACATCTTGATTAATTCTTATAATCTCTGCTCTTTGTGTTATCGATCCTTTAACCATCAACTTATTATAAAAATCTGAATTAATAGTTTGTAAATATAAAAAATTATTTAAATTTAAAAGTCTAGTCCCTAATAATCTTTTTAATTTAAAAACAACTTTATCTAATAATGTAAAAGCTCCTCTTTCTTCCTCCGTATTTGCTTCTCTCAATTGTTTCCCAGCATTATTTATTAATCCTAATTTATATGCTTTTGAACGAACAATTGGAGTTATTAATTTCTTAATTAAAATATATGTCAATATCGTATCTATATTAATACGATGTTCTAATTTAGCCATTATAACCTCTATCTAAAATTTCCATAGGACTAGGAACAGATTTTGGTATTAATTTTTCTAGTGGTTTACTTCCTTCTTGTGTTTTAGGTTCGGCTGTTAATTTTTCAACTTTAGTTTGAGTATCTCTTATAAGTTTATGTTTAAGTCTTAAAATAATTTCATGAATTCTTTTCTTTAATTTTCTAACATCTTTAATATCACCTTTAACATATTTACTTAATTCAACACTCATACTATTATCAAAATCACCGTATGATGGAAAAAGACTTTCTAAATAATTCATCAACTTGATAATAAATTTTTTATCAAGAGGTTTAGTTTCAACTTCATCTTCCAACAAAGTTAATTCTTCAATAATAAGTCTTTCTTTTAAATATTTCTTAAATTCCATTTTTATATCCTTATTAAATCATACCTAATACCAATAACCATGATGGTGAACCGTCATATGATGTTCCATCTGGTTCGGTAACTTTTCCTGTAACCGTTTTACCACGACCATCCATTACATATTTTTCTAAAGCTTTTTCACCAGGAATTTTATTAATAGCTTTAATATTTTGATTATATGCTTTTAATAAAATAGGAACTTTAACTTGAGCATTATCTGTTTTAATTATTTTAATTCTATATTGTCTATCTTTTTCAACAAAAACAAATTCAATATTAGTTCCTTGTGGAATTACATCCCCACTTTTTAATTGAAGATCATTTTTAATAGATGATCTAATTTTTTGTCCCGATACTTCTTTCCAATCTTCTACTTCTTCGTTTAATTTTTCTATTAAATATTCTTTATAACTCATATAATAATCTCCCTTTAATAATTATTTATATATAATCTGATAGTAAGGCATATAAGTGTTTACAAACATATAAAGTTCCATTAGGATTAGTCTTTTTAGTCCATTGCTTATTATGTGGCAATATTCCACCATATCCAGTTGATTTTGGTGGTGGAGCAGCTAAAGGAAGACCATTTAACATATTTCCTCTTTTAACAAATTTAGGAGGAACTTTATATTTAGCAATTCCTGCTTTAACCAATGGTGCATATAATCTAAAAAAGAAATCCTTGCAATCACAAAAAAGCTCTACTATATCATCATCTTTATGATCACAATATCCCCAATGGTTTCTAAATTCTACTGTAGGATTAGCTTTAAAATTATATTCAACTCTCTCAATACCATCATCCATTACTGTAACTTTAGGAGGTCTAGTCCTTAATTCTTTTCTAGCTCTCTCTACTCTCTTTGGATCGGTATTATTCATTAAATCTTCTTTATCCATTTCTCTTAATAAAGAAAGATTTGATAAATCTATTTCATATAATTCTAAATTATAAAAATCATTAAAATTCATTTTAATTCCTTTTATTCATATATAACCGTAAATACTGATGCTGTAGATGTTGCTACAACTATTGTTAATCCATTATAAAAATCTAATCCAGTATAACCAAATGATATTTCATTTGATAATATTGTTGAAGTATCTAGGGGACCAAATATTAAATTAACGGCTGTTATACCATCATATATATTAATTGTATTTGTGTTTGCTCCTTTTGATGCAAAAATAATCGAATGTAAAGTTCCAGGACCATATTTTAAAACAGTAGTTCCATTGGCATTTATTAATTTTGATATAGGTTTTGATATTGGTGATCCTATTCGACTAATTGATGTTACTCTAGCTTCTAATTTATTATTTGAATTTGTTCCAGCAAAATTTGTACATTCTAATCCTATTTTTAAATGATTTGTATTTGTTAATGGTTCAGTATTTCCTGTAAATTTATGAATTAAAATATCATTTATAAAAAACCAACTACTTCTATTTGTCCAATATATTTCATATGTATTTGCATTTGTATCTATTGTATATATTGATCCATTGGTTCCATTTAAACTACCACTTTTTATTTTATTACTAGTCGCTCCTTTTCTAGAATTAACACTAAATTCTTGTGAAGCTCCACTAGTTTCAAAATAAAAACCATCTGCTGATGTAAATGCTCCCCATCTTTTAAGATTATTTCCTGATGTAATAGGACTACGAACTACTCCTCTAAAAAAATTTGCATTTCCTGCTATATATCTTCCTGTACGAAAAGAATTAACTATAATAGATGAATTTGCACTTGTTCCTGTTGCTAATGTTAATTGATTTGGTGATGCTGATAATAGTGCATTTGCTGTTCCTGTCTTTATTGTTTTAGTCCAAAAATTTGTATCAAAATTATTTCCTCCAAAATTAGATCCAACCAATCTAACTGTTTCTGCTACTTTCATAGCTCCAACAGGAGAAGATTTAACTCCAACAAAATCTCCATTTAATAATTCATTTGTTGCTGTTTTTAAATTACCATTTGTAGATAAACTTCTAGGTAATGCTTCAACAATAGGACATGTTACAGTTCCTAATCTAAAAAATGATGTTGATGTTGATGTTAAATTTTTTACTCTAACTCTAAACCATGATCCGACTGCTTGAGTAGTCCATGAATTACCACCCAATGTATAATAATAATTATAAGTATCTGTTACATCAAAATTAGCACTAGTTATACCTTGATCAACATATACAGTACAATTTTTATCTGTTTTTAATTCTACTTGAATAGCATTAACCCCTAATGTAGATGCTGCTTGTCCTGTAAATGTTGTATCTGCACTAAGATTAGTTATTTTACCATTTAAAGCAGACTCTTTAACTTCTTGTTCTATAAGAAAACATCCATCTTCATCAATTTGAAAATTTCTTATAATTCCTTCTTTATCTATACCTTGAATTTTTATATTATTAAAATAAGACATGTTTACTCCTTAAATAATATCCCATGTATTTGTATCAGTATCTACAACTGTAATATTTGAATATCTAGAATCAATTATTTTTGTAGTTTCTCCATCTATTAAACCACCAGATAATGTAACCGTTCCCGTCCATATATTTTTAATATGATAATTTCTTCCACTTCCATTTGCTGTTGGAAGTCTTACCATAAATGTTCCACTACATCTAATTAATTTATCATTTGTTATTATATCATATGCAGATGTTTTAGTCGAAAAAATCATTTTTTTTAATTCATAATTATTATATAATACATTTAATGCTTGTTTTACATATGTTCCTGAAACAGCAGAATCGTTCTTAATTTGACTTGCACTATAATCTCCAACTGTAGCTACTACATCTGCTGCTCTTCCAAATACAGAAGTTACTTCCCCTGCTGATAATGATAAATGTTCTAAAGTATCATTTAAATAATTTAAAGCATATGTAATATTTGTTGGTAAAGGAGTTGCACTTGATCTATCTATAATTTGATCTGAATTTAAATGATATACTGTTGCCGATACTGAATTTATATTTCTGTTTAAAATATTTAAAGTATTATTTACATGTGATCCAGAAACAGATGAATTATTTTTAATTTGACTTGCACTATAATCATTTACTTGTGATATAATATTTCCAGTTCTTCCAAATACAGTATCAACTGCTCCTGCATCTGGATGAGTTATAAAATATTCATCAATAATAGAATTAATTTGAGTAACAGTAAATCCACCACCTGTAAATGCTGTCGATCTATTAGGTTGATCTACTGGTTTTGGTTCATCATCTATATTTTCTTCTTCTTTTAATTCTTTAACTTTATCTAAAAATAAAGGATCATCTTTTAATTTTTCAACAACAGAATTAATAATATCTTGTCTAGTCACTTCTCCAGTTCCTTCGATTATTATATTATTATCTTTTTTAATTAATTTTGGAATGTTGACTAGTTCTTTAAAAGATTCTTCAATAGCTTTTTTAATTTCTTGTTGTTTTTTATATTCTTCAATACCACATTTTTTAGGTTTAGGTTCTTCAATTTTAGATTCTTCTGGAAGTTTTGCTTCAATTAATTCTATAGTATTTTCAATCTTTTTTTCTTCAACTAAAGGTATAACAATTTCTTGAACTTTTTCTTCTTCAAAAAGTTTTCCGGTAACTAAATCTTTAATATCTTTTTGTTCTTTATAATCACTTAATTTCATTTACATCTCCAATATAAGTCTTTATTAGTATTTATACTTTTATACTTTTAATGTCAAAAAAATTTCACCAGTTTGCAAACGGGTCATTGTTTGGATGTTCCCCCGATTTAGGAACATATTTAACAGGTACTTTCTTAGTATCTATAACACTAGAAATATTAAATATATCGCTTGATTTATTTGTATAAGCAGATATTTCATTCATAGATGTTGAAGTCGTAGCTGATAATGATATATGTTCATCTTTATAAGGAGCAACTATAAATTCCCAAACATGTTGTTTTGATAATAAATACATTCCTATTTCTTCTTTTAATTCTACAATTTCATAAAGATAATTATTATATTTAGACCTAATAATATCTCCCATTTTAGGAATATAAGTAGGATAAGTACCTTGTCCAATATTTCCTTTAACTGAATTAAATCCAAAAGTTGATGCATCTCTAAAATGTAATTTAGAAGAAAATATACTAAATCTATCCATACCAGGAATACCAAACTTAGACCACATTTTTTCTTCTCTAGGTAAAGAATAAAATGCCATAAAATTAAATTTTCTTTCGAAAAATCTATAATTATCTTCACCCCAAATCTTATCATAATTTTTATTATATGACGCTATATAATAAGTCATACATACTCCATGATGATTGTAAGATTCTACTAAAAAATAATCAAACAATCTTCTTTCATTATTATAAGTAGGAGAACATTTAGTAATATATCCGTGTCTTAAATTTGTGCCTGTTCCCATGCTATAATTTTGTCCTTTATAATCATGAAACATTGGAGTAAATGCTTCTTCATATGCAGGAACAAATAATCTTAAATTAGTCGAACTAACAGAAATCGAAAATTCTGGTGTTGCACTTAATATTGAAAAATTCATATCTGTAGTATCAGCACTAACAATTATATTAGCCATTTATTACCATCCTGCATATGGATCGTTACTAGGTTTTTCAAAATTTTTTGAAACGTATTTAATTGGTACTTTTTTAGTATCTATAACACTAGAAATATTAAACATATCACTTGATTTATTTGTAACAGCAGAAATTTCTGCCATTCCTGCCGATGTTGTAGCTGACAATGATATGTGTTCATCTTTATAAGTTTTCACAATTAATTCCCATATGTGTTGTTTAGATAATAAAAACATTCCTATTTCTTCTTTTACTTCAGTTATTTCATATATATAATTATTATATTCTGATCTTATAATATCTCCAATTTGAGGAATATATGAATTATATGTACCTTGTCCAATATCTCCAGCAACTTCATTCATACCTATAGTTGAAGTATCTCTAAAATGTAATTTTGATATATACATGCTAAAAGTATCAACTCCTTGAATACCAAATTTAGACCACATTTTTTCTTCTCTAGGTAACATATAATAAACATTGACAGGGAATTTTCTTTCAAAAAATCTATTATTATCTTCTCCCCATACCTTATCATAATTTTTATTATAAGATGTAATATAATAATCCATACAAACACCATGTAAGTTGTAAGCTTCTGTTATTAAATTATCAAATAATTTTCTTTCATTATTATAAAATTGACTATCATCACATTTTGTAATCCATCCATTAACCATATTTGTTCCGTTACCCATTCCATATCCTGTTGCAAAATCTCCAAATAATGATGTATGAATCTTTTCATATGGAGGCACTATTAAATCTAGTTCTGTTCCACTTACATGATAAACAGTCTCTATATAATTCAAATCATTTATTGTTCCACTTAATAAAACACTATTTGGAACGGCTGATAATATATTACTAATATCTGTTCCACTATTAGAAATATTATAGATATGAGTAAAATTACCAGGACCATCTAGTTTCATTATAACTTGTAATCCATTTGGAACAGTATAAGTAGTCAAATTAAGAGTATTAATGTAAACTATTATACCTCCATTTACAAAAATATCTGGTTCATAAATAACTAAATTTAAATCAACAGGATTTGGATAAAGTATAGACGATAATAATATACTTGGATTTAAAGTATCCAATGTCATTGTTAATGCATTTGCTGATTCTATATTTCCTTGACCAACACTAGCACTTATAGATGGTAATGAAGTTCCAATTCCAATTATATCTAAATCAATTAATGCATTTCCAGCAATTGATGGATCAATTATACTAGTTGCAAAATTAATAGTTGATATGGTTTCTGTATTACCTTGTCCTTGAATTATTGTAGGATTGTTTATAATTGAATCTAGATTAATTCCCGATATAGAATTTATAATTCCATATCCTTCACCTATAATCGGATTTATTACATATAAAGTATTATCTATTGGATTCGGTAATATTATAGCACTTCCATAAACGGAATTATCATTAAGTGTAAAATTAAGTGTAGTAATAGATATAGATTCAACATATGAAATATTAAGATTAGGATTAACAACTATGCCTGTTAAATCTATTGTACTAGGAGATATTACAACATCACCACTAGTAAATTCAAACCAACCATCAGTAAAATAATCAAACGGAAGGACTACATTTCCTAGTAATCCTCCTGTTAATATTCCTAGAATATCACCAGCAGTAAAAGGCATTATAACATCCTTTTATTATCCAGAATTTCTAGTTCTGTGATAATTTGTGCTACTTAATGACATAGCAGGAGTTGAATTATCTCTATAATAATAAGTTAATAAACTTCCATTAACTTGTATTTTTCCTTGACAATATGCTAGAATTTTTTCTAAAGCAATTTCTAATGTTGTATTATCAACTGTTCCCGATAAAATTTCTCCAACTGTTATATCATTAAAGTTATGTGTATCTGCAATATATGCATTAACATTATTTCCACTAAATGTAAAATTATTTGTTACTTGTTTAATTATTATAGTATTACTTGAAATAGTTATTACATTTGTACTTACTGTATCTAATATAGCTGATGTTCCTAATTGATTTAAATTCTTAGATATTCTATTTTTAATATATACATCATATCCAGAAATTTTATTTACATTTGTATTTACTGTACTTAATGTTGAAGATGTTGCATATATATTCATATTAAAAGGAAATTTATTTTGAATATATGTTGTATTAGCTGATACATTACTTAATATAGCAGATGTTGCGAGCTGGTTCAAATTCTTAGAAATAAAATTTTTAGTTCCTGCTGTATATCCTGAAATAATAGATACATTTGTATTTACTACATCTAATGTTGAAGACGTTGCAAGTTGATTAAGATTTTTTGCTATTCTATTTTTAATATATACGTCATATCCAGAAATCGTATTTACATTTGTATTTACTGTACTTAATACTGCTGATGTTGCATAATTATTTAAATTAAATGGAAATCTATTTTGCATATATTCTACACTTGCAGATACATTACTTAATATAGCAGATGTTGCAAGTAAATTAATATTTTTAGGAATTCTATTCTTAACAAATATCATATTACCTGAAATAGTAATTACATCTGTTCCTACGGTATTCAAAGTTGAAGATGTTGCATATGTATTCATATTAAATGGAAATCTATTTTGCATATAACTTACATCAGCCGACACATTACTCAATACTGCTGATGTTGCATAATTATTTAAATTAAACGGAAATCTATTTTGCATATATTCTACACTTGCAGATACATTACTTAATACTGCTGATGTAGATAATAAATTAATATTTTTAGAAATAAAATTTTTAGTTCCTGCTGTATATCCCGAAATAGTTGATACGTTTGTATTTACTGTATTTAATATAGCAGATGTTGCAAGTAAATTAATATTTTTAGGAATTCTATTTTTAATATAAGCTACACTTCCAGACATTGAATCTATTTCATTATCTATATTTTGTGTTATTCCTGAAATTATAGTAACATTTGTACTTACGGTATTTAACACAGAAGATGTTGCATATGTATTCATATTAAATGGAAATCTATTTTGCATATAACTTACATCAGCCGACACATTACTCAATACTGCTGATGTTGAAAGTAAATTAATATTTTTAGATATTCTATTTTTAGTTCCTGCTGTATATCCAGAAATTGTTGTAACGTTTGTACTTACGGTATTCAAAGTTGAAGATGTTGCATAATTATTTAAATTAAAAGGAATTCTATTTTTATTATATGTTGTATTTCCAGAAGTTGTATTTAACACAGAAGATGTTGCATATGTATTCATATTAAAAGGAATTCTATTTTTAATATAAGCAGTATTTCCAGAAGTTGTATTTAATACAGCAGATGTTGCTGTTCTATTCATAAATTCTATCATTGTATAAGGTCTAACATCTACTACAAAGTTATAATCAATAAAAGTATTTCCAATAGTAGCAGCACCTCCTGCGGCAGTAACCGTTATTTCATATGTTCCTAATTTTGAAAATTCTCCTGCTCCAATATTTAACTTATATTTTCCATTACCCATTAATACCCAATCAGCACTTGCAGGAGTATATTTTGTAAATGCTGTATCTGCACTTTCAAAATATTTTACAATAATGCTATTAATATTAATAGAATTAACATTCTTCATACCACTTGTATATAATGTAACTGGATAAAATCTATCAGTACTTAATTTTCCATCAAAAGGCATTGATATTCTCCCTTTTAAATTTTAGAACGTATTATATTAATATTTATAAAATATTATAAATTTACGCCCTGTAATGCATATGTCATAGGCATCATTAAACCATATCCATATGTTTTAAATATAGGCGCTCCTATAACACTAGTTACTACTGAGGCTGCTCCAGATACTACAGTTGCCCATGTTGTCCATCCTACATTATTTCTAGCCGAAAGAATATATCTAGTTATTCCTGAAGGTGTAACATTTACTCCTCCAGATGTAGTCAATCCTGTTTTAAAATATGTTTTTGACATATCATTATAAATAGAAATTGATGCTTTATTTGATGGATTATTAGACATTACTTCATAAAGATAAACATCATCTATATAGATATTACCTGTTCCAGCCAGTCCTAATTGAAATGTCAATCTTGCTGCGGAAGTTGTAGCTGACATCATTGTAAATGGTACATCATGTACTCTCCAAGCAGAAGTTGAAACATAATTATATCTTCTATAATTAGTAAATGCTCCATTATTTAATTCAACATTTAAAAGTAAATTTTTATTTCCACCATCATTTTTAACTTTAAAAGTTAAAAAATATGGTTTTGTTTGTTTAAGTATAAAAGCCCCAGGAGATGCATCTGACAATAATTGAATATCATAATAATTAGCACCTTGATCTGTTACATTTATTTTATAATAAAAATCATCCGATCCTGCTGATACAATGCTAGGTGTTGCTGCTGCTCCTGGTGCTACATATGTTGTCCATTGAGTTGCACTCTTTTTAAAAGTATTATTAGTTAATTTACTATTGCCTAACATTTGACCATCTACTATAGACCATGATAAAGTAGAAGATGTTGAATTATAAGCTGATCTTAAATGAGCATTAAAAAATACAATAGTTGGAGCATATTGTAATTCTACCACATTAAATCCACCCTGAGAAACTGCGGCTGCTGCTGTTCCTGCTATAGAACGTCTATAAAATGCTTGTGTATTTGAATTAAATTTTAATGTATATTGTGCATTAAAACGATTATCGTTTGCAGCATTTGTAGCATATAATCCTTGTATTATACCTAAAGTTTTTAAAAATGAAGAATTTTGATTTATAGAATTAATAGTATTAATAGCACTTATTTGTGTAGTAGATGATACTGACATAATACATTGTTGAACAGTTGGTTTAATTTTATTATTACCTGACAATTCTACAACATAAATTAAATCATCTATAGCAAGACCAGTAGCATAAGCATCTCGTTGAATCTTCGTTGCTGCTGAAAATTGAAATGATGGCAAAACATTAAAAGTTATAGTATTTGTACCTCCATTTGTTAATTTAATAAATGATGACATTGTAGATTTTGTTAAATCTACTGCTGTAGGTATTGTAATCATTACTTGAGTTCCAGAAGTTTTTATTTTTTGAATTTCTTGAACTTTAAAATGTGGTGAAGATACAACTTGATATGTATCATCATCATGAACTGCTCCTTGATAAAATGTTACTTTAGTTGTAGATGTTAATTGCGCCCATCCGCAATCATCACCACCAAAAGTAGAACTACCCGATTTTTCAAAAGATGCCATTACAAAAGCATTTGCTAATGTTACTGCTGTAATTGTTGCTACACCACCACCAACCGTTGTACCGTGTTGAGTTGTAATATCTGAATCGGGTGAAAATTCAATTATAACCCATTCAATCCATTGTTGACCTGTTCCCGTTGCTGCTGTATTACAACTAAATGTTAATTGTGTAGAAGATGTTATAAATCCTCTAACACTATCATTAATAGATGCTGCTGTATTACTTCTATATGTAAATAAAAGCATAGTTTTAGCAATATCAATATCAGTAATTGTTGCATTTACTTGATTTCCAGCAGAAGTAAGTATAGATGTACCTCTCTGAATTCTTTGAATATTTAAAGCCATTTAATTCCTTATACTAACATTACATTAAAACTACAAGTTTGAGCAACTCTAGTATTTTCATATCTAACAGAATCAGATGGAATCATCCATGAACCATAAATTTTACTAGAAATTGGCATAGTTGCAACCCCATTTGTAAAAGTAGCTTCTTTAAAAACTGTTCCATAAACAGGCATAGCTATAGGAATTTTTTTAGTTACTCCAGTAATATTTGTATCAATAGCTGTTAATGCGCTATTCCAAATTTCAATTATAATAGTTGCTGTATCTGTACCATTTCCATTAATAAATTGTTTTCCAGTTTGTTCATATACTTTAACCCATCTTTTAGTATTTTCGACTGAAAAATCTACTCCAGTAATTTCATCATCTAATGGATCTCCTGCTGTTCCCATATTATCCCATATTAATGCATATTGATCTCCATTATCTATTCTACTTTGTATTGTTGCATCTGATGTTTGATAAAACGCATAATCATTAGCAGTACCTCCATAATTTGCTACAATTGCAAATTTAAGAGCGTCTAATATTGGTTCTGGTCTAACTCTAATAATTTCTACTAAAGAACGATTTGTTTTTCTTGCTACAATCCACATATTAATCCTCCGTTTCAAAAAAAGCTTAACTATGGATAACCATAATTAAGCTTATTAAATTTTAAAAATTTATATTATCCTAGGTTTAAAATACCTTCAGTATTCCATGAAATTGTAAAATCTCCATTAGATGAGCTTTTCTTACTTCCAAAATCAATAGCACAAATTAATGAACTATCCGTTCTTTTATAAATTACTGCTCCTCTAGCATCAATAGTAGAACTTGCCCATGTTACATTTGTTGCACTCCATCTAGCCTCATTTGCTACCAGTGCTAATGATACATTTGTTCCTGACAATCCTCTATCAATATAATTTTGAGCTAAATAACCTGGATCAGCCGTAATCGACCAGTTTGCAGAAACCGAATTCCAAAATTCAGTATCATCTGGATTAGTTTGATTAAAAGCTGAAACATTAATTAATCCAATTTTATATGTATTATTGGCTGCTGAAAGGTTATATGTTCCTTTCATCAATTTACTTTTAAAATTATTAAAAACATAACTTGCCATATATTCCTCCTCATATTACCTTACGTTAAATAAATTATACCTTCCTCATTACTCCACTCTATCTTAAATCTAGTATTACTTGCTACTTTTGTACCATTAAAATCTATAAATGCGACTAGTGGAGAAATATTAGTTGCACTTAAACTTTTATATATAATAGCACCATTTGTCGATGTTGTTAAGTTCTCCCATACATTATCTTGAGCATCAAATTCTATTCTATCATTAACATCATCTCTCGTAAAAGATGATCCACTTATTAATTGACCATTTGTAGTATATCCTGTTCCATTAACTTCATATGCAGATACATTTGAATAATATTGATGCGTATCAATATTTGGTGTATAAGAATTAACTAATATAATTCTAAGTGTATCTGAGACTAGATTTAATTGTTGTCTTATCATTAAATCTTTACATTTATTATATATTTTATTAGCCATTTTATATCCTTATACCAATAAAGAAGCATGGTTTGTTGTTTCACTGCCATTACCTCTTTTAATTATTTGTTCTGCCATTTCTGGTGTCATTATACTTTGTTGTACAGGTGCTTGATCTAATATTACATTTTGATTTGGTAACATCGGTCTTACTTCTGTATTTGTTTCTTCTACACCATCTAAAATAGATGCAGCATGACTTTTTATAATAGCCGGAACTACTTCTATTTTATTTTGAATTGGTATACTATTATTTATAGTTATACTTCCATCATCTTTAACTCCATCTAAAATAGATGCAGCATAACTATGAATATTATTTTTTTCAGATAATGTTTTGCCACAATACTTACAAGTACAAACATGTTTATCTTCTTTTATTTCTTTCTTTTTAGTAACTACATGTTTAACTTTAATATTTTTTTCTTCAATTATCTTAGGTTCTTCAATTAAAATATCTATTTTCTTTTCATATTTATCCAAAAAATTCATAAATCCCATAGTCAATTCTCCTACATAAGATATTTATTTGCTTGATGTGTCATTGTACTTTCCATTCCTGTCATTGGTCTAACCGCAATATCTTGACCACTAGGCTCTTGAACTGGATTGGTTGCTCTTACTTCTGGATCAGCAAATTCTTTTTTAGTATCTTCTTCACCTGTAGGTTCTGTATCTTTTCCACCTACTTCTTCTTTACCTGTATCGACTAGATTAAATTCTTTTGCCATTTTAGCTGTTTCTTTAAACCATTTTTCAAGAAACTTTCTAACTCTAACATCATCTTCAAAAAGAATCTTTTTAAAATTATCAACTACTTTATTCTTTTCATCATTTTTATAATAATCTTTTTGAACATCATATGATATTAAATCCGTAATAACTTCTTTTATATTTGCCATTTAATCCTCCATTAATATTTATACTGCTAACATATAAGATTCTATCGGAATTTTCGAAGTATCTGATAGAGTTATATTTAAATCTTTATTAATAAATTTTAATAATTCTTCTTCACACTCTTTTAACTTCAAATCTGCTTCATTTTTAATAACTTTAGAATCTGCAAATAATTCAAACATAATATCTTCAATTTTATGAGAATTATTATTAATATTTTCTAATTCTTTATCTAAAAGAACAATCATTCCCATCATAGGATAAAGATTTCTTAAATGTTGTTCTATTAAATATATTATTTGTTTTACTTTATCTTTAACATAAACAGAAAATTCTAATCCAGCTTTTTTATGAAATCCGTTTTCTTTTAATGATCTTCTTAATTCATCTTTAACTAAAAATAAAGCATCATTAATTAAACCTAAATAAAGTTTATATTGAATAGTTTCATCATACAAATATCTATTATCTTTTTCGATAGACCTACTCTTATTTAATTCTTCTGAATATGTATTAATTAATATCGTTTTAATTTCTGATATTTTTTGTTCTACTATATTCATTTGATCTCTTAGGATATTATTTAATATAAATCCCATCTTTGTTTGGATCATTATTGATTTCATTAGTACCATTTTAATACATACCTCACATTTTAGTTTTTTTGGTGTAAATTGTTCTTTAATTTTTTCAATTATTTTCTTTCCATAACCGCTAATTATGATTATTAATCCCAAAACAATTATAAAAATTAGACCTTGCCACCATTCTAAACCCGATAGATATGTCCAAAAATCTTTTAAAAAAGCAGGATCAAGGGACATGAAAACCTCCATTATTAAGCTAATCTATGTAAATTTGTTGTTTCTATCTCTTATAATGTTAATCTGGCAAATAAGGAAATTTATCAATCTTTTTAATAATTATTATAATATTTTCTTTCCCTTCACCAATATCACAGGTTTCCCTGCTTATTTTAAATAAATTTTGATACCTCCTACTTATTCCAGTTTCAATCATGTTGACTAAATCATCAACTATTAAATGATTAACCATTGACACTTCTTGACTATTCTTCTGACTTTCAACTTCAAAAACTAGCGTCTGATAATCTACTTTATAGGAATATTTAAAATTAGAAGCATAAAAATGTTTATCAATCATATCTTTAATCATTTTAACAATCTGAAACAAATCTTCATTATCCGAAATATCAAATTCTTTACCACTTCCATATATATCTAAAATAGGAGATGGCTCTTCTTGTAATTTTTCTAGTAAATATTCTTCATACTTTTTCATTTTAAATCCTAATTAGTTATTTATTAGTATTTATAAATTTTTTACTATTATGTTCTTATTAATATATGAGAACTCTTGTGTTTTATAATATTCTAGTCTTTGCTCAAAATGTTCATATACATAATTCTTACCTATTGTACCTGTTCTTTTGACATAAGTAAGATCGTCTACAATATCCCAAAGGATCAATTTAGTTTTAGATTCGTGGGTTCTAAGTCCTCTACCTATGCTTTGTAAGATTTTAATCTTAGATTTATAACTACTAGCAAAAATTACATGATGTAACCTTTTTATATTAATTCCTATGCCCATTGTAGCATATGTGCCAAGTAAGATTACCCCTTTACTATTCTCCATTCCTATCCTTATTTGTTCTCTTTTATCGGCATCTATTTCACCATAAATTTCTTGAATTTTTTTATTTGGATATATCTTTTCTAAATAACTTTTAATACTTTTTAAATGATCTATTAAATAACATAATATTAGAACATTCTCTTCAGGATTAATATGGTCTATTATATACTTAAAAACACCATTTCTTTTAGGGTGATCTACTAAGAATCGAACTTCTTCATCATAAGTTCTATGTTTATTAGTTGCAATCTCATCTTCTGAATATTGTAATAATAAATTAGCTATCTTAATCTTAGATAAAATACCTTTATCCATCAATTCTTTAGATGAAATTTCATATATTTTTGGTCCTATATACCCATATATTGTATAAATATCTGATTTCTCTGTAGGTAAAGTTCCTGTCAATCCAATTCTATAATCTGCTCCTGTACATTTTTCTAAAACAGATTTAATTGAATTAGCTTTTGCCCCATGAGTTTCATCAACTATAACAGCATTAAAACTTTCAAAAAAAGAACTAGTCTTCTTATAAACAGATTGCCATGTAGAAATTAATATAGGTTTACTCCAATCGGGCTTTTTACCACTATAAAGTATATTTGTATATGATTCACATGCAGTCCAACCATAATCTTTAAAATCATTAAACATTTGGTTGACTAGACTTACATTTGGTACTATAAGTAATATTTTACCTTCGGTTATTCCTAATATAAATCTAATAATCGAATATATGACAATCGATTTTCCAGAACCAGTTGGTGATTCTATTACTCCACGTTTATATTTTAAAGCTTTTAAAATAGTTTCTGCTTGATAATCTCTTGGATAATACTTTGTATCTGTAAAAATTGTTTCATAAAATTTTTGTATATCTTCATCTTCTATCTGATTAAACATATTAGTTTTATCAAAATCTAAGACTAGTTCATATCCATAATGAACACAAAAATGCTTCAACATTGGATATAAACCTATAGGTAGGGTTTGGGCTTGACGATTATAGGATGAAATTTTTCCATCCCAAACTTTATTTTTAAAACGTGGCGAAAACCAATAATTAGGAATATAATACGAAAAATAATTTTTAAGTTCCATACTTTGAGAAGGATCACAATCTATTTTAAAATAGATATTATTTGGTTTATGAACAACAATTTTTTCTAACATTCAATACCTCATAAATAGTTAAGCTTTATACACTTAACTATTTATAGATATTGTAATTCATTAATTTAAATTCCTAAAGTTAGTTTTTTAATTTCTATATAATTTTTAATTTGAAATCCCATTTTTAAAATTGAATCTACAACTGCTTCTAAATATTTAACTATAATTTCTTGATTAGCTTCTTCTAAACATTTATTATAATAAATTTCATCCGATTTAACATAAACATCAACTTCAGTTTTAGTACTTAATTCATATTGTCCTTCAAATTTATACTTATGATATAATTCTCCATATACTTTTTCTTTGTATATTGCTATTTCTTTCAATTTTTGAAGTTCTTGTGAATAAAGTTTTAAATATTTATGATATAAATTTCCAGATTTAATAGACATTTGTTCTATGTTATCTTCTGTAATTTCTAATTCTTTCTCCACAATTTCTTTTAATTTTTTAAACTGATCTAATGTCATTTCATACCTCTTCAAATTTTAATTGTTTATTATTATAACTTCTTAAAACGACTTCATTTTCTGACATTGAAATTATATTATCGGGACTAACAGCAATTTTACCTTCTTCACTATCAACGATAAATTGAGGAACTGCATATCCTGTTGTCCAACCTCTTAATTGTTTGATTATTTCTATACCTGTATTTATTGGTACTCTAAAATGCTTTGATCCTTTAATTCTATCAGCACTATACAAATAATAAGGTTTTGTTCTTACTTGTAATAATCCATGAAAAAGTTTTTTAAGAACATCTACATTATCATTTATATCTTTCATTAAAACTGTTTGACTTCCTAAAGGTAAACCAAGATCAGCTAGTTGGTTAAAAGCTTTTTTAGCTTCTTTTGTTAATTCTAAAGGATGTGTGCAATGTATAGAAACCCAAGGTTTATATTTTTTAAGTATTTTTAATAACTCTTTATCATTTAATCTTTGTGGTAATACCATTGGTATTTTTGTTCCTATTCTTAGGAATTCAACATGAGGAATTTTTCTTATATTGCTCATTAAATATTCTAAATTGTTATTAGAAAGCGTTAAAGGATCACCACCCGATATAAGTACATCCCTAACCTCTGGATGATTTTTAATATAGTCTAAAGCTTTTTTCCAGGCATCCAGTGTTATATTGCTCTTATGTTTGCAATCTACCATTCTAGACCTAGTACAAAATCTACAATAAGTTGAACAGAAATTTGTAGCTAAAAATAATACTCTATCTGGGTATTTATGTACTAAACATTCTGTACCTTTATTGTTATCTTCTTTTAGAGGATCATTTGATTCATCATTGTGGAATATTAGTTCATCTGATAAAGGAATTACACATCGTCTAATTTCTTTATAAAGACTAGCTAAAATTGCATAATACGGAGTTATTGAAATTGAAGCTCCATTTTCTATAGCTTTTATTTCATCTTCTGTTAAATTTTTAATTATTATTTGTAATTGTTTAATTGTAGTTATTCTATTTTGAATTTGCCATTTCCAGTCATTCCAATCTTTATTTTTTATTTGAGGATAATATTGTTTAATTCTTTGTTTACTGAACGGGTCTAAGTCCTCAGAAGAACCTGTAAGTAAACTTTTTGAAACCTCCATTGTGTTATTCATCCTTTGGTTAAAATTAATATTTTGCATATAAATTATTTAGTATATTACAACAAAAAATAACACGGAACGGGGGTGCAACCACCGTTCCGTATCGTAGATCATTATTTAATAACTAGGACCTAGTAATTAATTTAAATATTTAATAATTAATCTAGGTCCTAGGACCTTAATTATTTATTAATCTAGGACGATTAAAAATATAATATATTATTTTTGAGTTGTCAAGGTTTTTTTAAAAATAATTAAAAAAAATATATTTAAACAATTAAACTTGACAAATTAATAATAACATGTTATATTATTTTATAGCGTTTGTAAATTTTGGAGAAAGGATGATTATAAGGTTTAATGAATTAGAATTTAAAAATATATTGTCATTTGGAGCAAAACCAACTGTTATTAATTTTGATAAAGGATTAATATTAATATCTGGAAAAAATGGTAGCGGCAAATCTACAATTATGGATGCTCTATCATTTTGTTTATATGGGCAACCTTATAGAAAAATAAAGATTCAAGAGTTAATTAATCGAAGAAATAAAAAAGGATTACTAGTCTCTTGTAAATTTAGCATAGGCGATGATGTTTTTAAAATAATTAGAGGTCTTAAACCAGATATTACAGAAATATATAAAAATGATCAACCTCTAAATCTTTTATCTTCAAAAAAATTAAATCAAGAAGAACTTGATAAAATTATAGGAATTAATTATAAATTATTTAAACAAATAATTTCTTTATCAGTTAATTACAATGAGCCATTCCTCAGTCTAGGTCTTACAGAAAAAAGAGATATTATAGAGCAAATATTTGATATTAGAATTTTTGCTGATATGTTAAAAATTCTAAAAAAAGATGTTGCTGATATCAAAATTCAAGAACAATTAAATCAAAAAACTTTAGAATTACTTACCATTAATTTAACTTCTTTAAGAAAAAGACTAGTTGAAGCCAATAATGCTAAACAAAATTTTGAGGATAATAAAGAAAAAAATTTAAAAGATGTAGAAGATAAAATACAAAATAAAGAAAAAGAAATTAAAGAAATAGAAACAGAAATTAATAATATTAATTTAGATTTAAATGATATTAAAAGAATACAACATGAAATTAAATCTACAATTGAATTAAAAAATAATATAGAGAATGATCGTATTAAATATGAAATCTCAAAAGAAAATTATGAAAATAATATAGAATTTCTTACAAACAATAATATATGTCCTACTTGTAATTCTATAATTGACGATTCTCACAAAGAAAAAGAAATTTCAAAGTTTAAAATAAAAATTAAAGAAGATGATATCAAAATTATAGAATATCAAAATGAATATAAAATTTTAATAGAAAAACTTTTAGAATTATCTAATAAAAATTCTGATTTATTAGAATTTAAAAATAAAAAAGAAAAACTAGCAGACAGGCTTAAAATTTATATAGAACATATGGAAGAATATCTTAAACTTAAAGAAGATATTATCAACAGAAAATTTGATATAGATGTTATTTCTTTAAATAAAGAACTTCAAGAAAAATCTAGTGAATATAAAATAATATATAAACAAACTAAAAAATATAAACAAGACCTTATAATTAAGGATCAAGTATCAAAAATATTGTCAGATAGTGGAATCAAATCTTTTTTATTTGAAAAATTCATACCAATATTAAATTTAAAAATAAACGAATATCTTCAATTATTTAATATTCCTATTCGATTAGAATTTAATAATACAATGGATGAAAAAATTATAAATATAGGAAGTAGAGATAGTACATCATATAATGCTTATTCTGAAGGTGAGAAGAAAAGAATTGATATGGCTATTTTATTATCATTCATAAACATGACTAAATTAATATGTAACTGGAATTGTAATATTTTATTAATAGATGAAATTCTAGATGGAGCATTAGATGAAGATGGAT
>Ga0315290_10000146_pt1 | contig 42320 bp, 37 predicted proteins | sample YL17G12_0_MG_FD_203627 | JGI IMG/M metagenome (GOLD analysis project Ga0315290, IMG submission 203627) | Sediment microbial communities from Yellowstone Lake, YNP, Wyoming, USA - YL17G12_0 | ecosystem: Environmental > Aquatic > Freshwater > Lake > Sediment | place: USA: Wyoming | collected... | reverse complement strand
CGTCGACGCAAGTGGCGTGAGGTAGCTCAGCACGCCGATGCGCCGCGGGTCGCCGCGCTTGAGCGCCGCGTCCCACAGGAAGAATGCGGCCCCCAAGGGGCCCACGCCGAGGACCACGAGCAAGCCCCAATCGCGCGGCGTCAGGCGCACCGCCGGTTCGAGCCAGACATGACAGAGCAGCGACAAAAGGCCCGACACCAGACCAAACAGGCCGATGGCCGATGTAGAAAAGGGAGCGACCCGCTTCGTCAGCAGCGAATAACTCGCCCAGACCCAGGCCGAGCCCAGGGCCGCGACGTAGCCCCAGGCAAAGCCGCCCCCGGCTGGGTTTTCCCCTCGTTCGGCGAACATTGCCAGCGCCGCGCCGGCAAAGCCGACCAGCGCCGCGCCGACGTGCACGAAGCTCCAGCGCAGATCGCGCAGGAACAGCGGTGCCAGCAAGACGATCAGCAGCGGCCACAGGTAGTTCACCAGATTGGCTGTCAGCGGCGGCGCGTGGCGCAGCGCGACGAACAGCAGGAAGTGAAAGCCGAACAGGCCATACACGCCCAGCGCCAGCGTGCTGCGCGATACCCGCCAGCGCCGCGCCATGGGCCAGGCCGGGATGCTGCCGATGAGCAGGCCCAGGCCGGTCAGCAAGAAGGGCGGCACATGCGACAGCATCCACCCAAGCGTGGCCAGGGTCGACCACAGCGCGATGGCGCCGAGCGCGAAGATCGTCGACGTCAAGGCGATCTCGAAGTCAGGACCGGCTTCACGCCAACCGCAACGGCGCGCTCACGAAGCGGTCGCTCCCTCCACCCCTGCGGCGTGGGCCTGGCGGTCGGCGTGGTAGCTCGAACGCACCATCGCGCCGACGGCAGCGTGCACGAATCCCATGTCTGCGGCCTGCGCCTCGAACATCGCGAACGTGTCGGGATGCACGTAGCGCTGCACCGGCAGGTGGTGTCGGCTCGGCGCAAGGTATTGGCCGATCGTCAGCATGTCGATGTGGTTCGCGCGCATGTCGCGCATGACCTGAAGAATTTCTTCGTCGGTTTCGCCCAGGCCGACCATCAGCCCGCTCTTTGTGGGCACCTGCGGCGCCAAGGCCTTGAAGCGCTGCAACAGGTTCAGCGAAAAAGCGTAGTCCGATCCCGGCCGAGCCTGCTTGTACAGGCGAGGCACGGTCTCGAGGTTGTGGTTCATGACGTCGGGCGGCGCGGCTTGCAGGATGTCGAGCGCGCGGTCCAGGCGCCCGCGAAAGTCTGGCGTGAGGATCTCGATCCGGGTGCGCGGCGACAGCTCTCGGGTGCGCCGGATGCATTCAACGAAGTGGGCAGCACCGCCGTCGCGCAAGTCGTCGCGGTCCACGCTCGTGATGACCACATAGGCCAATTTCAAGGCCGCGATCGTCTTGCCCAGGTTCGCCGGCTCGTCTGCGTCAAGCGGGTCGGGGCGGCCGTGGCCCACGTCGCAAAACGGGCAACGCCGCGTGCACTTGTCGCCCATGATCATGAATGTGGCCGTGCCCTTGCCGAAACATTCGCCGATGTTCGGACACGACGCCTCTTCGCACACCGTGTGCAGACGGTGCTCGCGCAGGATCTGCTTGATCTCGTAGAAGCGGGTGCTCGGCGAACCGGCTTTGACGCGAATCCAGTCGGGTTTTTTCAGCGGCTCGGCGGCGACCACCTTGATCGGGATGCGCGCAGTCTTCGCCTGTGCCTTTTGCTTGACGCTCGCGTCGTAGGCGCTCATGCTGTGGTGCGACAGAGGGTGGTGGGTCAGTGGCAAACGGCGGAACCGGGTCGCAGTACTAGGGTGCGAGGTGGGTCACCAGATTCTCGGCAAGGCGTGTCGCGACCTGCTCCCACGCCACGCTCACCCCCAGTGTAGCCAGGTCGATCGCCTTCAGTCCGGCGTGGCCACAGGGGTCGATGGCACCGAACGGCGAGAGATCCATCGCCACATTCAGCGCCACACCGTGGTAGGTGCAGTGGCGGCTGACCTTGATGCCGAGCGCCGCGATCTTGCCCAGGCCCGCAAACTTGTCGTGGCCCGGGCCGCGCAGCGCCGCGTGGCCGAACGGATCGGCGCACCGCACGTAGACGCCGGGTTCGCCTGCAACGCGGTGGCCGGTGACGCCGAAACCCTGCAGTGTCTTGAGCACGCAATGTTCGAGCCGATAGACGAATTCCTTGACATAGATACCCTGGCGCTTCAGGTCGATCAATGGGTAGGCCACCACCTGGCCCGGGCCATGGTAAGTGACCTGTCCACCGCGATCGGTGCTGACAACGGCAATTGCGCCAACGTCATGCACGTGTCCGGCACGTCCCGCAATGCCTTGCGTGTACACCGGCTCGTGTTCGCAGATCCAGAGCTGATCGGGCGTCGTCGGGTCGCGTTGCTGCGTGAATTCGCGCATCGCCGCCCACGTCGCAACATAGTCGACACGTCCGAGCCGTCGCGCCTGCAACATCGTCAGCGCGACGCTGTTGCGCTCACAACACGACCTTCACCTGCGGGTGCTGCGTCAGGCTGCGATACAGCGCATCGAGTTGCTCGCGGCTGGTGGCGGTGACGCTCAGCGTCACGCCGAGGTACTTGCCAGCGCGGCTCGGCCGGATCGTCACCGCGGAATCGTCCAGCGCGGGATCGAAGCGGCGCGCCAGTTCGATCATCGCCTGCGCGAAACCCTCGACGTTTTCGCCCATGACCTTGATCGGAAAGACCGAGGGGTATTCGACCAGCGACGGTGCCTGTGTCACGGCCATGGGCCAGGCTCAAATCGAGTACACGGTCTTGGCCGCCTGATAGGCCTGGTGCAGCCTCGCGTACACCGGCCCGGGCTTGCCGCGCATCGCGCCGTGGCCCACGGCATGGCCGTCGAGCGTCGTCACGGGCAGGATCTCCTTGGTCGCAGAGCTGAGCAACACTTCGTCGGCGGCCATCACTTCGGCCTCGGGAATCGGCCGCAGGTTGAAGGCGATGCCGGTTTCTTCGCAGAGTTCGCGAATCAACTCGTAGCGAATGCCTTCCAGCACATGTTCGCTTTTCGGCGGGCCGAGCACGGCGCCTTCATGCACGACCCAGACGTTGCTGCCCGAAGCCTCGGTCAGGAAGCCGGCGCGAAACATCACCGTTTCAAACGCACCGTGGTCGGCCGAAAGTTGGCGCGCGAGTACATTGCCGAGCAGCGAGATGCTCTTGATGTCACCGCGCTCCCAGCGGAAGTCGCGCGCCGTGATGCAGGCGACGCCCACATGGCGTTGCTCGGGGCTCGGCGGCTTCATCACGCTTGCCATCATGAATACGGTGGGCGTGATGTCGCGCGGCATCACGTGGTCGCGCAGCGCGACGCCGCGCGTGACCTGGAGGTAGACGATCTGATCCTGGGCCTGTGTGTCTGCCGTCAGCGCGTGAATCAGTTTGCGGCAGCGCTCCAGCCACTGATCGCCGGAATGCGGGTTGGCAATGCGCAGTTTGCCCAGGCTGCGGTTCAGCCTTGCCATGTGCTCATCAAAGCGAAACAGCTTGCCGGCGTAGACCGGAATCACTTCGTAGACACCGTCGCCGAAGATGAACCCACGATCGAGCACCGATACCTTGGCCTCGCGCAGCGACGAGTATTCGCCGTTCAAGTAGCACAGACTGTCGGGGATGGTTTGCATGGCGGCTCCAAGGGGTCAATGTGCGGCGCGAGGCGCAGCGCGAATGGCAGCAATTAGACCCGAGTCCGTTGCACCACACTAGCGCGCCCACAATCGAATCGTGTCCCAGGCACGCTTCATCAGCGAGCCTTGTTCCACCGCTTCGAGAGCCACCAAGGGCACGTCGACCACGGCCTCGCCGCTGGCGGTCGTGACCTTGATCGTGCCCACGCGCTGGCCTTGGGCCAGGGGCGCGAGCAGGGGATCGTTGCGCTCGATTCGCGTTTTCAGCTTCGCCGCGTCGCCCTTCGCGATCGTGACGAACACGCCGCCGGCGGGCCCGAGTTTGGCGGCTCGGCTCTTGCCCTTCCAGACTTCGGGCGTGGCCAGGGCTTGAGCGTCGTCAAACAGGCGCACCGTGTCGAAGGCCTGGAAACCCCAGTTCAGGAGCTTCTGGCTTTCGCCGGCACGCGCCTCCATCGATGTCGTGTTCAGCACCACGCTCAGCAGGCGCCTTTTCCCCGGCGCCTTGCCCGCCGCGCCCAAATTGGGATATTCGCGCACCGCGCTGGCGATCAGGCAATATCCCGCCGCGGCGGTGAAACCGGTCTTCATTCCGTCCACGCTGGGATCGCGATGCAGCAGCAGGTTGCGATTCGGCTGCGCAATGTTGTTGTACTTGTAGGACTGAATCGAGTAGTAGGTATAAAAGTCGGGGAAGTCGCGAATGATTCGGGTCGCGATCGTCGCCAGATCGCGCGCGGTGCTGCTGTGCCCGGGTTCGGTCAAACCCGTCACATTCATGAAATGCGTGTGGTTCAAGCCCCAGCTCGCGGCTTGCGCGTTCATGAGCGCGACGAACTGATCCAGCGTACCGGCCACGCCTTCGGCAAGCGCGACCGATGCATCGTTGCCCGACTGCACGATCATGCCGCGCATCAATTCGTCGACCTTGGGCGTCATCGTCGTGTCGATGAACATCAGCGAGCCGCCGCCCCGGCGTTCGGCCCAGGCCCGCGCCGACACCGGCAGGGTCTGCTCGAGTGTGAGCTTCTTGTCGCGGATGGCGCCAAACACCAGGTAGGCCGTCATCAACTTGGTGAGCGACGCGGGATCGGTTGGCGCATCGGCATCGCGCTCTGCCAGCACTTTGTCGCTGGTCAGGTCGACCACCAGGTAATGTTTCGCCGCAACCTCGGGGGGCTGCGGCGCTGCGGCCAGGGTCAAACCTGCAAAGGCCAGGGACACGGCGAAAACAAGGCTTCGATGCATGGCGGAATATGAGGTTGGGGTTGTCCAGCGCAGATCAAGTTGGGGGGTTCTGGGGCTGCGCGGCGGCCGCATGAAGCTGCCGCAGCACGACGCTCTTCAGCAGAGCGAGTTGGCCGTGAAAGAAGTGTCCCACGCCGGGGAAGACGATCACCGGCAGCGATTGCGGGCGCGCCCAGTCGAGGGTTGCCGACAGCGGCACGACTTCATCGGATTCGCCATGGATCACCACCGTGTCCGCCGGCACGCGAGGCAGTTCCTGCTTCTGCGTCGAAGGGCCGACGAGCACGAGGCGGGTCGGCCTGGCCGGCCCGGCCAGTCGCTGCGCGGCGCAGGCGGCGACATAGCCGCCGAAAGAAAACCCGGCGAGCATCAACGGCAAGGCAGGGTCGCGCAGGGCCGCGATCACGGCCAGCGCGTCATCGATTTCACCGACCCCGTCATCCCATTTTCCATGTGACACGCCGACGCCGCGAAAGTTGAAGCGCACACTGCGCCAGCCGAGGGCGACGAACGCTCGCGCCAGCGTCTGCACGACCTTGTTCTCCAGCGTCCCGCCATGCACCGGGTGTGGATGGCAGATCACGGCCGTGCCAAGCGGCGCCGAGTCGGGCGCATCGATCGCGCATTCGATGTCGCCGGAGGGTCCCGGCACGCTGTGGCGCGCGGTTCGCGTATTCATTCGTGGCTTCAGGCACCCGATGCATGCTCAGCGCCCGACATCGGCGGCGAGCAGCAGGCGCTGGACCACTAGTCCGCACTTCAGGTGCGAATCGACAATCTCGTCAATATCGTGCTGGTCGACATAGGTGTACCAGACCGCTTCCGGGTAGACCACCGCAACCGGCCCGGCGGCGCAGCGATCCAGGCAACCGGCGCGGTTCACGCGCACCCGGCCCGCACCGTTCAGCTTCTCGGCCTTGACGCGTGCCTTGCAATGCTCGAAGCTCGCCTGCGCCGCGTGCTGGGCGCAACACGCCTCGCCGTTGTCGCGCTGGTTCAGGCAGAAGAAAATGTGCCGTTCGTAGTAACTCATGGCGCGGATTCTATGGGTCGCACGCAGCGGCGAGACGCCGCGGCGAACGGGCGAGTCGAGGCCAGGGATCATGGTGCCGCGACCCGGAGATTGCGAAACATGAAAGCTGTGGGCTTCGGCGCTAGCCTGGGCGCGCGCTGCGCACCAGAAGATAGCCCAGCGCCACGAAAGGCCAGAGCCAGCCGACCCATTGCGCTGCGCCGTGAAAGCGGATGAAGTCGCCCTGCTCCCAGGCTTGCAGGCTGTGCGCGAAATAAGGGTCGGCAGGCGCATGCGCGACGCCGACGATGAGGGCAGTGAGTGCGATCAGACCGAAGGCAGCGCAGGTGCGGGCCGGGAGCCGGCTCGCCAATCCGGCGAGCAATGCGCCGCCGCCCAGGCCAAGCCAAAACAGGCCGGTGCCCCAAGCCAGGGCGTGCTGCGGGCCAAAGTTCAGGGCTGTCGACAGCGTCGTCGTCGCCACACCCAGGCCGGCCAGAACCGGCACCAGCGTCAGGCGGCGCCATCCGGGGTGGGTGATCGTAAAGGCAAGCAAGCTCGGCCCGAGCAGACCCAGCGCCACGATCGAGACCTCGGCCAGTGCCGACAGCCGCACAAGGTGTTGCGCGGTCCAGATCGGCGCATCAAGCCACGGTGCAATCGGCGTGCCCTCGAAGACCTGTGCGAAACCTTCGTGCAAGCGCGGCAGGATGCGCCCGACACCCAGAGCCACCGGTGTCGGAATGAGCAGTCCGAGCGGCCAGCTCACGATCAAGGCCAGGCCTCCGGCGCTGTCCTGGATGAACCAGCGCTCGCGCAGCGCTTGCCAGCGATCGACCCAGCCCTGGCGGTGAATCGCCAGCGCCAATCCGATGCCCAGGCCCGCGCCGAGCGTATTCAAGCTCAAGTCGAGGTTCGACGCCACGCGCCGCGGCAGGAAGTTCTGCGTCACCTCCATGCACAGCGACAGTCCAAACGCGGCCGACCAGGCCAGGCTGACGGAACGCCGCGTCGGCACGCCGCTGCGCACGAGCGCACCGAACATCATCGCCCCCAAGGGCACGTAACCGAGCAGGTTGGCGCCGACATCAAAGGCGGTCCACCAGCGCGGCCAGGGCATGACCAGGAAAGCGAACGGGTTCGTGTCGAACGCGCGCCAATCGTCGAAGGGGTAAAGGCTGGCGTAGATCACCAGGGCCGCGTAGATCGCCGCCAGTGGCGCAGCGGAGCTGTGATGCAGCGGCGGCGAAGCCATGGTTCGCGCGACGTGGTTCTAGAACGGCCTGACGACCGCGAGCACGACGATGGCAGCGAAGATCAGGACCGAAACCTCGTTGAAAACCCGAAACCAACGTTCGCTGCGGCGATTCGCAAGCAACTCGAAGCTCCGCAGCAGCGAACGGCACATATGGTGGTAGCCGATCGCCCCCACCACCAGCACCAGCTTGACGTGCAACCAGGCACCTGCATCGCCCGAAAAATTGCTGCCCCACAGCCACAGCCCGAGCCCCAGCGCCACCACCATGAGGCCGCTCGAAAAGCGGTAGAGCTTGCGCGCCATCAGCAGCAGGCGCTCACGTTCGGCATGGCTGTCGGGCGCCACGGTGGCCAGATTCACGAACAACCGCGGCAGGTAGAACAGGCCGGCGAACCAACTCGCAACGAACACGACATGAAAGGCCTTGACCCACAGCATCGCGGGATTATGGAGGTCTGGAGCCTGTCGGGCTTTGGGTCGGGCCCGCGCCGGGGTGAATTGCGGCGCCAATCTAGGCGTCGGCGACGCCGTGTGGCGTGCCACATAAGGAGCCGGCAACGACGAGTGGCACCGCAATTCGCCCCGGCCCTTCGGGTTCGGCCTGTTTCGGGGCGCAGGCTAGGCGCAAAGCGCAGCCGTGCCGGGCGGCACGGCGAGCATTTGCAACGACGCATGCGCCCCGAAACAGGCCGAACGCGGGCCCGACCCAAAGCCCGACAGGCTCCAGAAAAAGAAAAGCCCTGACCGCAGGGCCAGGGCTTTGAAAGCCTTGACGCGGTCATCACATCAAGGCTCCTGCTCAGGGAGGAAAAGCAGGGGACGACCACCTTGCGGCTATCATCCAACGGCTACTTTAGCAGATGAAAAGCGCATTTCCAGCAGCTTCGGGGCCCGGAGAAACGCTTAGATCGGACGCGAGCGAACCCGACCCCGCGCCGCGCACCCCGAACCCCAGCCGAGGTTGACCGTCGTGCATACACCAGCCCCCTACCCCGCCAGCCGCCCGCGGCGTCTGCGCCGCGACGAATTCAGCCGCGCCCTGGTGCGAGAAACCCGGTTGCACCCGTCCAACCTGATCCTGCCCGTGTTCGTGCTCGCCGGCCAGGGCATGGTGCAGGAGGTCGGATCGATGCCCGGCGTGCAGCGGCGCAGTCTTGATCGTCTGTTGCCGGTTGCCGAAGAATGCCTGAGCCTGGGCATTCCGGTGATGGCGCTGTTCCCCGTGCTCGAACCCGCACTCAAGACCGAAGACGGTCGCGAAGCGCTGAACCCCGACGGGCTCATTCCGACCGTGGTGCGCGCGTTGAAAGCGCGCTTTCCGGAACTGGGCCTGATGACCGACGTCGCACTCGACCCGTTCACGACACACGGCCAGGACGGATTGCTCGATGCCACCGGCTACATCGTGAACGACGCGACCGTGGCCGTGCTCACCCGGCAGGCATTGCTGCAGGCCGAATCCGGCGTCGACATCGTGGCCCCGAGCGACATGATGGACGGGCGCATCGGCGCGATCCGCCAGACCCTGGAAGCGAAGGGCCACATCCACACCAAGATCATGGCCTACAGCGCGAAGTACGCGAGCGCCTTCTACGGCCCGTTTCGCGACGCGGTGGGTTCGGCCGCGAACCTGGGCAAGGGCAACAAGAAGGTCTACCAGATGGATCCGGGCAACAGCGACGAGGCGCTTCGCGAAGTGGCGCTCGATCTGGCCGAAGGCGCTGACATGGTGATGGTCAAGCCCGGCATGCCCTACCTGGACATCGTGCGCCGCGTAAAAGACGAGTTCCGCGTGCCGACGTTCGTCTACCAGGTGAGCGGCGAGTACGCGATGCTCAAGGCCGCGGCGGCGAACGGCTGGCTGGAGCATGACGCGGTGATGATGGAAAGCCTGGGCGCGTTCAAGCGTGCCGGCGCCGACGGCGTGCTGAGTTACTTTGCGATGGATGCGGCTCGACTCCTGAAGTCTGGCTGGACTGGCTAGGACCGTGGGCGGCAGAAGCCGCCGGCTGCAGCCCAGGCTCCAAGGAGCCGGGACGCGCGCAAGTTCAGTCGCGATGCGGATCGCGCAACCCCAGCGCCAGCAGAATCTCGCTCTCGGCGGTTTCCATCGCGTGCGCCGTCGCCTGGTCCTGGTGATCCAGGCCCTGGGCGTGCAATGCACCGTGCACCACCAGGTGCGCGTAATGCGCCTGAAGGTCGATCTCGCGTTCGGCGGCTTCGCGCCGAATCACCGGCGAACACAGCACCAGATCGGCCACGACCTTGGGTTCGCTCTGGTAGGCAAAGGTGAGCACGTTTGTCGCGTGATCGGCGCCGCGGTAGTCGTGGTTCAGGTTGCGGCCTTCGGCAGCCTCGACGCAGCGCACCGTGATTTCGGCGGGCCGCGACAGCGCCGCGGCGAGCCAGCGTTTCACCTTGTGGCGCGGCAGAAGCGTCTTGTCGCTCGCATCCGCGAACTGCAGCGACAACGTGAGCGCCGGGCGTGCCATCAAGCCCTCAGGTCGGATCGGCGCGCGCCGACTCGTAGGCCTCGACGATGCGCGCCACCAGCGGGTGTCGAATCACGTCGGCCGACGTGAACCAGGTGGTGGCGATGCCGCGCACCGGGCGCAGCACGCGTTCGGCATCGACCAGTCCGCTCAATTGACCGCGCGGCAGGTCGATCTGGCTCACGTCGCCGGTGACCACGGCCTTGGCGCCGAAGCCGATGCGCGTGAGGAACATCTTCATTTGCTCGGGCGTCGTGTTTTGCGCTTCGTCGAGGATGACGAAGGCGTTGTTCAGCGTGCGCCCGCGCATGAAGGCAAGCGGCGCGACTTCGATGCTGCCCTTGTCGAAGGCTCGTGTCACGTTGTCGATGCCCATCAAGTCGTACAGCGCGTCATACAACGGACGCAGGTAAGGGTCCACTTTTTGCGCCAGGTCACCCGGCAGGAAGCCGAGCCGCTCGCCGGCCTCGACCGCCGGGCGCGTGAGCACGATGCGCTGCACGCTCGCGCGCGCCAGCGCATCGACGGCGCAGGCGACGGCGAGAAACGTCTTGCCGGTGCCCGCCGGGCCAATGCCGATCGTGATGTCGTGCGACAGGATATTGCGCAGGTAGGTTTGCTGGTTCACGCTGCGGCCGGCGAGGTCGGGTCGGCGCGTTTGCAGCACGATCGAATCGTTCGCTGCGCTGTCCTCGAGCGCCACGTCCTGGCCGGCGACGACGAATCGGCCCGTGGGCGCCGCGCGGCTCGGCGCCGGCCGGCGCAATTCGCCCTGCGCCTGCAGCAGCGTCAACTGCAATTGTTCGGCAGGAATGGGCCGGCGCGCCCGGTCGTACAAGGACTGCAGCAGCAGCACGGCGCGCTCGACATGCGGCTTCGCGCCCTCTACTCGAAACGAAGCGTTGCGCCGCGAGATGCTGACGTCAAGCCCGGCCTCGATGCTGCGCAGGTGTTCATCCAGCGCGCCGCACAGATGCGCAATTCGGGCGTTGTCGGGCGGGATGAAAGCGTGGCGCAGGATCACTTTGGGCTCAGGTGGTGGGTCAGCGCCCGGGATTGTCTACCCAGGTGAGCGCCGCAACTGCCAAGCAGTTCCGCAGCCGCCGTGCCTCGCGCGCCGATCGGGCTTTGCCGAGGCAACCCATCCACCACAATGAGTGCCGATGTTCGCTGCCGTGCCCAAAATTCCTTGGCGGGTTGCCCGCAAATTGCATGTGGCACCGCGCGGGCTCGCTCTTGCCGCGATTCTTGCCGTCGCGGTCTGCGCAACCGGTGCCGCATTCGGCGCCGACCCCGCGGTGCGCGTCATCGCCCAGGCGTTGACGGTCGCCGACGCGGGTGACAAGTATCCGCTGACGGCACCTGCTGCGGCCACGCGACTGCCCGACGACTGGTCGCTGACCCGCCCCGAGCACGACGCCGTGGTCTGGTACCGGATCCGCTTCGATCCCCCCGGCGCAAGCGCCCCACACTCCTCGCAGTCTCTGTATATCGAGCGCGCGTGCAGCCAGATCGAGGTGCAGCTCAACGGGCAACTCATCTACAGCACTCGATCCTCGGTGGGATCTGTGGCCAACCACTGCGCCCGGCCCCATCTCATGAGGTTGCCCGCGTCGGCACTGCTGCCGAGCGGCAACGTGATCGACCTGCGCCTGCAGGGGCACGCCCTGCAACGGGTTGCCGGGCCTGCCCGCGCCGCAGGATTGTCGGTCCTGAAGATCGGTCCGAGCGAGGTGCTGGCGGCGGAGCACGCGCGCAGGGAGTTCTGGAACGTCAGCGTCGTGCAGGCGCTGAGCATCGTGCTCGCCGCGCTCGGCTTCGCGGTGCTGAGGCTCGACTCGTGGAACCGACGCAACTCGCACCTGCGGCCGTATGGCTGGCTCGCACTCTGCGGGTCTGCCCTTGCGCTGCACCACTGGCTGGGCGAAGCGCCGGTGAGCAGCGCCAGCGTCGAATTCATCGTCGCCGCCGCGGTCGCCCCACTCGCCGCGGCGAGCATGCTGTTCCTGTTGCGCCTTGCCGGCAGGCGCTGGCGCCAGATCGAAAAATTGCTCTTGCCGCAGTGCTTGCTGATGCCGCTCACGCTATTGCTGGCCGGACCGTCGCGCCTGTTCCTGGCCGCGTCGATCTGGAACACCGTGCTCGGGCTGGAACTGCTCGCGGTGATCGGCCGCACCCTGTGGCTCACGCGTCGTCAACCGCCCCACGAATACTGGCCGATGGCAGCGGCACTGGTCACGCTTGCCACGGCGCTGGCGCTGGAGTTCGCGGTGCAGCGCGCCTGGGTCGCGCCACCGGCGTTGGAAACGACGCAATTGATCCTGATCGCGCTCGCGATCGGCCTCGGGTTGCGCTTGTTGCGCGGGTTCGCCAAGGCACTGCAGGCCGCCGAACTCGGACGACGACAACTGCCAGGGCGCGCGCTCGAACTCGCAGCCGCGGCGGAGCGCAAATTCTCACAGATGGCCGACGCGCGCATCGAGCAGGTCATGGCCCAGGAGCGCAAGCGCATTGCCGCGGACCTGCACGACGACCTGGGCGCGAAGCTGCTGACGATCGTGCACACCAGCGATTCGCAACGCATCTCGACGCTGGCGCGTGAAGCGCTCGAAGAGATGCGCCTGTCGGTGCGCGGCCTGACGGGCAGACCGATGCAACTCGCCGACGCGCTGGCCGACTGGCGTGCCGAAGTGATGGCGCGTCTGGGCCAGGCGAACATCGAAACCGATTGGCGCGGCCCGGACGAAGACGTGGAGCAAACCCTGCCGGCGCGCAGCTTCGTGCAGACCACGCGCATCTTGCGCGAGTCGGTCAGCAACATCATCAAGCACAGTGGCGCCACGAACTGCAAGGTGCGCTGCACAGTGCGCGACGGCGAGTTCGAGCTGATCGTGCAGGACAACGGCTGCGGCATCCCGATGGAGCTGGACGGCAAGCTCGACCGTGGCCACGGCATGGCGAGCATGAAGCACCGCGCCAAGCAGATGCGCGGCCAGTGCCTGGTCGAATCCGCGCCGAGCTATGGCACCGTGATAAGGCTCACGCTTGCGCTGTGAACCCTGCTGCGGCCGGCAGGCGCCCTGCTACGATGAATTTCCGCGCGCTTTCCCGCGCCCCCGAGACCCGCCGCATGAACAGCATACTGTTGCTCGAAGACCTGCCGGAGATTCGCGTCTGGCTCAAGGCGCTGGTGCTGGAAGTGTTTCCGCAGGCGCTGATTTCCGAAGCGGCTCGGGTGCATGACGCGCTCGAATTGATCAGCGCCGTCAAGTTCGACCTGGCCCTTTGCGATCTTGGCCTGCCCGATGGCTCCGGCGTCGATGTCGTGGCCAAGCTGCGCGAACTGCAACCCGATGCGCAGTCCGTCGTCGTCACCATCCACGACGACGATGACCATCTCTTTCCGGCGCTGCAAGCCGGCGCCTTCGGTTACCTGCTCAAGGAGCAGTCGCGCGAACTGATCGCCGAGCAGCTCAAACGCATGAGCCAGGGCGAGCCGCCGCTCTCGCCGTCGATCGCGCGCCGCGTGCTGACCCACTTCGCGAAGATGACGCGGCGCCAGGAGCGCCCGCAGAACATGCCGCAGGTCTCGCTCACCGATCGCGAGAACGAAGTGCTGCTGCGGGTCGCCAAGGGTTTCACGTTGCCCGAGATCGGCGTCCAACTCGGCCTGTCGCGGCACACCATCGCCGACTACGTGAAGCAGATCTACCGCAAGCTCAACGTCAGCTCGCGCGCCGAGGCCGCGCTCGAGGCGCAGCGCCTGGGCCTGTTCCGCCGCTGAACCGCGCCGAAGCGGCGCCCCCGCGCCGGCCGGTGGCCCACGCCGCCGATGCGTCGCCGCTTCGCGCAGCCGACCACGCCAGCCGCGGTCAGGCAGTCGCCAGGCCGCCGATAATGCCCCGATGCTTGGACGACTGACCGGAACGCTGACTGAGAAATCCCCGCCCCAGGTTTTGCTCGATGTGAACGGCGTCGGCTACGAAGTCGATGTGCCGATGAGCAGCTTCTACAACCTGCCCGGCTTGGGTGAGCGCATCACCTTGCTGACGCATTTCGTCGTGCGCGAAGACGCGCAGCTGCTGTATGGCTTCTTGACGCACGACGAACGCACGACGTTTCGCCTGCTCGTCAAGATCTCCGGCGTCGGCCCACGCACGGCCTTGTCGATCCTGTCCGGCCTGAGCGTTGCCGACCTGGCGCAGGCCGTGAGCCTGCAGCAAAGCAGCCGCCTCGTTAAAGTACCGGGCATCGGCAAGAAGACGGCCGAGCGTCTGCTGCTTGAACTCAAAGGCAAACTCGGCGACGCCCTCACCGCGCCGAGCACGGCGCTCAGGGGCGCGCAAGGCGACATTCTGCAGGCGCTGGTCGCGCTCGGCTACAGCGACCGCGAGGCTGCCGCCGCGCTGAAGGCGCTGCCTGGCGATATCGGGGTCAGCGACGGCATCAAGCTGGCGCTGAAGGCACTCGCCAGATAGGCACCGGGACACTCGGTCAGGAGCTCGATCACCGAGCCCTGGTGCGCCCAGCCGGCACGTCGTGCATTTCGGCCAACGCTGCTGCGGGCGTGGTGAGCCGCAGCAGCCAGCCGATAATCGGGCATGTCGATCCAGACCGACGACTTCGAACCCGCGCGCCGTGTCCTCAGCGCAGCACCCGCGTCGCCGAACGAGGAGGCGATCGAACGCGCGCTGCGCCCCAAGGGCCTGGCCGAATACGTGGGCCAGACAAAAACGCGCGAACAGCTGGCAATCTTCATCGGCGCGGCCAGAATGCGCCGCGAGGCGCTCGACCATGTGCTGCTGTTCGGCCCGCCGGGCCTGGGCAAGACGACGCTGTCGCACATCATCGCCAACGAACTCGGCGTGAACCTGCGCTCGACTTCGGGGCCGGTTCTTGAAAAGCCGAAAGACCTGGCGGCGATCCTGACCAACCTCGAGCGCAACGACGTGCTCTTCATCGATGAGATTCACCGCCTGAGCCCGGTCGTCGAAGAAATCCTCTATCCGGCACTGGAGGACTATCAGATCGACATCATGATCGGCGAGGGCCCGGCGGCACGCTCGATCAAACTCGACCTGCAGCCGTTCACGCTGGTGGGCGCGACCACGCGCGCCGGCATGCTGACGAATCCCTTGCGCGATCGCTTCGGCATCGTCACACGCCTTGAGTTTTACAGCGCCGAAGAACTCGCGCTCATCGTCACGCGCTCAGCCGGCCTGCTGAAGGTGGCAACCGATCGTGAAGGCGTGTTCGAGATCGCACGCCGTTCGCGCGGCACGCCGCGCATCGCGAACCGGCTGCTGCGTCGCGTGCGCGACTTCGCCGACATGAAGGGCAACGGCAGCATCGACAAGGCGCTCGCCGACAAGGCGCTGGTGATGCTCGACGTCGACCCGCAGGGGCTGGACGTGATGGACCGCAAGCTGTTGCAGGCCGTGATCCACCGTTTCGACGGCGGGCCGGTGGGGTTGGACAACGTGGCCGCGGCGATCGGCGAAGAGCGCGACACGATCGAAGACGTGATCGAGCCGTTCCTGATCCAGCAGGGCTACTTGCAACGCACGCCGCGCGGTCGCGTGGCGACCCTGGCGGCGTACCGGCACCTCGGCTTGACCGTGCCGAAGGGCCTGGGCGATGATCTGTTCGGCGCCTGAGCCGCGCTCCGGGCGCCCAGGTGCGCGACGGCTCAGAGGCTGAGAGTTTTTCGAGCGTGCCCGAGCAGCGCGCCAGAAGGCGCATGATCTAGGCGCAAAGCGCAGGCATAGCTCGGGCTATGGCGAGCATTTGCAACGACGAGCAGGCGTCTTCTGGCGTGATGAGCGGGCATGATCGAAAGACTCTCAGCCTCTCAGTCCTTCTTGCTCAACAACGAAAGAAACTCTCGCCGCAGCGCCGGGTTCTTCAGAAAGGCGCCGCGCATGACGCTGTTCGTCATCATTGCGCCATCGTCTTTCACGCCGCGCCAGTGCATGCAGAAGTGGTCGGCCTCCATCACGATCGCCAGGCCGTCGGGCTTGACGTGTTCCTGCAATTCGTCGGCGAGCATCTTCACCGCCTCTTCCTGAATCTGCGGTCGAGTCATGACCCAGTGGCAGATGCGTGCGTATTTCGAAAGGCCGATCAGGTTTGAATGCTCGTTGGGCAGGACACCGATCCAGACATTGCCCATGATCGGGCACAGGTGATGCGAGCAGGCGCTGCGCACCTTGATCGGGCCGATGATCATCAGCTCGTTCAGGCGCGACACGTTCGGGAACTCCGTCAGCGCCGGCATCGGCTGATAGCGGCCGGCGAACACCTCGCTGATGAACATCTTGGCGATGCGCCGCGCCGTGTGACGCGTGTTGTGATCGCTTTCGGTATCGATCACGAGCGCCTGCAGCACCTCCTGCATCCTGGCTTCGACCTCGGCCCGCAACTCATCGAGCTCGCCGTCGCGGATGAACGGCGCGATGTTGTCGTTGGCGTGGTAGCGCGCCTGGGCACCGACCAGCCGATAGCGGATCCGGTCCGACGCCGACAGGCGTGACAGTTCGTCTTCAGTGCGGAAAATCCGCGTGGATACTTCGCGCGTCATGACGCTCCTCCTGGGTCTGGGTTTGGCGAAGCCTACCGCATGCGCCGCGCCCGTAGACTGCGTGCGGTGAAAACCCCTGCAATCGGTGTGCCGGCCAAGGCAGCGAACGCTGGCGAACCCTCCTCGCTGCCGTTGGCCGTGTTGCTGCAGCATTGCGCCGATGCGGTGCGCGCCGTGCGCGGCGGCGAGTCGCTGCATGCGGCGCTTGAGCGATGCCCTGGCCCGGCACGGGCAGGCACGCAGGCCTTGAGCTTTCACGCCTTGCGCTGGCTCGGTTCGGCGCTGGCGGTGCGCACGCTGCTGGCGCCACGCGCGCCGCCACCCGAGGTCGATGCCTTGCTGCTCAGCGCACTGACCTTGTTGTGGCCGGGCGCGAGCGCCGCGTACGCCGAACACACGGTGGTCGACCAGGCGGTGCTGGCTGCGAAGCGGCAGGCGCCGCGCAGCGCCGCCTTCGTCAACGCCGTGTTGCGGCGCTTCCTGCGCGAGCGCGATGCGTTGAGCGCTGCCGCGCTGCGCGATCCCGCGGCACGCTTCAATCATCCGCTTTGGTGGGTCGAGCGCTTGACGCTCGACTGGCCGCAGCACGCGATGGCGATCCTGCAGCGTGCGAACCAGCACCCCCCGATGCACCTGAGGATCAACGCCCGGCGCATGACAGCGCCGGAATACGTTGCGCGCCTGGCTGAACAGGGCATCGCGGCGCTGGCCCGCGGTGCCCAGTGCGTGACGCTGCACGAGCCCTGCCCGGTGTCGCGCCTGCCCGGCTTCGCGCAGGGCGAGGTGTCGGTGCAGGACGCAGCCGCACAACTCGCCGCGCCCTTGCTGCTGGGGCATGGCCTGGGCCCGGGTTCAAGAGTGCTGGACGCCTGCGCCGCACCCGGCGGCAAGACGGCGCATCTGCTCGAGTTGGCCGATCTCGACGTCACGGCAGTCGATCGTGATGGCGTGCGCCTGCAACGGGTCAGCCAGTCACTCGATCGGCTGGGCCTGCGCGGCCGCACGCTGTGCGCCGATACCGCCGACCCGCACGCTTGGTGGGACGGCACGCCGTTCGACGCGATTCTGCTCGACGCCCCGTGCAGCGCCTCCGGGATCGTGCGGCGCCACCCCGATGTGCGCTGGCTGCGCCGCGCCTCCGACCTTGAAGCGATGGCCCTCACGCAGGACCGTTTGCTCGACGCGCTTTGGCCCCTGCTCAGGCCCGATGGGCGAATGCTCTATGCCACATGCTCTGTCTTCAAGTGCGAGGGCCAGGATCGGATCGACGCTTTTTTGCAACGCCGGCACGATGCCGGAGTCGCACGCCGGCCCGCATCACCCGGCCACCTGTTGCCGCTGCCCGACAATGAGCCACACACCAGCCGCGCCGCGATTGCCTCCCCCGGTGACGGGTTCTACTACGCCCTGCTCGAGAAACTCGCAGTTTGACTCCGATTCACGCGACACCGCCCGATGCCCGAGCGCCAGCCGCGGCACGCCGCATTGCGGCCGGGAGTGCGGAGCGCCTGTCGCCGTTGTCACGCCGCGCGCTGCTGATGGCCGGCGTGGCGCTGTGGCTTGGGCCTCGGGCATGGGCCGCGACCACGCCCGCGTTGACGTTTTTCGAAATCGACCGCGAAGACGACGCCGTGGCGCTGAACTATGTCGTCGACTTCGAACTCGCCCCGGCCGTGGAAGATGCCCTCGGCAAAGGCATCCCGCTGCACTTCATGGCCGAGGTCGAGGTGTTGCGCAGCCGCTGGTACTGGCGCGACCGGCGCATCGCCCACGCAGTGCGCACGTGGCGCATCGTATTTCAGCCTCTCACGTCCAACTACCGCGTCAGCTTCGGGGGCCTGAGCCGCACCTACCCGAGCCGCAGCGAAGCGCTCGCCACGATCACGCGCAGCGGGCGCTGGAGGATCGTCGAGCCGGGCCAGGTCGAACCCGACAGCCACCACTATCTCGAGTTCAGGTTTCGCCTCGACACGAGCCAGCTGCCGCGGCCGATTCAGATCGGCATCGGCGGTCAAGCCGACTGGACGCTGGAAGTCGAGCGCACCCAGGCGTTCAGCTGACGCCGCGGTGGTGCGATGCTCAAAGCAACGCGTTGGGCCTGGGTCGTCTCGCTGGTGGCAGTGACGGGCGCCGCGCTGGTGCTCGCCTTCCTGCTCTCGTTCGCCACCAATTCGCCGGCACTCTACGAGCGCTACTACCTGTGGCTGTTCTGGCTGAACGTGGCGGTGGCAGGCTTGTTGACGCTGGTCATCGTGATCGCCTCGGCGCGCCTGGTCGTGCGCTTGCGCCGGCGCAAGTTCGGCAGCCGGCTGTTGCTCAAACTGGCGGCAATCTTCGCCACCGTCGGCGTGATTCCCGGGGTGTTGATCTACACGGTGAGTTTTCAGTTTGTCTCACGCAGCATCGAAACCTGGTTCGACGTGCGTGTCGAAGGCGCACTCGACGCCGGCTTGAACCTGGGCCGCGCCACCCTTGACGCACGTGTCAGGGAACTTGGCGAGCGCACCCGCGCCGCCGCCGAGCGGCTCGCCGAAGCCGCAGCCAGCCCACGCCCGCTGGCACTCGAGCGCCTGCGTGAGGGCCTGGACGCGCAAGACGTCGCGATCACTGGCCCGGCCGGCCAGACGCTCGCCGCCGCGGGCGGGTCGGCGACTTCGCTGCTGCCCGATCGCCCAAGCCAGACCATGCTGCGTCAGGCGCGCCTGCAACGCGTGACGAGCCAGCTCGAGGGCCTGGACGAAGACAACCCGGCGGCGGCGGTCAGTGCCCGGGTGCGTGCGCTGGCATTGATCCCGAGCCGCGAATTCGGCTTGGGCGAGCAGGAGCGTTTCCTGTACGTCACGCAGGCCCTTCCCCAGTCGCTGGCGATGAACGCACTCGCGGTGCAATCGGCGTATCGCGAATACCAGCAGCGCGCCCTGTCGCGCGACGGCCTGCGCCGCATGTACATCGGCACCCTGACCCTGACGCTGGTCCTGGCCGTGTTCACCGCGGTTCTGCTCGCCGCCTTGCTCGGCAACCAGCTCGCGCGGCCGTTGTTGCTGCTCGCCGAAGGGGTGCGCCAGGTGGCAGGCGGCGACTTGGGCGTCAAACCGGTGTTCGCATCGCGCGACGAACTCGGCGGCCTGACGCGAGCGTTTGCCGACATGACGCAACAACTCGCCGACGCACGCAGCCTGGTGCAACGCAGCGTGGCCCAGGTCGAAGGTGCGCGCGCCGAACTGCAGACGATTCTGGACAATCTCAGCGCCGGCGTCATCGTGTTCGACAGCCTGGGTCGCATCGACATCACGAATCCCGGCGCGACACGCATCCTGCGCCTGCCCCTGGCTGCGTACCGGCTTCGCCGCCTCGACGAGGTGCCCGGGCTGGCCGCGTTCGGCAAGGCCATCGAGCAGCGCTTCGAGCTGCACGGCGCGAACCTGGCGGCGGGCGAGCAGCCTCTTTGGCAGGATTCGTTCGAGCTTGCGGCACCCGACCCATCGCATCCGGAACATTCCGCCGGCGAGCAGCGTGCCAGCATGACGCTGCTCGTGCGCGGCGCGCCGATGCCGCAGGGCGCACGCCTGCTCGTGTTCGACGACATCACCGACGTCGTCTCGGCGCAGCGCAACCTGGCCTGGAGCGAAGTGGCGCGGCGCCTGGCGCACGAAATCAAGAACCCGCTGACGCCGATCCAGCTGTCCGCCGAGAGGCTTCAACTCAAGCTCGAGTCCAAACTGCGTGGCGCCGACCTGGCGATGCTGACCCGCTCGGTGGGCACCATCGTGACCCAGGTTCAGGCGATGAAGAGCCTCGTCAACGAATTCCGCGACTATGCGCGCCTGCCGGCCGCGATGCTGGTTCCGCTCGACCTGAACGCCTTGATCAGCGAAGTGCTCGCGCTGTACTCCACCGCGCAGGATGCAGGCCGCTTGCACGCCGATCTCGGCGAAGGCCTGCCGACGATCCTGGGCGACAGCACACAATTGCGCCAGATCGTTCACAACCTGGTGCAAAACGCGCTCGACGCCGTCGCCGACCAAGTCGACGGCCGCGTGCGGATCAACACCGAAACATCGCGCAATGCACGCGGCGAGCCGCGTGCGGTGCGCCTGCAAGTCATCGACAACGGTCCCGGCTTCGCGGAGAAGGTATTGCAGCGTGCATTCGAACCCTACGTCACCACCAAGAACAAGGGCACAGGACTGGGCCTGGCCGTCGTGAAAAAAATCGCCGACGAACATGGAGCGCGGGTGCGAATCGCCAACCTGGGGCAGGCCAGTCCAGGCCTGTCCGGGGCCGGCGCGACGCATGGCGCACAAGTTTCGCTATCATTTTCCAAACTCGCGCCGGGCAACAGCCCTGCGGCAGCGGCGGCAACAGCCGTCGCTGACCGAGCGCATTGAGAATTCATGGCCACCATTCTTGTAGTTGACGACGAACTGGGCATTCGCGCCCTGCTCTCGGAGATTCTGACCGACGAAGGGCACACCGTCGAAGTGGCGGAGAACGCCGCAGAGGCTCGCGCCTGCCGGCAACGCGTGCGCCTCGACCTGGTGCTGCTTGACATCTGGATGCCCGACGTCGATGGCATCACCTTGCTCAAGGAATGGGGCGCAGCATCGTTGCTCACCATGCCCGTGATCATGATGAGCGGCCACGGCACCATCGACACCGCGGTGGAGGCGATCAAGTTCGGCGCCCTGGCCTTTCTCGAAAAACCGGTGACGCTGCAAAAATTGTTGCGCGCCGTCGAACAAGGCCTGAGCAAACCCGGCGCAAGCAACGCGGCTTCTGCAGACCGCTCCGTGCGCGCCGTGCTCGGGGCGGGTTCGGCCGGGGCGGGTGCGGGCGTGGCCATGGCCACGAGCACGATGCTGCCGCTTGCGCCCCTGTTGCTGGGCCCGCAGTCGGAACAGAGCTTTGACCTGGACCGCCCGCTGCGCGAAGCGCGCGACGCGTTCGAGAAGAGCTACTTCGAGTTTCACCTCGCCCAGGAAAACGGCAGCATGACGCGCGTGGCGGAAAAGACCGGTCTCGAGCGCACCCATCTGTACCGAAAGCTGAAACAACTCGGCGTCGACCTGAGCCGCAACAAGCGCGCCAGCACCGTCTAGGAGTCTGTCGGGCTTCTGGCACGGGCCACCGCGTGCCGCGCACGGCGCAATCGCGCAGGGCCCTCGGCTAGAATGCGCGCCTCACGGCCAGGTAGCTCAGTTGGTAGAGCAGCGGACTGAAAATCCGCGTGTCGGTGGTTCGATTCCGCCCCTGGCCACCAGGCCTTCTGCGCGGCCCGTGCGCAGCAACACCACCACCCGCCTCGCCCCATACTGCGGCCCCCGATGAACGAGCCGCGCTACGCCTGGGTAGTGGTGTGGGCCACTTTCGTGAGCCTGGCGGTGATCTTCGGCGTGGCGTACTCGTTTGCTGCGTTCTTCGAATCGTTCAGCAGCGCATTCGATGCGCGCCGGGCTGATGTCTCGCTCGTGTTTGCGCTGTCGGGCGGCGTCTATTTCGTGCTCGGTGCCTTCGGCGGCATGCTGTCGGATCGCTTCGGACCGCGCGCAGTCTGTTGCAGCGGCATGGCCTTGATCGCACTCGGCCTGGCGCTGAGCAGCATCGCGCAGTCGATGGCGACGATCTATGCCGCGTACGGCGTTGGTGTCGGCGTCGGCATCGCATTGGTTTACACGCCGGCGATCGGTTGCGTGCCGCCGTGGTTTGTGCTGCGCCGCGGTTTCGCCGCGGGCCTGGCCAGCGCCGGCATCGGTGCCGGGACCGTGATCGTGCCGCTGCTTGCCGCCTTCGCCATTGCCCAGTTCGAGTGGCGCGTCGCGTTGCGCGCGCTGGCCCTGGGCGTGCTGCTGGTGGGCGTCAGCGCGGCGTGGCTGCTGCGGCGTGCGCCGCAAGTGGGGCAGGCTGGCGCCGCAGCAAGCGGCATGAGCCTGCGCCAGACCTTGCGCAGCCGGCGTTTCTGGTGGCTCTACCTCGGCGTCGTCAGTGCCGCGCCGACCATGTTCATTCCATTCGCCCACGTTTCGGCGGCTGCCCGTGACCTGGGGCTCGCCGACGCGCATGCGGTTGGGCTGGTGGGGTTGATCGGCATCGGCAGCCTGATCGGGCGCTTTGCGATCGGTGCACTCGCCGACCGCATCGGGCGCCGGCGCAGCTTGACGTTGCTGCAAGCGTCGATGGCGCTTTCCTACCTGCTCTGGTGGGGCGCGGGCGGCCACCTGGCGCTGGCGCTGTTTGCGCTCTGGTTCGGCTTGAGCTACGGCGGCATCGTGTCGTTGCTGCCGGCGCTGTGCATGGACTTGTTCGGCGCGCGTGCAGTGGCCAGCATCATCGGCACGCTGTACACCGGTGCGGCCATCGGCAATTTGTTCGGGCCGGTGCTGGCGGGCGCGGTCTTCGACGCGCTGGGCAGCTATGTGCCGGTGATCGTCGGTTGCCTGTTCCTGTCCTGCATCGCCACCGCTGCGTCGGCGCATCTGGCCAGGACGCAGGCGCCGGCCTATTGATCCTTTGACGTCTTCCGCTCCAGGCTCAGCAGGCCAGGCGCTGCTGCTGCATGCGAATCACTTTGCGCGCCTTGGCCGCGGCGTACAGGCGTGCCGCTTCGGGTGACGGCCAACGGTGGCCACCGGCGAGCATTTCGTCGCGATACGCTTCACGCTCTTCGCCGCCGTTGCCGCACACTCGATTGACGACGACCGTGGCAATGAATCCGTCCCCGTGTTGGGCGCGAACCGCACCCGCGTAGATGCGGTAGTTGCCTTCATCCGTCATCGAGAAAAACATCTCAGTCTCCGCATCGACCCACGCCCGTCGATGCGCCGATCTTCGGCTCGTGCGCGGCGCGCTGCCATCCCACGGACAAGGGGGTGTGCGCGGCGCCGCGGCGAACTGCGCTGCGAATCGGTGCCACGGAGCGCGGCGGGCAGACCCTGTCTTGCGCAAGTGCTGTTGACGCGCATTCCGGTCACGCCGGAGGCGCCGAATCGCGCCGGCCCGCGCCCGGGTGCGAAACTGGATGAAAATACAGCTCGATGCCGTCTGCTGCCCCGCTTCCATTCCATGCCTGCGTCTTCCTCATCGAGCAGCGCCGCTGAAGCCGCCGCAGCGCTTCGCGAGTCGGCATTTGCGCATCTGAATGCGCAGCAGCGCGAAGCGGTCGAGCATGGCGTGGCAAGCGGCGCCGCGGCGTGCGCACCGCTGCTCGTGATTGCCGGCGCGGGCAGCGGCAAGACCATGACGCTGGCCGCGCGCGCCGTGGCCCTGGTGCTGGCCGGCGCCGACCCGCAGCGGCTGCTGATGCTGACGTTCTCGCGCCGCGCCGCACAGGAAATGCAGCGCCGCGTCGGGCGTGCGTTGCACCAGGCTCTGGGGTGGGGCGCGACACAGCGCGCCCCGAACCTGGCCTGGGCCGGCACCTTTCACGCTGTCGGCGCGCGTTTGTTGCGCGACTATGCGCGCCACATCGGCCTGGCCGAGTCGTTCACCGTCGTCGACCGCAGTGATGCCGAGGATCTGATGAACCTCAGCCGCCAGGAACTCGGCCTGGCGAAGACGCACAAGCGCTTCCCGCTCAAGGCGACTTGCATGGCGATCTATTCGCGCGTCGTCAACGCGCAGACGCCGCTGCGCCGGGTCTTGCTCGATGTCTACCCCTGGTGCAGCGAATGGCAGGCCGAACTCGAATCCTTGTTCGGCGCCTACGTCGCGGCGAAACAGGCGCAGCAGGTGCTCGACTACGACGATCTGCTGCTTTGCTGGTGGCACCTGATGCAGCACGCCGACCTGGCGCGCCATGTCGGCGCGCGTTTCGACCATGTGCTGGTCGACGAATACCAAGACACGAACCGTCTGCAGGCGGCGATTCTGCTGGCGCTGAAACCCGACGGCCGCGGCCTGACGGTGGTGGGCGACGACGCGCAGGCGATCTACTCGTTCCGCGCCGCCGAGCTGCGCAACATCCTGGACTTTCCGCATGCGTTCCAGCCCGCTGCACGCGTGATCACGCTGGAGCGCAACTATCGTTCGACGCAGCCGATCCTGGCCGCATCGAATGCCGTGATCGCCCTCGCCGCCGAGCGCTATACGAAGGCGCTGTGGACCGATCTCGCCTCGAACGAACGGCCCTCCCTGGTGAGTGTGGCCGACGAAGCGCAGCAAGCTTCATGGGTTGCGCAGCAGGTGCTGCACTACCGCGAATGTGCGCTGCCCCTGAAAAGCCAGGCCGTGCTGTTCCGCACCTCGCACCACAGCGCCGCGCTCGAGCTCGAACTGACCCGGCGCGGTATTCCTTTCGTCAAATTCGGCGGGCTCAAGTTTCTCGAAGCGACGCATGTCAAAGACGTGCTCGGCGTTTTGCGCTGGGCCGAGAATCCGCGCTGCCGGCTCGCCGGCTTTCGTGTCGCGCAACTCTTGCCCGGCATCGGGCCGGCGGCGGCGCGGCGCCTGCTCGACAGCATCGCCGCGGCCGACAATCCGAGCGCCGCCCTGCTCGGCTACACGCCTGCACCCGCCGCGGCAGCGGCCTGGGGCAAGCTGCTCGCGCTGCTGAACCGGCTGCGCGCGCCTGGTGCCGTGTGGCCCGACGATCTGAGCGCCGTCAATGATTGGTACCGCGAGCACCTCGAGCGGCTGCACGACGACGCCGCATTGCGCTGGCGCGACCTGGGGCAACTGGCGCAGATTGCGCGCGGCTATGCCTCGCGCGAACGCTTCCTGACGGAACTGACGCTCGATCCGCCCGAAGCGAGCAGCGACGAAGCCGGGGCCCCGCACCGCGACGAGGACTACCTGATTCTGTCGACGATCCATTCGGCCAAGGGCCAGGAGTGGAAGGCGGTGTTCGTGCTGAACGTCGTCGACGGCTGCATGCCGAGCGACATGGCCACCGGAACCCAAACCGAGATCGAGGAAGAACGCCGGCTCCTGTACGTGGCAATGACACGCGCCAGGCAGCACCTGCACCTGATGCTGCCGCAGCGCTTTTACGTCACGCAGCAGCGTAGCGGTGGTGACCGGCACCTGTACGCGACACTTTCGCGATTCATTCCGGAACAAGTGGCTGCGAGTTTCGAGGCCATGGGCCCGACGCCCGAGACGGCCGATCGAATCGACCCTGCAGCGCTGCCCGCCGTGGCGCCGATCGACATCGGGTCGCAACTGCGCGCCGCTTGGGGCTGAGCCTGGGAGCCTGGGCGATGTCGTAGCACCGGGACACTTGCCGAAACAGCCTATTGACCACCGCCTGCGCCGTCCTACGATCAGCCCCACGCCGGTCCAACAATCGGAGGCGATCATGGCTTGTGCACAGAGTGAGACCGGCCCGCTGAATCATTCGTCGCGCCGTGGCGGCAGGCTGGTACTGCTCGCGTTGGCCGTCGCCTTGGACTTGGCAGCATGCGTCCAGCCGCCGCTGTCGGGCGCCGGCCCAGCGCTGTCGGCCACACCAACTGCCAGCGCCGCCGATGCCGGCATGTCGGCCCAACGGCTGGACTTGTTGACCGGTGCTTTCAACAAGGAGATTGCCGACAGGGCACTGCCCGGCGTGACGGTGATGGTTGCGCGCAAGGGCAAGCTGGTCTACGCCAAGGCCTTAGGTGTGCGTGACTCGGGCAAGCTAGATGCGATGGAGGTGGATTCGATCTTCCGCATCTACTCGATGACCAAGCCGATGGTGTCGGTGGCGGCGATGATCCTGGTGGAGGAAGGCCGGCTGCAGCTGTCCGACCCGGTGGCCAAGCACCTGCCGGCCTTCAAGGACCTGAAGGTTTACACCGCCACCGGCACCGAGCCAGCGCGGCCGATGACGGTGCAGGATCTGCTGAGGCACACGTCGGGCCTGGGGTATGGCGAGATCAGCAACAACGCGGCGTTCAAGGAGTCGCTGGCCCAGGCAGGGCTTTACAAGCCCGGCGACATCGACTTCGACGCCCGCGATATGAGCCCGGCCGAACAAGTCACCCGGCTCGCCGCGGTGCCGCTGCTGCGCCAGCCCGGCACGGCTTGGGAATACGGCCTGTCGACTGATCTGCTGGGCCGCGTGATCGAGGCCGCGTCGGGGCAACGGCTGGGCGACTTCATGGCCGAGCGCATCTTCAAGCCCCTGGGCATGAAGGACACCGCGTTCCATGTGCCCGAGGCCAAGGCCCACCGGCTCGCCGCCTCATTCGACAAGGACCCGGCCACCGGCAACCGGTTCAAGCTGATCGATGTGTCGCGACCGCCCGGCAACGACTCGGGCGGCGCGGGCGCGGTCTCCACCGCACCCGACTACCTGCGGTTTGCCCAGATGATGCTCAGCGGCGGCACGCTGGACGGCCAGCGCATCGTGTCGCGCAACACCGTGCGCTGGATGACGTCTGACCACCTGGGCCCGCGCATCCCGATCGCCCAAAGCCCCGGCGGCAATGTGCTGTACCCGTCGCAATACACGTTCGGCCTGGGGCTGGCCGTGCGGCCCGTCGACGGGCTGGCCGCCACGCCCGGCAGCGCCGGCGACTACAACTGGAGCGGCTACGCTGGCACCACGTTCTGGGTCGACCCCAAGGAGCAGATCGTCGGCGTGATGATGATGCAGTCACCGGGCGCGATGCGGAATTACCACCGCAACCTGTTGCGGCAACTGGTCTACCAGGCGATCACGGATTGAGGCCGGGCCCGTCCAGCCCGTGGCGCTGAATGCATCGCAACCAGCCCAACGTGCTGATCACGATGCTGGCGCAGCACCATCTCGGTGCCTCTTTCGGGCGCGTGGAAGTGCCGCTGACTGCCGCTTGTCACCACGGGCGGCAGGCCCTCCGCCTCCAAACTACTTCATTCGAGGTGGATCGACTCGCCCCAGCACACGCAGCGAATGACGCGATCGTTTGGGTCGGGGACAGCCGAAGGACCTCGACCGCCTGAGGGTTGAACCCGCGACAGGTGCCTCGATAGCACGGCGGGGCGACGCCACGTTCGCTGTTGGACACAGCAATCTTTTCACCCTGTGGAGTGACCTCTGTGCGCGGAGCCACATCGCGCCGCGTCAGTCGGCCTGGGGTCGCCAGGCGGCGCTCGCTTCACGAAGTTCGCCGCCAGAAAGCCGACCCCCGAGTTGAGCACCCGGCGAGCCGTCTGTCAGGACATGCATTGGACGGCCACAACCGGTCGGCCGTCTCCGCGAGCGAAACCCGAGGTTCAACGGCGAACCCTGGTCTGCTACCCCGACAGGCACAGGCCGGGCTCGCCGACAGTTCGGCCAGCGCCCGAGTTCCCTGTGCGCAGGCGTTCAAAGGCGGCGCTATGACATTCGGATGCTTGCCGGCCTGCTCCGCCCGCTGCTTTCGCTCAGCGCTGCGGCCGGATGCGCAGCAGCGAGTTGTTGCGGTCGGCCGTCATGTAGACGTTGCCGTCGCTCCCTACCGTGACGCCGGTCACCACATAGAACGGCGGCATACCCGGGCCCGGCTCGAGGCCGATCGGCAGGTTCTCCGCGACGGTGCGGCGGCTCCCGGTGGCGGGGTCGATTTCGATCAGGCGGCGCGGGATGCTCTCGGCCACGATGAAGCTGCCCCAGGGAGTCTGTGCCAGGCCTTCGGGCATGGCCAGCTTGTCGGCCAGCACTTTCTTGGCGCCGTTGGCAAGATCAATGCGCGTCAGGTTGCCGGCGGCCTCGGTGACATAGATCGCCCCGTCCTGCCCCAACACCATCTGCACCGGGCCGGCCAGGTCCTTAACGACCATGGCCCGATCTTTGAATTGCGCCCCGCTGGCCCTTATCAGGCTGCCGCTTCCCAACTCCAGCACCAGCAGGCTGCCGTCATCCATCGGGATCGCGTCCACCGGCGCCTTGAACCCATGCAGCATCTCGATGTGCCTCTGCGTCGCCCGGTCGAGCAACTGCACGGTGCCGGTGAACCACGAAGCCAGTGCGATCATCTTCGCGCCGAGGCCGACGGCGAACGGATACTCCATCTCCGAGGCCTGCATGCGGTAGACGTCGCGCACATCGCCTGAGCGCACGTTGACGCCGCGGAACGCGAAGATATCGGCCACCCACAGGGTGTCGCCGTCGATCTTGACCCCCGCCGGCACCGAAAGCTTGCCGCGCGTCAGCGACGTCACGCTACCGCTGGCCGGATCGATGGCCTGGATGCCGTTGTCGGCCATGTTGGAGACGTAAATCGTGCCATCGGGCGCGATCGCCAGGTTGTCGATCGCCGTGGCGAGCGTCTTGAACACGGTTTTGCGGCCGGTGGCGAGATCGACTCGGCACAACTCACCGGTGCGCGTGTCCACCGCCCACAGGTTGCCCTTGCCGTCGAGGTTGGCAGCGGCTGGTGTCTTGAACTCGCCGTTGATGACCGTCACCTTGCCGTCTCGCGGGTTGATCTTCACGACCTGGCCCTTGAACCACAGCGGTCCGTACAGCATGCCGTCTGGGCCGACCTCGAAGCCGTTGAAGCCGCCCATGTCCTTGACGATCAGGCGCGGCGCGACCTTGGCCTCGACATCGATCTCCCAAAGCGCGTCGCCCAGGAATACCTGGCTCGCGTAGAGCTTGCCGGTCTTGCGATCGAAGTCGAGTGAGTTGATGCCGGGCAGGTCCTTCGCGAGGATTCGGATCGGCGCCGCGTCGTTTTCGCGGTATCTCACGATGCCCTGCAGGTACGAGGTCCACGCCAGCTCGCCTTTCGGGCCGATGGCGATGTCATCGGCCTGCCCTTCGGGTGCGGCGATGAACACCTTGGCGGCACCGGTGCGGCGATCGACCTCCCACATGTCGTTGCCGACCACCGTGCCGGCCAGCAAGCGACCCTTGGCGTCGATGGCAAGGCCGTGCACGCCGTGGAACGATGAGGGCGCGACCAGGACTTCCGGTGCCGACCAACCGGCCGGGCGTGTGGCCGGGCCCATGGATGTGCAGGCGGACAACGCGAACGCAGCGACCGCAATGAAGACGTTCCAGCTCAATTTCATCTAAGTCTCCTGACTTCCTTTAGGCTGCGCTCGGGCGCAACAGGTTGATGCGGCAAGCAAGCCGGCGTGTCATCGATTGGATTTCGACAGTCGTCTCGCTCCGGTCCGAATCACGTAGGGTATCGAATCGCGCGTGCATGCGCATCAGAAATTTCGAGCATCGACGGACGGGGGAGATTCATCGACGCACCTGCGCAATGCGCGATGAGTGACCGCTAGTGGTCACTGATGCGCATTTGGGAAACTTCGGCTGTGGGTCGGGCCCGGCCAGTCGATGCACGAATCTCGAGACCCTTAAGCTGTATGCTCCTGTGGCCCAGGTGAGGGCCGTTGCATCCGAACATGAGACGTGCCGGTCGAGATCAGCCTGGGCCACGCAATCGACATCAAAGTTCGAGGAGACTTCTTTGAAGACATTCAACCATTTGTTGCGCACAGCGGTGCTGACCGTTGCTTTCGCGATCGTCGCACCGTCCGCAATGGCGCAGGGTCTCGACGTTCCCTCCAGGAATCTGCCCGTGCCGGATAGCGTGAGCCCGCAGATCCAGAAGCTCATTGCAGCCCCTCGACGGGCCGGCTGGGACGTGTTACCGAAGACCGGCCAGGAATGGAAACCCGTTGCCGAAGCCGCTGCGGCCGGAACCTTGAAGGCGCTTCCCGGCCTGATCGACCGCATGAAGGTCAGGGTCGAGAAGACGACGTTCGATGGCGTCCGGGCCTTCATCGTCACACCCGAGCGTGTCGGCGCCGACAACCTCAACCGCGTGCTGATCCACATGCACGGCGGCTGCTATGTGCTTTCCCCCGGCGAAGCGGGGTTGCCCGAGGCGGTCATGATGGCCGGACTGGGCGGCTTCAAGGTGATCTCGGTCGACTATCGCATGCCGCCAGAAGCATACTTCCCGGCGGCGCTGGACGATGGCATGGCTGCCTACAAGCACGCATTGAAGACAACGCCGGCCAAGAACATCGCCATCTTCGGAACCTCCGCCGGCGGTGCCCTGACGCTTGAAATGGTGCTGCGCGCAAAGCAGCTCGGCCTTCCCATGCCCGCTGCCATCGCGCCGGGCACGCCGATGTCGGACGTGACCAAGGTGGGCGACACCTTTTATACCAACGAGTTCGTCGACAACGTGCTGGTCTCGCGTGATGGCTTTTGCGATGCGGGTGCAAAGGTCTACTCGGCGGGACACGACATGAAGGACCCCTTGATCTCGCCGGTGTACGGCGACATGAGCGGCTTTCCACCGACCATCCTGACCAGCGGCACACGCGATCTGCTCCTCAGCAACACCGTCCGGGTGCATCGCAAACTGCGGCAGGCCGGCATCGAGGCGGTTCTGCAGGTCTACGAGGGCCAGTCACACGCCCACTACCTGCGCGATGACAGCGCGCCTGAAACGCGGGAAGTCTTCGCGGAGATCAGTGGTTTCTTCAGTAGGCACATGGGCAAGTAGGCTCGACCCGCAGCGGTCAGGTTGGCCGCTGTCCGCTTTGGGGCGATGAACCTCGGGGTTTGTACTTCTCGTGCGGGTCGCAAGCCGCTGTTCGCCGACCGGATCTCGTCGCCATGAACCTGCCATTCACGGCGGAGCGCCATACAGCTGACGGCCGCCAAGGCCACGTCCTGGCCGTCAGCATTCGCCCTTGGCCGGCAGCTTCTCCGTCAAGCAAGGATCGCCGGCGCCAGCCCGTGACCGCACGTCATCGAGCGCAAGGGCCGCATCAAGACTTCGAGTGCCCGCCCGCCCGGGGAACCCATGGGAGCAGGAAGTGGTGTTCGAACTCCCAATCCTCACCGCTGTAGTGAATGGGCAGAGCACAATCGACTACCTCCAGAGGCGCAAGGCGTCCTGCCCGGCGATTGCACGCAGCAATTTCCCTGCTTGATTCAAGCCAGCGAAAGGGTGCCCGTCATGACACGACACATCGCCGGCCCGAAGACGCCCCAGGGCTGGCTCCGTCTGGCCTGTGCGTTGGCCGCAGCCTGCGTCATCGGCATGCCGCTGCAGAGTCGCGCGCAGACGCAACAGCGGTACACCGTGACGATCCAGCAAGAGGTTGCCGGCGCGCTGATCAGCCGCACCGATGGCCAGGGCAAGGTCAGCGTGGACTTCTCGTACCGCAACAACGGCCGCGGTCCCGACCTGAAGGAAGAGTTCAGCGTCGACGCGCTCGGCGCGCCGGTGGCCTACGCCGGTAGCGGCAAGTCCACCTTCGGCAACGAGATCCGCGAGAACTACGCCTGGCAGGACGGGCGCGGCCGCTGGACATCGCTGGTGGACCGGGGCGACAAGCCGGTCGAGGCCGGCGCGCTGTACGTTCCCATCGAGGGCAGCCCGCGGTTCGGCGCGCAACTGGTGCGCTCGCTGCTGCTGCGGCCCGGCGTGACGGCGCCCTCTGTTGCCGGGGGCAAGTTCAGCGTCGAGCGGCTCGCCGAGCTCAAGCTCGCCTCGCCCGCGGGCGAGGTGCCGGTGGCGCTGTACGCGCTGACCGGCGTCGATGCGACGCCCTGGTACTTCTGGCTGCGCGACGAAGGCGACAAGGCCTACTTCGCCGACGTGTCGCCCTGGATGGAGACCGTCGCGCAAGGCTTCGAGTCCCAGGGCGGCCTATTGCTCGCGCGCCAGTTGCAGGCCCAGACCGAGCGCCTGCAGAAGTTGCAGCAACGCCTTGCCCGGCCGCTGCCCGGGCTGACCGTGATCCGCAACGTGCGCTGGTTCGACTCGGCGTCGGCCGTGATGCGCGGCCCGTCCGACATATCCCTGTACGACGGCCGCATCTCGGCCATCGAGCCGGCGGGATCGAACCACCGTGAACCTGCGCAAATTATCGAAGGCAGTGGAAAGACGCTGCTGCCGGGCCTGTTCGACATGCATGGCCACATGAGCGAGGAAGAAGGGTTGTTCCAGCTCGCGGCCGGCGTGACCTCGGTGCGCGACCCGGCCAGCTTCAACGACAAGGCCGAGGAACTGCGGAGCAAGATCGATGCTGGCATCCTGCCAGGCCCGCGCATCCAGGCCATGGGTTTCATCGAGGGCCGCAGTCCGTTCTCGGCGCGCTACGGCTTCGTCGTCGACAGCCTCGATGCGGCCAAGAGCGCGGTCGACTGGTATGCCGAGCGTGGCTTCATCCAGCTCAAGCTCTACAACTCGTTCAAGCCCGAATGGGTCAAGCCGGTGGCCGAGTACGCGCACGCCAAAGGCCTGCGCGTCGGCGGCCACGTGCCGGCCTTCATGCGCGCCGAGGAAGCGGTGCGCGACGGCTTCGACGAGATCCACCATATCAACCAGGTGATGCTCAACTTCTTCGTCAAGCCCGAAGACGACACGCGCACGCTGCTGCGCTTTTCGCTGGTGGGCGACCGGGCGCGCGAACTCGACCTCGACGGTCCACAGGCACAGGGCTTCTTGCGTCTGCTGCGCGAGCGCGGCACGGTGGTCGATGTGACCTTGACCGCTTTTGAGCCCTCGTACCTGCAGCGTGACGGGCAACCCAACCCTTCCTTCGGCATGCTCGCCGAGCACATGCCGGTAGCCGTGCAGCGCTGGCTCCTCAGCGCCTCGTCGGAGATCAACGACGAGAACGCGGTGCGCTACAGGGAGTCGTACGCCAAGATGCTCGCCTACACTGGCCGCATGTACATGGCCGGCGTACCGCTGCTGGCCGGCACCGACACCTGGGCCGGCTTCGGCTTGCATCGCGAGCTGGAGCTATACGTGCTGGCCGGCATCCCGCCGCTGCAGACGCTCAGGATCGCGACATGGAACGGCGCCAAGTACACGCAGACGCTGGACCGGCGCGGCTCGATCGAACGCGGCAAGCTGGCTGACTTGGTGCTGGTCGAGGGCGACCCATCTGTCAACATCTCCGACATCCGCAAGACCAGCCTGGTGCTCAAGGGCGGCGTGGCCTACGCGCCGTCGCAGGTGTACGAGGCGCTCGGCATCCGGCCCTTCGTGCCCGCGGCCGCGATCGTCAGCCTGCCGTCCAAGCAACCCTGAGCGCGACCGTCGCGCATGCGAAGCGACGGCAGCCGCGCCGACCGTCGCCGTGGCTTGGCGATGGCGCCCAGGCTTCGCGTACGCGTCGCCGCAAAGGCGGAGCGATCGTGCATGCCTTCGAATCGACAACCTGTACCGCCACATCACACTTCCGGCGTAGCCCGACGAGCGCATGCAATGCAACGCCGCCGGGCGCGTCGTGCTGGAGCTGAAGATGCCCTGGCTCGATGGCACGACGCCTCAGGCGATGTCGCGACTGGAGTTCATGCGGCGCCTGGAGGCGCTAGTGCCGCGGCCGCGACCGCAGTCGCGCACCACCCCATGGTTGTTTCACGACGGGCAATCGCGGCGCTTGAATGCCCGGTTTGGTTCGAGATGCGCCGACCGCGAAATCATAGTGACGGGACGGTGGCGGTCGTGGCTTCCGGCGCTGCCGGAAGCAGACAGTCGCTGGCGGCGGTCCCCTCTGGCTGTTGTCGCCGGCCACAGGCGGTTTCGCGGCATCTGAACCGGAAGGTCACGTCGCCTCGTCGGCTTCAAGATCGGTTCGCACGAAGCACACCGACGCCGCGTTTGCCAGGCTCTCAGTTCGTGCCAGCGCGAAGGCAAGATGGCGGCAGACCGCGAGTCCAGTTGGCTTGGACTGGGCGAGCATTGACCACGGCCCGTGGTCGACCGTGCGGACGGGTCGGCCCACGCGCCCCAACGGAAGGAGTCATGGCCTGCCAACGCCGACCGCGATAACATGCCCGATTGGAGCTGGCTAGACTACCTGCTCGTCTGCAGACCAAGGAGAGCTGACATGGACCTCGGACTCAAGGGCAAGCGAGCACTCATCACCGGTGGAAGCAAGGGAATCGGCCGAGCAATAGCTGAAGCTTTCGCAGCCGAAGGGGCAAGCGTCTCGATCTGTGCGCGCAATGCCGACGAGGTTGCGGCGACGGTCGTCGAGTTGAAGGCCAAGGGCGTCAAGGCTTTCGGGCGCGCCGTCGATGTGGCAGATAGGGCGGCATTGGCCGCCTGGATATCGGCCAGCGCCGCCGAACTCGGCGGCATCGACGCACTGGTCTGCAACGTCAGCGCGCTTGCCGTCGGCGACTCGGCCGAGACATGGGAGAAGTCGTTTCGCGTCGACATGATGCACAGCGTCAATGCCGTGGCAGCAGCGCTGCCCTTCCTCGAGAAATCGACGACCGGCTCGATCGTGCTGATCTCGAGCGTTTCCGGCTTCGAGGTGGATTTCGCCGCCGGTTCCTACGGCGCGCTCAAGGCCGCGCTGATCCACTACGCCAAGGGATTGAGCCGATCTCTCGTCGCCAAGGGCATCAGGGTCAACTGCGTGTCGCCGGGCAATACCTACTTCGATGGCGGCATCTGGCAGACGATCGAGAAGAACGTGCCGGATCTGTACGCTTCGACGCTCAAGGTCAATCCGACCGGAAAGTTCGGTACCCCTGCCGAGGTGGCCAATGGTGTCGTGTTCATCTCAAGCCCGGTGGCCAGCCGCATTTCTGGCACCAACCTGGTGATCGACGGCGCCCTGACCGTCGCGGTGTAGGAGATCGAGCCGTGAGCGCACATGCACACAAGCACCACACCATCCACCGGGAGCACATCCACCATGGCTGGAACAACGCCTTTGCTCCACGCCTGAAGATCGCGCCCGGCGAGACGGTGCATTTCGAGACTGTCGACGCCTCGTCCGGCCAGCTGACGCAGACCTCGACGTCGGCCGACCTCGCGAAGCTCGACCTCGGCCGCGTCAATCCGGTGACCGGACCGATCTACATCGACGGTGCGAAGCCGGGCGACGCGCTAAAGATCACCGTGCTGTCATTCCGCCCGTCGGGCTGGGGCTGGACCGGCAACATCCCCGGCTTCGGCCTGCTCACCAAGCAGTTCCCGGACGCGAAGCTGCACCACTGGAACTACGATCCCGGCCTCGCGCCGGCAATGTACGGGCCGGGCGGACGCGTGCCGCTCAGGCCGATGTGCGGAACGATCGGTGTCGCGCCGGCTGCGCCCGGCCTGCACAGCATCATCCCGCCGCGCAACGTCGGCGGCAACATGGATGTGCGCGACATCACAGAAGGCGTCGAGCTCTATCTGCCAGTCGAGGTCGACGGGGCGATCTTCTCTGTTGGCGACACGCATGCGGCACAGGGCGACGGCGAGGTGTGCGGCACGGCGATCGAGACTGCGATCGACGTGGCCCTCAAGTTCGAGCTGATCAAGGGCGCCCATCTGCGCTCGCCGCGCTACGTCACGCCTGGTCCGGTGACCAACCATTTCGACAAGAAGGGCTACGAGGTGACGACCGGCATCGGCCCTGATCTGATGGTGTGCGCCCGCACAGCGGTGTCGGAGATGGTCGAGCTATTGAGCCGGCGTTTCGGCTATTCACCGATCGACGCCTACATGCTTTGCAGCGTGTGTGCGGATCTGCGCATCAGCTCGATCGTCGACCTGCCGAACTGGGTGGTGTCGTTCTACTTTCCGAGAGTCGTCCTCGACTAGCCGATCCTGCGCTGAAAGTCATCTGCGCGACGCTGCAGTTGCCGGCGATCAAGTGGCCCCTCACCGGGCCCGAAGCGACGCCATCAACTTGCTCCGCGATGTCCGTCGAACGGCAGTTCCTGGGCGGTGAACGGTGCGACTTGTGCTTCTGGTTCGGGTCGTTTGCAGCCCCCAAATCTCATTCAATCGAATGCGAGTTCGTATCAGGCCTCGGCTTGAACTTGTTCAGAATCCGATCCGCCTGCGCCCGCCAGTCGCCGATCTTGCCCGGAGTGCAAGCATCCTTCGCACCGAACAGGCCAGCGTCAGCCTGGTCCGCGACCCATGCCTGGCGCTGCGCCGTGCCTGCGGCGGACCAGGGCTGCAAACCGATGTCACGCACCGTGGCGGCCACTTCGCGCATCTCTTCGGCACGGCGCCTGCCATGCTGAATCGCGCGCTGGAAGAAGTAGGTTCCCTGCTGCTCCCAATCGATGCCCGGGAAGGTTTCTTGCAGCGACGCCAGAACCTGGTCTTCCACGCCGTAGGCACGCGCTGTCGTGAAGCTCTCGATGGCACACGCTTCCAGGCCTTTGATCATGACGCTGCGACACATCTTGGTCGCCGATGCCACGCCGAGTTCGCGCGACACGACCTTTGCGTCGAAGCCGAGCAGCGCCAGTTTGGGGAGCAACTCGGTGGCGCGCGCACCACCGATCAGCATCGGCACGCGGATGCGCCGTGGTGGCACCGAGGTCATGACCGCGGCTTCGACATACACGCCACCCGCGCCGTCGATCAATTCCGCGGCGCATTTCTTCGCGTGGGGTGACGCCGAGTTCAGGTCGAGAAACCAGGCCCCGGGCTTGACTGCCGGCGCGCACGCCTGGGCCACCGCGACAGCCTGGCTTGCGGTGACGGCGCTGACGATCAGGTCGCAATCGTGGGCCAGCGCGCGATGCGAATCGCGCAGTTCGACGCCATGTTCGGCGGCGTGGCTGCGCAGCGCGGGGGCATCTGCCGTGGCCAGTTTCAGGTCATGCGCGACGAGCGTGGCGACACCGAGTTGGTGCAGATCCTCGGCCAGGATGCGCCCGACTTCGCCATAGCCGACAAGGCCGATGCGCCACTCTTTGGGGTCGGCGGTGGGGGCCACGTCAATCGATGTACTTCAGCCCGGCTTTCTCGAGCGCGGGACGCATGTTGTACATGTCCAGCCCGAGCACGCCGGCGGCGAGTTTGAAGCGCTTCTCGGTTTCATTCGCTTCGCGCACCGCCGCTGCATCGGCCACCTCTTGTGCCAGAGCTGCCGGCACGACGACGACACCGTCGTCATCGGCAATGATCACGTCGCCCGGGTTCACGAGCGCTCCAGCGCACACGATCGCGATGTTCACCGAGCCGAGCGTGGCCTTGACCGTTCCCTTGGCGCTGATCGTGCGGCTCCACACCGGGAATTGCATGGCGCTGAGGTCTTTCACGTCGCGGCAGCCGCCGTCGATGATCAACCCATTTGCCCCTTGCGCACGAAAACTGGTGGCGAGCAAGTCGCCAAAGAAACCGTCGCGGCTCTCGGCGCTGCAAGCGGCGACGACGACGTCGCCGCTGCGAATCTGCTCCGCCGCGACATGCAGCATCCAGTTGTCGCCCGGGTGCAGCAGCACGGTCACGGCCGTGCCGCACGCATGCGCGCCGGCGTAGATCGGCCGCAGACCGGGTTGCATCAGGCCGACGCGCCCCATCGCTTCGTGCACCGTCGCGCTGCCGAAGCGCGCAAGCTGTGCTGTCGCGCCAGGGTGGGCGCGCACGATGTTGCGCTTGACGACGCCGAGTTGATTCAAGCTCATCTTCAATGCCCCTTGTTCTTCAGTTGCGCGTCCAGCCGCGGAAAGACGCGCCGGGTGTTGCCTTCATAGATCTGGCGCCTTTCGGCGGACGAGAGCTGGTGTGAGGCCTCGATGTAGCGCTTTGTGTCGTCGTAGTGGTGGCCGGTCTCGGGGTCGATGCCACGCACCGCGCCGATCATCTCGCTCGCAAACAGGATGTTGGCCAGCGGAATCACCTTCGTCAGCAGGTCGATGCCCGGTTGGTGGTAAACGCAGGTGTCGAAGAAGATATTGTTCAGCAAGTGTTCTTGCAGCAGCGGCTTCTTCAGTTCCTGGGCGAGTCCGCGAAAACGGCCCCAGTGGTACGGCACCGCACCGCCGCCGTGCGGAATGATGAAGCGCAGCGTCGGGAAGTCCTTGAACAAGTCACTCGTCAGGCATTGCATGAACGCGGTCGTGTCAGCGTTCAGGTAATGCGCGCCGGTCGTGTGAAAACACGCGTTGCAACTCGTGCTCACATGCACCATCGCCGGGATGTCGTACTCGACCATGGCCTCGAAGATCGGGTACCAATGGCGGTCGCTCAACGGTGGGCTCGTCCAGTGGCCCCCCGACGGGTCGGGGTTCAGGTTGATGCCCACGTTGCCGTACTGCTTCACACATTTCACCAGCTCGGGGATGCAACTCGCCGGGTCCACGCCGGGCGACTGCGGCAGCATTGCGGCGGGGACGAAGCTGTCGGGAAAGAGCATCGAGACGCGATAACAGAGTTCGTTGCAGATCGCCGACCAGGCCGCGGAAACCTCGAAGTCGCCGATGTGGTGCGCCATGAAGCTGGCGCGCGGGCTGAAGATCGTGAGGTCGGCTCCGCGCTCGCGCATCAGCTTGAGCTGGTTGCTTTCGATCGATTCACGCAGCTCGTCGTCGGAAATCTTCAGAGCGGAAACCCGTGGCTTGGCCCCGGGATCGGCGATGCCGGCAATCTGCCGGTTGCGCCAGGCCTCCAGTGCTTTCGGCGCCGTGGTGTAGTGGCCGTGGCAATCGATGATCATGAGAACTGCCTCGAGGCGTGCCTTCGCGGACTTCGTCTATGTCACCAGGAGCACGGGCACGGACGAGGCCGCCGCTGCGGCCTGTGCCACCGAGCCGAGCAGGGCGCCGGCGGATGCGCCCATGCCGCGCGTGCCCATCACGATCAGGTCACATCTGCGTTCTTGCGCTTCCTGCGCGATCGTCTCACCGGGCTCGCCGACTCGATACTCAGCCTTGAAGGCAACGCCGGCCGCGCTCAGCGCCGCGCGCACCGGCGCCAGAACCTGATCGGCGTTGTCGCGGTAGTAGTCTTCCAGGGTCGAACCGGCGACGAAGCTTGACACGTCGCCTGTCACCGGCCGCTGCACATTGAGCACCTGCACCTCCAGCTTGGTGGGTTCACGCAACTCTCGCCGCAGCGCAAGCATCTGCTGCACCGCGCGCGCCGCACTTTCGGAACCATCGACGGCCAGCAGCACCCGCTTCAGGCCCTTGCTGACACGCGCTGGCGCCACCGGACGTGTCGCAGCTTCGGCGGCCTGGGCGCGTGCTGCCAGCCATTTGCCGACCAGCACCACGCCAATCGCACCCAAGCCCGGCGCGACATAGTGCAAATACGCCGCGTGCACCTCGACCCAGTCTTTCAGCGCCGGGTCGCTGACGGCCATCTCGCCTGCGACCCAACCCAACAGCGCCGCCCCGATCGTGATGATGACCGGAAAACGCGACATCAGCGTCAGCAGCAATGTGCTCGCGAAGACGACGATCGGGATCGAGACCGCGAGGCCGGTCACGAGCAACGTGATGCTGTCCTTGGCTGCAGCCGCGACGCCGATCACGTTGTCAAGGCTCATCACCAGGTCGGCAACCAGGATCGTCCTGATCGCCGAGGCCAGGTTCGAAGTGGCCGCCACGCCGCCTTCGCCCGATTCATGTTCGGGCAGCAACAACTGAACCGCGATCCACAACAACAGCCCCGCGCCGACGAGCTTGAGGTAAGGCAGGCGCAACACCTCCACCGCGACGATCGTGAGCACGATTCGCATCACCACCGCAGCGCCGCTGCCCCAGGCCACGGCGCGTCTTTGCTGGGCTGCCGGCAGGCTGCGCGCAGCCAGCGCAATCACGACCGCGTTGTCGCCCGACAGGACGATGTTGATGCCGATGATCTGCAGCAACGCCACCCAGAAATCAGGGCTGGTAAAACTCATCGATGTCTCCGGCTATCTTCTGGTCGAGCCTGGCGCGGCGAGTTGCTGCGCGCGCCACCGCCTTGGGCGCAACAGTCCAGGCAGGGGGGAGAAAGTATCCCATGCGGTGAGCGGGCACTAAGCCAGCCGCTCGCGCAACGCCGAGATCGTGCTCGCATAGTCTGGCTTGCCGAAGACGGCACTGCCGGCGACGAAGGTGTCGGCGCCGGCGTCGGCGACGCTGCGGATGTTGTCGGCGTTGATGCCGCCGTCGACTTCGAGCCGAACATCGCGCCCGCTGCGTTCGATCAGGCGGCGCACCTGCTCGATCTTCGTCAGCGCACCGGGAATGAAGCTCTGCCCGCCGAAGCCCGGGTTCACGCTCATCACGAGCACGAGGTCGAGCTTGTCGATCGTCCATTCGAGCACGCTCAGCGGCGCGGCCGGGTTGAACGCCAGGCCGGCCTGACAGCCGGCGGCCTTGATCGCCTGCAAGCTGCGGTCGACATGGATGCACGCGTCCGGGTGGAACGAGATCAAGTCCGCGCCGGCCTTGGCAAATGCCGCGGCGAGCTCGTCCACCGGCTGCACCATCAGGTGCACGTCGATCGGCACCCGCGTGCCGTCGGCTCGAACCGCATGCGGCTTGAGCGCGGCACAGACCATCGGCCCGAACGTCAGGTTCGGCACGTAGTGGTTGTCCATCACGTCGAAATGGATCCAGTCGGCGCCGGCGCGGATCACGTCGCGCACTTCGTCGCCCAGGCGCGCGAAGTCGGCGGCGAGAATGCTCGGGGCGATGCGGTAGGTCGGTGTCGGTTTGCTTGCCGGCATGGGGGAATTCTAGGGATAAGGGCACACCCTCCTAGAATCGGCCCATGCCCAAGCCACAATTCACGAACACGGTGGTCGTGCGCCACCTGCCCGAGCAATCCGATCCGAAGACCGGCCAGCACGCCTTTTCATACACGGTGACGATTCGAAACTCGGGCGACGTCGCGGCGCAGCTGATCGCGCGCCACTGGATCATCAGCGACGCGAACGGCCACACTGACGAAGTGCGCGGCCTGGCCGTGGTCGGCCATCAACCGGTGCTCAAGCCCGGCGAGAGCTTCGAATACACGAGCTGGACAAAGCTGCGCACGTCCAACGGCACGATGCGTGGCACGTTCTTCTGCATGACGGAGGATGCCCAGCCCTTCGAGTCACCGGTGCATGAATTCGGCTTGACGCTGGCGTCGGCCCTGCACTGAAATCGCGCGCCGCCCGACGCTCACTCGCCCGGGGGGCGCCGGCGCTCACCGCGGGATCGGCCGCAGAACATGGTCCACCACACGATCAACAGCAGCACCACGAGTGCCGCAAACGCTTCGAGCAAAATGATCCACATGTCGATTCGATGCTCAGGCGGGATGCGCAGCACAGCGGGCGCGGCGATTCTAGGCGTGCTCGCCGCATGCGCCGTGGCGCCCGTGACGTCGCCGCCGCAGACTTCGGCAGCAAGGGCCGCCGGCTCGGCTGCGCGCCCCGCGCAGGACGCCGCCACGAGCGCGGGGGCAAACATTCTTCAGACACGCTCGCGCTGGGTGCCCAGCGCCTGGACCGATCTGCCCGGCTGGAGCGGCGACCGACCCTCTGAACTCTGGCCCGCGCTGTTGCGTGGCTGCGATCGCCCGGCCCCGGGCTGGGCCGTGCTGTGCGCGCAGGCGCGGGCGGCGGTGGCGTCGGGCAACTCACTCGGCGACGACGCCACGCGCGCCTGGCTGGAAAGCCGCCTGCAACCCTACCGCGTCGAGGCGCTCGATGGCGCACCCGAGGGGCTCGTCACCGGCTACTTCGAGCCCTTGGTCGAAGCATCGCGCACGGCGCGCGCAGGCTTTCGCTATGCGCTGCACGCACCACCCGCCGACCTGGGCAACCGCGTCCCCTACTGGAGCCGCCAGCAGCTCGAAACGCTTCCCGCCGCACAGGCCGGTCTGCGCGGTCGTGAACTCGCCTACATTGCCGATCCGCTCGACGTCCTTCTGCTCCAGGTGCAGGGCTCGGGGCGGTTGAACATCGTCGGCGCCGATGGCAGGCGCACGCTGGTGCGAATCGCCTACGCCGGCCACAACGACATGCCGTATCAGTCGGTGGGCCGCTGGCTCGTCGAGCAAGGCGAATTGCGCAGCGGGGAGGCCTCCTGGCCGGCAATCCGCCAGTGGGCGAAGAACAACCCCAAGCGCGTCAACGAACTGCTGTGGGCGAACCCGCGTGTCGTGTTCTTCCGCGAGGAGCCCCTGCCCGACCCGCAACTCGGGCCGCGCGGCGCGATGGACGTGCCCTTGACGCCGCAGCGTTCGGTCGCGGTCGACCCGCAAAGCATCCCTTACGGCACGGCGCTGTGGCTCGACACGACCGAGCCGCTGTCGAACACTCCGCTGCGCCGCGTCGTCATGGCACAAGACACCGGCAGCGCAATCATCGGCGCCGTGCGTGCCGACTTCTTCTGGGGCTGGGGCGACGAAGCCGAGGTCCAGGCCGGCCGCATGAAACAGGCCTTGCGCATGTGGGCGCTCTGGCCCAAGAC
>Ga0315290_10000145_pt1 | contig 42902 bp, 25 predicted proteins | sample YL17G12_0_MG_FD_203627 | JGI IMG/M metagenome (GOLD analysis project Ga0315290, IMG submission 203627) | Sediment microbial communities from Yellowstone Lake, YNP, Wyoming, USA - YL17G12_0 | ecosystem: Environmental > Aquatic > Freshwater > Lake > Sediment | place: USA: Wyoming | collected... | reverse complement strand
ATTCTTCGGGAAAGAGCCTCGCGTGCGTGCAAGCACGCACCCTACGAAGAGCCACGTCTTGCGGGAAGGGGGTGATCGATGAAGCCCGGCAAAGATGCTTTCCGAGGGTTGGCGCGATGGGCAATCCGCCTAGGGATCTTACTTGGCTTCGCGGCGGGCGTCGTCCTGCTGGTGCTTTGGCTTGCCGGCCGGTTCGATCGCAAGGTGGCGATGCCTCCGCTCGAAGGCAAGACCGATCGGGAGGCGCCGGGCAGTACGATCAACGCCGCGTCCAAGGGACCAAGCTTCCAGGGCAGGGCCGTGCCCGTGCGCCGGCTGGCGCTGCCTCGCGTCGAATCCGCCGTGGGGACGATCCGGGCCGTCCATGAGACCAGTATCGGCTCGAAGCTACTTGCCCGCGTCACCGAGGTGAGCCTCAAGGCCGGCCAGAAGGTGCGCTCCGGGGACGTCCTGCTGCGCTTGGACGACGCCGACCTGCGCGCGAAGCTCCAGCAGGCCAAGGCGGCCGTCGCGTCCGTCGAGGCGGTCCGCGCCCAGGCGGTTGTCGATGAGCAGCGCTACGCCGAGCTCGCCAAGACGAAAGCGATCAGCAAGCAGCAGTACGAACAGGCCGCCACCGCGCTGCGATCCGCCCAGGCCGAGCTTCGACGGGCCCAGGAGGCCGTCAACGAAGTGCAGGCCACGCTGGATTGGGCCACCGTCCGGTCTCCCATCGACGGGACGGTCATCGACAAGAAGGTCGACGTGGGCGACATGGTCAGCCCCGGCCAGATCCTGCTGACGCTCTTCGACCCGAAGCGCATGCAGCTCGTCGCCAGCGTTCGCGAGTCCCTCTCACGGCAGCTCCAGGTCGGCCAGAGCATCGGGGTGTGGGTCGAAAGCCTCAACAAGCAGTGCAGCGGGACGGTCAGCGAGATCGTCCCCGAGGCACAGTCCGCCAGCCGCACCTTCCAGGTGAAAGTCACCGGGCCTTGCCCGACCGGCATCTACACCGGCATGTTCGGGCGGCTCTTGATCCCTTTGCAGGAAGAGCAGGTGCTCGTGATCCCGCGGCAGGCCGTGCGCCGCGTCGGCCAACTGGAGCTGGTGGAGGTCGTCGACGCCGGCCGGGCGGCCAGGCGAGCCATCCGCACGGGACGGAAACTGGACGAGGACGTGGAAGTCCTCTCGGGGCTGCGCGAGGGCGAGCAGGTCGTCGTCCCCGAGCCGGAGGCCGCGGCGCAGGAGCCCGCCCATGGCTGAGCATCCCGACGCCCCTGGCGGCCAGGACCACCACTTCACGAACAAGCTCGTGAAGATCTTCCTGGAGTCGAACCTGTCGCTGATCCTGATCCTGCTGGCCACGGTCGCCGGCCTGGCGGCGCTGGGACTGACGCCGCGCGAGGAGGACCCGCAGATCGTCGTCCCCCTGGCCGACGTCTACGTCAGCTTTCCCGGTCACTCGGCGGCGGAAGTGGAGCAACTGGTAACCACGCCGCTGGAGAAGATCCTCTATCAAATCGACGGCGTCGAGTACGTCTACTCGATGAGCCGCGAGAACCAGGCGATCATCACGGTCCGGTACTACGTGGGGGAGGACCGCGAGCGGAGCCTGGTCAAGCTCTACAAGAAGCTCGACGAGAACCGGGACATCGTTCCGCCCGGCGTCGCCGGATGGGTCGTCAAGCCGGTGGAGATCGACGACGTCCCCATCGTGACGCTCTCGCTGGCAAGCCGGTCCGCGGACGACATGACGCTCCGCCGCGTGGCCGAGGAGGTCACCCAGCGGCTGGCCGGCGTCCGCGACGTATCGCGGGCCTACGTGGTCGGCGGTCGGCCGCGGGTCGTGCAGGTGCTCATGGACCCGGACCGGATGGCGGGCTATCGCGTCTCGCCGCTCGAGTTGCAGCGCGCCATCCAGGCGGCCAACGTCCGCCGGACCGCGGGCGATTTTCGCAGCCAGGACCAGCTCGTCCGGGTCGAGGCGGGCCGGCCTTTTGAAAACGCCGAGCAACTGCGCAACCTCGTCGTGGGCGTATCCGAGGGGCGGCCCGTCTTTCTCAACGACGTCGCGGACGTCGAGGATGGACCCGAGGAGGTCGCAAGCTACGTTCGCCACGGCTGGGGGCCGGCCAAAGGGTTCACCCGGCACGAGTACTTTCCCGGGACCATCCTCGGCCAGTCCGAGGACGCCGAGGCCGAGGGCACCGAGGTGCAGCCGGGCGAGCCCGCCGGGGCGCAGCCGGCCGTCACCATCGCCATTGCCAAGAAAAAGGGCTCCAACGCCGTCTGGGTGGCCGAGGCGGTGCTCCGCGAGGCCGAAGCATTGCGCCGGACCATCGTGCCCGACGACGTGGAGCTGGTGGTCACCCGAAACTACGGCCTCTCGGCCAACGAGAAGGTCAACGAGCTCGTGGAGGCCCTGGCCGTGGCGGTCGTGATCGTCGTGGCCCTGCTCACGTTGGGCCTGGGGTGGCGCGAGGCGTTGATCGTGGCGGTCGCGGTGCCGGTCGTGTTCGGGCTGACGCTGGCGGTCAACCTCATGCTGGGCTTCACCATCAACCGCGTCACGCTGTTTGCCCTGATCCTTTCGCTGGGGCTCCTGGTCGACGACCCGATCGTCGACGTGGAGAACATCACCCGGCACTTCGCCCTGCGCAAGAAGGCGACCCGCCGGATCGTCCTGGAGGCCGTGGCGGAGATCCGGCCCCCGCTGATCACGGCGACGCTGGCCGTCATCGTCAGTTTCCTGCCGATGTTCTTCATCACCGGGATGATGGGCCCCTACATGCGGCCCATGGCGCTCAACGTGCCGGTGACCATGCTCATGTCGATGCTCGTGGCGTTCACGATCACCCCGTGGCTGGCCTACCACGTGCTTCGTCGCAAGTGGAGCGCCGGCGGCACGGGAGCCGATGCCCACCACGACCCGCACGACCTCGATGCCGTCAGGCAATCGCGGCTGTACAAGGTGTTCTATCCGCTGATGGCGCCGTTGCTGAACTCGCGGGCCGTGGCCTGGTCGTTCCTGATCGGCATGGTGCTCTTGACGGTTGCGGCGATGGGATTGGCCGCGTTGCGGAGCGTCCCGTTGAAGATGCTGCCGTTCGACAACAAGAACGAGCTCTTGCTGGTGCTCGACTTCGACAAGGGCACCACGCTGGAGCGGACCGACGCGGCGGTGCGCCAGTTCGAGGCGTACCTGGCCGGCGTGCCCGAGGTGGCCGATTACACCAGCTTCGTCGGGCTGGCCTCGCCCATGGACTTCAACGGCCTGGTGCGCCACTATTACCTCCGGCAGGGCGATCACGTGGCCGAGCTGCGAATCAACCTGGCCGGCAAGAAGAACCGGGAGCTCCAGAGCCACGCCGTCGGGCTGCGCATGCGCGGCGATCTCCAGGAAATCGCCGATCGGCACCGCGCCCGCATGAAGCTCGTGGAAACCCCGCCGGGGCCGCCGGTCATCGCCAGCGTGGTGGCCGAGGTCTACGGCCGGCCGGATCACGCGTACGAAGACCTCCTCCTGGCCGCCGACGCGGTGCAGGCCCGCCTGGCGGTCGAGCCGGGCGTCGTGGACGTCGACGGCGTCCGGGAAGCGGCCCAGCGCCAGATGACCTTCCTCCCCGACAAGGAGAAGGCCGCCTTAAGCGGCGTGACCTCCGAGCAGATCGCCGGCACGCTTCAGGCGGTGCTCAAGGGCGACACGGTGGGCCTGGTGCAAAGCGACACGGAGCGCAATCCCCTGCGCATCGAGCTGCGCGTGCCCGTCGATCGCCGCACCAGCGAGTCCGACCTGGCGCGCGTCGAGGTCAAGGGGAGCGGCGGTCAGCTCGTCGCGCTGGCCGAGCTGGGTCGCTGGGCCACGGCCCGAGTGGACCAGATGATCTACCACAAGAACCTCCAGCGCGTGGCCTACGTGTTTGCCGAGACCGCCGGGCGTCCGCCGGCCGACGCGGTCGTCGACGTTCTGGCCGACCGGACCCACGCCCGCCCGGCTGCCGGCGACGTGGCAACCGCCGGCAACGGCTGGCTGGCCAACCGGGCTCCCCGCCCGATCGCCGAGCGAACGTTCCTGTCCAACGGCAGCGGAATTGCCTGGGGCTTGCCGGCGGGCTTCACCGTCGACTTTGCCGGCGAAGGCGAATGGAAGATCACGCTCGACGTGTTCCGCGACCTCGGTCTGGCCTTCGGCGCGGCGATGATCGGCATTTACGTTCTCTTGGTGGCGCAGACGGGCTCGTTCGCCGTCCCCGTGGTGGTGATGCTGGCGATCCCGCTGACGATTCTCGGCGTGATGCCCGGCTTCTGGCTGCTCAACGCGGTCGGGGCCCGGCAGGTCGGCGAGTTCCTCGATCCGGTGTACTTCACGGCCACGGGCATGATCGGCATGATCGCCCTGGCGGGCATCGTGACCCGCGACTCGATCATCCTCGTCGACTTCATCCACCTCTCGCTGGCCCGGGGCCGGTCGCTCTTCGACGCCATCATGGAGAGCCGCGTGGTGCGGCTCCGTCCGATCCTGTTGACCGCTGCCGCCGCGATGCTGGGCGCGGCGCCGATCATCATCGACCCGATCTTCTCCGGCCTGGCCTGGTCGCTGATCTTCGGGCTGTTCGCCTCGACGGTCTTCACGCTGTTCGTCATTCCCGTGGTGTATTGGCTCCTGTACGCCAACAAGCCCGGCCACGGCATGCCGCAGTCGACGATGGAGTCGTAGTCGTAGGGTTGGGGAGTCGTAGGGTGCTCTGCGAGCACCATTCGTAGGGTGCGTGCTTGCACGCACGGGCGGCTTTTTCCCGCGGAATTGCGTGCGTGCGAGCACGCACCCTACCGTCTACGGCCCGGTCCGTCATGCTGAAGCATGACCTACGGCTGCGGCCACTATTGCGCGTCGGTGAGTTGGAAGGAGGAGAAAAAATCCTCCGCCTTCTGCGAGGTCAAATCTTCCTTGGTGTCGCCCGTGACAATCGCGCAGAACACGTCACCGCCCACCACGTACATCTGGGCGCGGGAGAACTTGCCGCGGCCCTCGAGGTGGAACTGTCGTCCGGTCCGGGCCCCCTGCTTGATGGCCTCTTCTCGGACAATGGACCCCTTGCACTGGCTGGCCAGGGCGTCGCGGAGCAGTTGGGCCCGCTCCGCCTGCGGCACGTCGCGGGTCCCCGCTCCTCCCACCCCGATCGACTCGGCGATAAAGGTGACGCCATCGCTATCGCAAAGCGACAAGTCCAGCGACAGCAGAGCGCCGTTGACGCTCAGCGACCTGGAGCCCCGAAGCGATCCCTGCCCGGGGGGCATGGTGATGGTGAACTTTCCATCCTTGGGCGAGAACTGGTTGGGATTCTGCTTTCGTGCGGCAGGCGGAGGCGAGGCAGGCGGAGGCGAGGCCGTCGCGGCCGGCGACGTCTTGGCCTGCGGCGAGGGCGGCGACTGCTTTGTCCCGGGCACGTTCAGAAACGGGCCCAGGCCGGTACACTCCCTTTCGTTGTCCTTGCCGATGATGCCGGTCACCAGGGCGCCGGTGCCGCCGAGCATCGTCTCGGGGCCCCCGGTCCGCCCGCCGACCCACTCGCTCTCGTACGCGTCCTTGGGGTCCAGCGTACCGTTGCCGACCTTCATGAAGGTCACCGACAGGCCGACCACGAGCAGGCCCTGCTTGAGCGTAATGGCCCCGACCGCGTAGCCTTCCTTGGCCTTGACGGTCACCACGTTGCTGGTGTCCTTGCCGTGCTGCTTCCCGAGGGTCTCTTCTCCCTGGGCCGTGCGGAAGATGGGGCGGATCGCCTTGATGACGTCGTTCACGGCGAACTTGCCCAGGCCCACTTCCAGGCCGATCAGCACTCCGCCTTCCGGGGCAAGGTCCTGGAACTCCGGGCCGAAGCCGCCGAGGATCCGGGTCTCGGGCCCCGCACGGACGGGACTGCCGCGGGGCGACGGCTCGGGCCGGGCGGACGGAGGAGTCGGGCGGCCCGCTTCGGGGGGCGGGCCCATGTCCACGCCCAGGGCTTTTGCCAAGCGGCCCGGGTCGAACACGGGCTGGATGCGGACCGTCTCGACCACGCTATCCGTGCGCGACTGCTGGTCGAGGTTGTTGAGCCCCGTCACCTGGTGCCGCATCGCGACTTCGGTGACTCCTTTCCTCAGCCGCAGCTCGGCCGATGCCAGCCGGCCGTCGATCTTCAAGGGCAGCTTTCGGCAGCCGGGCAGCTCGGAGAGCGGATCGGACGGCTTGGCGTTCGCCGGGACCTCGGTGGCGACCAGGTAGTGCAGGACGACGGACTTGATCCTGCCGAGCGGATCGATCAGGTTCACGTCGACGTGAATGGTCCCCGTGCCTTCCGCGTCCTGGGAGGCGTACAGATGGGCCTTCCCCACGCGGCCCTGCAACACGCGCGACAAGTGCTGGGAAGGGATGGCCAGCCCGATGCCGCTGCTGTCCCGGATGGTGGCCACCGCCACGCCCACCAGCTTCCCGCGCGCATCGACCACGGGCCCGCCGCTGTTGCCCGGATTCAATGCGCCGTCGATCTGCACCAGGGCCAGCTCGCCGCGGTCGTCCAGGCGGAGGCTGGAGATGGAGCCCTTGCCGACGGTAATGGCGGGGTTGCCCTTGCCGGTGGCCAGCACTTCGCCGAACGGAAAACCGAACACGTACACCGGCATGGTTTCCGCCAGCTTCGGCTCGTGGTCGTGCTCGATCGGCTGGGGCAGCTCCTTGATGCCGCTCACCTTGAGGACCGCCAGGTCCAGCTCGGGGTCGGCGGCGAGCACCTCGGCAGGGCGGGGCTCTTCTTTCGCCGTGCCGCTGTAGAGGACCACGGTGGCCTTGGCGTTCTTCAACGTCTGGACGATGATCCGGGGCGTCATGCCGAACGACGGCCCGCGCGGCCCATGCATGGGACCGGGCATCGGCCCGCCGGGCATCGGCATGCCGGGCATGCGGCCGAACGGCGGCCTGCCCGGCCCGCGCGGCCCGAACATGGGACCGTGACCCGGCTCTACCACGATCTGGATGACCTTGGGCTCGATGACGTGATGGTTGGTCACCACGTAAGCGCTGTCGCCGTCGACCTTGATGACGAAGCCGGAGCCGGAGCCGCTGCCGGATTCGCCCTGTGCCGCGACCTTGACAAAGACCGTCGCGCCTTTGATCTTGGCCAACGTCTCCGGTTGGATCCCGTCGTCGGCGAGCGCGACCGTTGCGGACAAGCCGGCAACCATACTCAGCAGAGCAAGATTACGCATGGCCCTGTGCTCCTTTCCGCCGTCTGAACAGGAGGGATGGAGGGTTACCGCAGCAGCCTTCAGCATAGTGCGTGCCCGCCTCCTGTCAAGAGGGGATGGTTCGCACCATCGTTGCCGCCTGTAGGCTGAGGTGTACGGCCGGCCGGATCACACGTACGAAGACCTCCTCCTGGCGGCCGATGCACCTGGCTTGACGCGTGGCATGCCCTCACGAGGCGAAGCGTCGGGTGGGCATGTCGCATGCCGACCCAGGCTGCGCCTGTGACGGCATGCCACCCAAGATGTCAGAACAGGCGCGTCGGCCCACTGGCCCGCATTTCTCACCGGCCCTGCTTGGGCAGGACCACGGCCTGCCCCACCTGGGACCGGATCTTGCGCCCGCCGGTCGTCACCGCGTACTGCCCGTCCTTGACGGCAATATCCAACACCTGGCCGCGGAGGCGCAACCCCTCCAGGGCGATCTCGGGGGCAAAGCGGGGCGGATGCGGGCAGATGCGAATGCCGCCGTCCCACTGTGGCTCCACGCCGAACAGGCCGAAGATGAGGCACTGGGCGGCGGCAGCCCCATCGAGCGTGCACTGGAGCGGCGTGTCCTTGCGGTAGTCCATGCGGTCGGCCACCAGGGAATCGCCCCAGTACGGCATGCGCTGGCCCCACCAGAGGATCCGCCCGAGCAGGTCCCCGGCCACCTCGGCGCGGCCCGACTTGTAGAGCCGCTCGATGATCTGCGGCGGGAAGGAGACGCAGCTCCCGGGCCCCCCGTTGTCGACGTCCGCCGGATCGTAGGCCGCGTCGAGCTTCGACAGGCTGTGCAGCCCCTGGGCCGAGAGGAACTCGCGTTGGTTGAGATGGCTCAACAGTCCGGCCTCTTCCTCCGCGTCGAGCACGCCGCCGGAAAGCAGCTTGAACACCTGGATGGTCCATCGCGTGTCGGGCCGGCCCTGGGCGTCGTGGAAGTCGAGCCACCGCGTGCGCGGGTTCCACATCTTCTCTTTCAGCAGCCTCTTGAGGTCTTCGGCCCGGCGGACCAACTGCGGCGCCGGCTTGCCGACCAGCCCGGCCAGCTCCGCCGCCTGGCGATACGTCGCGTAGCGCCGGCCGTTCAGGTCGGGCATCACGTGGTTGTACGGGTACCCGCGGCGGAGCTCCAAGTGGCTGTTCGACGGCCCGTAGTCGATCAGGGCCACCGGCCGGGTGGGATCGTCGCGGTGCATCGCGTGGGCGAGCACGTGCTCGAGGACCGTCCGGCCGCCGACCGCCTCCGCCAGGAACGCCGCGTCGCCCGTCGCCTTCACGTAGTAGTACACCAGCCCGACGATCTTCTCCTGGTTGACCATGTACCACGGCCCGAACGCCGCGCCGGTGAGCGGATTGAACGCAAAGTGGGTGGTCAGGTCGGTCTTGAGGAACTGCTTGACGTGCTCCCGGGTCGCGGCCGGATCGACCAGCGGCAAGATCTCCCAGACCTCGCCAAAATTCCAGAGATAATTGCACACGCACCCGCCCCGGACGCTCCCCGTGCCGTAGTAGGGCCTAAGCACGAACTCCGGCACGTCCCAGCGGTTGGTCAGCAGGTGCACCAGCGACCGCTCGTAGAACCGCACCAGGGCGGCGCTAGCGGACCGCAGCCGGGGGAGCCTGGCGAAGAGGTCTTCGACCTGGCGTCGATGCTCGCCGTCTGCCTCGCGGATGGCCCGGGCGGGGTTGGCCGCGATGGCCTTGCACTCGGCCGTCGCCTGCGCCGCCGGACCCACGGCCAGCGCCAAGTGCAGCGTGGCCCGGCCGCCCGCCTCCAGCGCCACCACGGCCCGGCCGGTCGATGAAGCCGCGTCCCATTGAAACGCACTCCCCCCACTGCCTTGCAGCAGGATGGCCAGATCTCCCTGGCGGAGCACAAGGCCATCCTCGGCCAGCGAAGGCCGGGTGGCCGTGCGGCTGGCCGGGGCGGCGAACTCCCAGGCCTCGCTCCGGTCGAGCGTCCCGCGCACGGCCACCTGAATGTCCGGCCGGCGTGGCTGGCCGCTTCGGTTCTCCAGCGTGATCGCCAGCACCCCGGCCCGACGCCCGAACGCCAGGACCGTCTCGGTGGTCACCTCGATCCCATCCACCGAGCCGGTGCGCCGGACCTTGTACGGCCACCAGACGTAGCCCCGGGTCGGCACGCTTTTTCCGCCCACGGAGAGCGTCAGCCCGAAATCGGAGCTGACGTAGGGCGGGGCCCAGAGGCCGTCGAGCCGGCCCACGTCCTTGTAGGGAATGCCGGCGCTCAGCCGGCCGTTGACGATCCCGCAATGGGCCTCTTCCAGCAGGATCGCCTCCCCGGGCATGGCGAACAGGTCGCCGGGTGCCGCGGGCGGCTCGTCCGCCCGTGCGGGGAGTGCCGCGAGTGCCGCGAGCGTGGCGCAAAGCCCGAGAGAAACGGCCGAAAGAAACACGTTGCCCGGCATCTAGTCCACCCGCTTGATCGCCACCGGCAGCGGGCCGGCGTTCAGCACGTCGACCAGGTCCTCGACCTCCCGCTGGGTGAAGTCGCCCTCGATGACCCCGCTGCCGAAGATTGCGGACCTGATGGACGGGGCCGACTGGACCTTGCCGTCCAGAATGATGCCGAGCAGGTAGTAAAAATCGTCCTGGGGATCGGGCAAGTGCGAGCCGGTCAGCGCCCCGAACCGCTGGGCCCCGGCGGCGTTGAACGAGAACTCCACGGCGGGCCGCAAGCGCGAATCCACGCCGGGTTTCACCCGGGTCAGGAAGGCGCCCGTCACGTCGGAGGGATCGTCGACCACCAGCACCTGGAACTGCTTTCCCTCCGGCTTGGCGACCTCCCGGGTGGCCAGCGTGGGGTCGGCCACGAATCGCTGTAGCGCGTTCACGCCCTGCACGGGCACCCAGAATGCCAGGCGCTCGCCCGCTGCCTCGTCCTTCAGCTCGGTCTCCTTCTCCGACAAGAGCTTGGCCCGGGCGATGTACTTGGCGTACTCCAGCTTCCGGGTGGTGGCCAGGACGCGGAACTCCAGGGTGCCGATGGCCGAGAGGATGCGATCGATCCGCTCGGCGACAGCCGGGTCGTCGCCGTAGACCCCGACCTCGACCCGACCGCCGACGTCGCGGACCACCGCCCGCCTGGGCCAGCCCGGATTGACCCGCCGATCGATCGCGGTGACCAACTGCTCCATGTCCGCCGGCGCCGGCTGCTGCCCGCCCGTGCCAACGACCTCATAGGTGAGCACGATGCTGACGGTCCGGGGGATGGGGTTCCATCGCCCGGTGAGCAACAGAAGGACGCCCGCACACGTGAGGGCCACCAGCCCCGCCATCACGCCCAAGACCACAAGCAGGAAGGTCGATTGCTTCATGGCACGTGTCTCCTGTCTCCTGGCGGTCAGTGTAGGCCCGGTGGGAGACCGGCGTCAAGACGCGGATCGCCGGGGGAACAAAACGGGGCAGTCCCCGCTTTCCTCTTTCCATCTGCCGAGGAATGTGCTATGGATGGTTCCTATTGGCCGTCAGTCCGTAGGGTGCGTGCTTGCACGCACGCGATTCTGCGGGAAAAAGCCGCGCGTGCGTGCAAGCACGCACCCTACGGACTGAATCAGGCTGTGTCATTCCAGGAGGGTTGGGAGGAGAAACCATGAAGCGGCTTCTCATCGTAGCTTCGGTGATGTTGGGATTCCATGGGACGACGAGCGCGTGGGGCGCCGACTGGCCCCAGTACCGCTGCGACGCCGGGCGGAGCGCGTCGTCGCCGGAGCAACTGCCGGCGGCGCTTCACCTCCAGTGGGTGCGTCATCTGCCCGCGCCCCGGCCGGCCTTTCGCGGTGAAGTGAGGCTCCGCTTCGACGCCTCGTACGAGCCGGTCGTGCTCGGCCGGACGATGTTCGTCCCCTCCATGGTCGCCGACACGGTCACGGCCCTGGATACGGAGACGGGGAGCGTGCGGTGGCAGTTCTTCGCCGAGGGTCCGGTTCGGTTCGCCCCCGTGGCGTGGGAGGGGAGCGTCTATTTCGTCTCCGACGACGGTTACCTCTACTGCGTCGACGCGGCCGACGGGAAGCTCCGCTGGAAGTTCCGCGGCGTGGCCCGCGGCAGCGAGGCCAAGGACCGCAAGCTCCTGGGCAGCGGCAGGCTGATCTCCCTGTTTCCCGCGCGCGGCGGACCCGTGCTCCAGGACGGCGTTATCTACTTCGCCGCCGGCCTCTGGTCGGCGTACGGCGCGGCGGTGCACGCGGTGGACGCCCGATCGGGCAAGGCCGTCTGGTCGAACGCCGAGAGCAACCACGTGGCCAAGGCCAACATGGACCACGGGGTGGCCCACGAGGCCGGGCTCTCGCCGCAGGGCTACCTGACGATCGTCCAAGGGATGCTGGTCGTCCCCTGCGGCGCCCAGCTCCCCGCCTTTTTGGACCTCAAGACCGGCGACCTGAAGACGTACACCATGGGCTGGGGCGGGCGGAACGGCCTGCCCAAGGGCACCTGGTTCGTGGCCGGCGCGAGGAACTTCCTCAGCCACGGCGGCGACTTGTACGACGTCACCCGCCCCAACGACGAGCGGTTCGACAATCCTCGCGGCCGGGACTTCAAGAGCATGCTCTACCCGGGCGGATGGACGCGCGTCCAGATCGACCCGACCAACCAGAAGGACCTGGGGGCCTTTGGCGAGCCGGTGTTCGGCGCCGACGTCATGTACGACGGCGATCGGGGCGTGACGGCCCTCGACCTGTCGGAGGTCCGGCTGGAGGAGAGGAAGCAATCGCCCATCCCGCCGGAGCGCAGGGACGACACGTATCCCGACCGGTGGAAGATGAGCCGCCGCGAGCTTTGGCGGTTTGACACCAAGCTTCGGGTACACGTCAAGGCCGGCGGGCACCTGTACCTCGGGGGGCCCGGGGCCGTCGAAGCGGTGCGCCTACCCCAGCCGGGCCAGCAGGCCGAGTCGGCGTGGCGAGGCACGATCGAAGGCACTCCCCAGCGCATGCTGGCGGCCGGCGGGCGATTGTTCGTCGTCACCCGCGAAGGGGCCATCCATGCGTTCGGCGGCCAGCAGTGCGACCGGCCCCCCGTGCACCGCAGCGGCACGCCCCGCGCCGAGACGACCTCCGGCCGCCCAAGGCCCAACGTCGCGGACGCAATCCTCCAGGCCGCACAGGTCCGCGAGGGATATGCCCTGATGCTGGGCGCCGGCACGGGCCGGCTGCTGGAGGACCTGATCGAGCAGTCAACCCTCCAGCTTATCGTCGTCGAGCCCAGCGCCGACGTCGCCGCCGCGATGCGCTCGAAGCTGCACGCGTTGGGGCTGTACGGGACGCGGGCGAGCATCCACGTGGGCGATTGGCAGGCGATTTCGCTCCCGCCGCTGGTGGCCAGCCTGGTCGTCTCCGAGGACTGGGGCCAGGTGCGGCGCTCCGCCGGCCCGCGGTTTCTCGAGACGATCTTCCGCGTGCTGCGTCCTTACGGCGGCACGGCGTGCGTGGGGCTTCCTGCGGCCGAGCGGGAGGCGCTGGCCAAGGAGCTTGCCACGGAGGTTGCCAAGGCCCGGCTGCCCGGCGCGACGAGCCGGGCCTCGGGCGATTGGCTGCTGGTGACCCGGGCCGGACCGCTGGCCGGCTCGGCCGACTGGACGCACGCCGAGGCCGACGCGGCCAACACCGGGGCGTCCGAGGAGCAGTTTCTCAAGGCCCCGCTCGAGCTCCTCTGGTTCGACACCCCGCCGCGATGGTTCCGCACCCCCGGCACGACCCTCGTCCGCGTCTGTGCCGGGCGCATGTTCCTCAAGGCCCAGAAGCTCGACGCCGTCGACGCCTTCACCGGACTGCCGCTCTGGGAGACGTCGCTCCCCTTGGGCTCGAGCCCGAACGATCAGTTCGTCGCCACGGAAGGGGCGCTCTACGTTACGGGCGGCAGGAACTGCGTGGTGCTGGACCCGGCCACCGGCCGGAAAACCGCCCAGATCGACCTGCCCGCCGACCTGTCCGGAAGCTGGGCCAACCTCAGGGTCTCGGGCGACTATCTCGTCGCCCAAGTCGGCAAGCACGTGCTGTGCGTCAGCCGCTCCAACGGCAAGGAGCTGTGGCGGTACCCGTGCGGTCGAGCCGGCTTGAGCCTCGCCGTCGGGGGCGGAAAGGTGTTCTGCGCCGACCTGCCGGCCAAGGGGCTCTCGGTCAAGGGGCTCTCGGCCAAGGGGCTCTCGGCCAAGCGCCCGGGCGAAGCCGCCGAAGAAGACCTCAAGACCCGGGCGATCGACCTTGCGTCGGGCAAGCGCCTTTGGGAGATCCCCGGCGGATCGGAAGTGCGGTACGCCCGATCGCTCGATCGGGTTGTCCTGTGGTCCGGCATCCACCGCGCCGGCGACGGCGGCCTTGTCGCCGCGCTGCCCCAGCCCAAGCCCGCTCCCTCCGGCAAGAAAACCTCGCCGGAGAGCATCCCCAGGCCGCTGTTCGTCGTGGGCAGCCAGGTGCTGGTGGGCACGGTGGAGAGCTTCGTGCCCTACGACCTGGAGACCGGCAAGCCCGCGGGCAAGGCGACGACGTGGACGCGGCGGGGCTGCACCATCCCCCGGGCGAGCTCGAACTTCGTCACGACCCGGGTCCTCGGAAACGCCGCGTGCATCGATCTGGCCTCGCGCCAGGTCACGTCGTTCTGGAACGTCCGCGCCGCGTGCAGCAACAACCTGTTCCCCGCCTGCGGCCTGCTGAACATGCCCAGCCTGACGGGCGGCTGCACGTGCAACTACATGCCGGTGTCGCAGGCCTACGTGCCCGCGTCGGTCTTCGGGAGGTAGCGGGGCGGGCGTATCCTCTGTAGGGAACGCCTTCCGTGGCGTTCCGCGGGAGTGCCAGGACGAAATCGCGAAAGAACAAAAGGGACCGCGGCAGCGATGAGGGCGGCGATCAAGCGACCGCCGCGAGTCGCCCCCCTCTCTCTTCTGATTTCGTGTTTTCGCCCTTTCGCCCTTTCGTGATCCTCTTCCGGCTTGTGCTCGTCCATCCCCAAGACCCCGCTTGCCGGGCCATCCCGGCGTTTAGTACAATCCGGGGGTGCGGATCGAGTCCCCTCGGCGGGCGAGAAGGGCTGCCATGGCTGAGAGAAAGCACGTACCCAAGCCCATCCGGGACAAGCTCCTCGTCGACGCCATGCACCGGTGCTGCCTCTGCCCGGAGCACCAGGACATCACCGACCTGCATCACATCTGGGCCGTGTCGGAAGGCGGGCCCGACACCGAAGAGAACCTCATGGCCGTCTGTCCCACGTGCCATGCCAAGGTCCACCGCATCCGCGGCCGCTATACCCCGGACCAACTGCGGATGTACAAGGAGCGCTGGGTCCGGCTCTGCCAGCTTGGCCTGCCGCTGGACACCCGCATGGCCATGGCGTTCGACCACACCCGGCCTCCGGTCGAGCCGCAGATGCCGCCCGGCATGCCGCCCCCGCCCGCGCCGTGCTTTGCCCATCCTTACCCGATCCAGGAGAATTTCACCGGCCGGGCCCCGGAGCGCGAGATGCTCTCCCGCTGGCTGGCCGAGGACACGCAGCCGGTCTTCGCCTGGGTGGCCCTGGGCGGGCTGGGAAAGACCGCCTTGGCCTGGGCCTGGCTCCAGCGGGACGTGCTGGGGCACGACCTGCCGGGCCAGCCCGTCGACCTGCCCGGCGTGGCCGAGAAGTGCAGGGTCCCGGAAGCGGCCCGGCCCGAGGGGGTGTTTTGGTGGTCCTTCTACGAGCGGGAGGCGAGTTTTCCGGCCTTTGTCGCCACGGCGCTGAGCTACGCCTCCGCCGGCAGCGTGGACCCCCGGGCCATCCCCTCGCTTCACGAGCAGACGGCCGCGCTGTGCAACCTGCTCCTCCAGCGTCGCATACTCCTGGTGCTCGACGGTCTGGAGCGGGAGCTGCGGGCCTATGCCAGCCTCAACGCGGCGTACCAGGGCGATGTGGTGATCCAGGACCCGGGCGAGCAACACCGCGCCTGCACCGATCCCCATGCCGGCGATTTCTTGAAGTGGCTGGCCTCCGGCCCGCTTCGGGCCCGGGTGCTCGTGACCAGCCGGCTGTTCCCGAAGGACCTCGACGGGCTCGGCGGCTGCCGGCGCGAGGACCTGGCCCGGCTGGACCCGGAAGACGCGGTCCGGTTCTTCCAGGCCCAGGGGATCCGCGGCACCCGGGCGGAGATCCAGGCCGCGTGTGGGCCCTACGGATATCACCCGCTGGCCCTGCGCCTGTTGGCCGGGCTGATCGCCAGCGACCCGGCCCGGCCGGGCGAGATCGCCCTGGCCGGCGAGTACCCCGTGTTGGGCGACCTGGTGCCCAAGGAGCATCATATTCTCGAGGTGGCGTACAACGCCTTGACGCCCGAGCCGCGGGGGCTGCTAAGCCGCGTAGCGGCTTTTCGCTCGCCGATGGACTACGAGGCGATCGCGGCGATCAGCGACCTGGCGGACTCCCGGGCGACCAAGGACGCGGTGCGCGACCTGCTGGCCCGCGGGCTCTTGCTCTCCGATCCGGCCCTTCACCGCTACGACCTGCACCCCATCGTCCGCCAGTACGCCTACGACCGGCTGGCCGACAAGCAGGGCGTCCACACCCGCCTGCGCGAGTACTTCGCCGGGGTCCCCAAGCCGGACACAAAGGAGGTGCAGAGCATCGACGATCTGAACCCGGTCATCGAGCTTTACCACCACACGGTCCGCGCCGGGCAGTTGGACGAGGCATGCAGTCTGTTCTTTGACCGGCTCGCCGCGGTGCTTTACTACCGTTTCGGGGCATACCAGACGTGCATCGAATTGCTGGTGGACCTCTTCCCGGAAAGTAAGGAGAGGCCGCCCCGGCTGAAGCACGAGATTGCGCAGGCACAGACACTGAATTTCTTGGCCAACTCGCATGGGCTCTCCGGTCAGCCGCGTGCCGCAGGACTCCTTTTGGCCATAGCGAAGGCTATTCTCGAACGACTGGGAGACAAGCAGAGCCTTGCCGTCGTGCTTGGCAACGTCGCGGAGAATCAGGCAAAGGTTGGTCAGATCAAGAGTGCGGAGAAGAACCTGCGCCGTTGCATTGAGTTGTGCCACGAAGTCAGGGACAAGGGTTCGGAGGCCTTCGCCCACCAGGAACTGGGGAGGCTGCTCGCGTATCGGGGCGTCTTGCAGGAATCGGAGACTGTGCACGAGCGCGCTCTCGAACTCGCCACAGCTCAAGGCAACCAACAGGTCCAGGGTGTGGTGGCGGCGCACTCTGCCCTCCGCATGCTATTGAGTATGCAATCAGGCAATGGTCTGCACGAGGCCCGCGCAGCGCGCAGGCTTGCCGAACCGCAGGCCCCTGGCATCACCAAGGTGGAGCGCGACGTGGTGCGTGCGGAATGGCTTATCGCTTGGGGGCTTGTCGAATTCGCGGCGTTGGCGACGGATCGCCAAGGCGAGCACCTGGCCGAGGCCGAGGGCCATCTGACCGAGGCCCTGACCCGCTGCCGGCGGATCAACATGATCGACCATGAGCCCGACGTCCTGCTGGCCTGGGCCAGGTGGCTTCGGCTCAAGGGGGAGGGGAAGTTGGCCCAGGAGCGGGCCGGGGAGGCCCTGGCGATCGCCGACCGGTGCGAGTATCGGCTCTGTCAGGCGGACATCCACAACTTCCTGGCCCGGTTGGCCCTCGACGCGGGCGATCGGGCCGCGGCCGAGCGCCATGCCCGCACGGCCCATGAGCGGGCCTGGTGCGACGGCCCCCCCTTCGCCTACCAGACGGCGCTGGACCAGGCCGCCGCCATGCTCGAGAATCTCGGAGTCAGCGTGTAGGGTGCGTGCTCGGCACGCACGCGCGACGGGCGAAGGTTCGTAAGGCCCGCGGGCTGCAACCCGCGGGCTTTGAGACGGTGGCAACGTCGGCCTCCGCTTCCGCGGGTCTACGCGGTCACTGGCACAGGGCGACCACGAGCCAGGCGAAGAGCAGCGCGCCGGCGACGAGGCACGCCCCGCCGAGCCGTCGCTTGCGCGGGCGCCGGGCCCAGAGGTAAATGCCGGAGATGATCCAGATGACCGTCGAGAACGTCACCACGTCGACGATGACGGCCCAGGTCCGGTAGACGACGCCCTGCTGGTCGTATCCGTGCTGGTAGTGGAGGTTATTGAACACCAGGTACAGCGACGTCGGCCCGTACCGCTGCACGACGAGCCGGGACGGCTGGCGGTGCCAGGCGACCTGGTACTGGCCGGCGGCGCAACTGCGATAGATCATCATCGGGTTGGCCGCCGGGTCGCCCCCAATGCGATAGGCCCCCTCCAGGTCGAGGTGCTTCAGGATGGCCCTGGCCTGCTGCTTGGGGTCTTCGGGAAACTGGTCGTCGAGGGGGAACTCGACCTCGCTGACGGGCTCCCACTTGGGCCCGGTGCCGCGGGCCGGGTCGCTGAACCACGTGGAGTGATTCAGGCAGAACGCGCTCACCGCGTAGACGATCATCCACGGCACCAGGAGCAGGCTCGTGTACAGGTGCAAGGCCCGCATCAGCCGGTCCCACCACGCCCAGCGGTTCATTCCCATGCTCGCAACTACCCCTTCACGAAGATCGCCGCCACGGGGCAGCGGAAGCCGGGGACCACGTCCTGGCCGTCCAGGTCGTCCTTTTCGGTGAGGACTCGGATGTCGGTTGGACTTCGGTAGACGGTGACGTTGCACCAGCGCGGGTTGACGACCCAGACCATCTTCGCCCCGGCGGCAAGCCAGGCCTGGACCTTCTCGTCGATCTCGCCCAGGGTGTCGCCGGGAGAGACCACCTCGACGGCGAGGTCTGGCGGGCCGGGCCAGAACGCCTCGCCCGGGGTGGCGGCGGAAAGACGCCCCTTGCCGAGGAAGGCGATGTCCGGGGCCCGCACCGTATCGGGGTCCCGGGCCAGGAGGAAGCCCGTCTCCGCCAGGAACAGCTCGCCGAGATCGTGGTCCAAAACGTGGCGGGCCATAAGCGCGTAAAGGCGGCCGCCTACCGCACCGTGTCTCCAGCCAGCCGGTGTCATCTTCTTCAGCTCTCCCGCGATCAGCTCATAGCGATGTCCGTCATCGGGCATGCGCAAGAGCTGCTCGGCTGTGACCTTGGTGGCGACGCTCATCAGGACACCTTGTACCGACAACTCCCCGGCCACCTTGGCGACGCTGCGCCCAAGAGGAGGCGGGGGACCATCCCCATCAGATTCAGGATACCACGAATCCCACGTCCCGGCCAGTGGCACCCGGCGATGCCGAACGCCCCCAAAAGCCCACGGGCTGCAGCCCGTGGGCTTTGAGCCGGTGGCAACGTCGATTGCCGCAGCCGCATCCCAGCCGCTTGCGGCTTAGCCCGCAGGGCCGGGCGTGCCGCCGGAGCGCAGGGTGGCCGCCCGCAGGGTGTTGCGCATCAGCATGGTGATGGTCATGGGCCCGACGCCGCCGGGGACGGGGGTGATCTTGCCGGCCACCTCCTTGACGGCCTCGAAGTCGACGTCGCCGACCAGCCTGGCCTTGCCCGACTCGCTGAACCCGATGCGGTTCACGCCCACGTCGATCACCGTGGCGCCGGGCCGGACCATGTCGGCGGTGACGGCCTTGGGCTTGCCGGCGGCCACGATGAGGATGCTCGCCCGGCGGGTGTGCTCGGCCATGTTCTTGGTCCGGGTGTGGCAGACGGTCACGGTGGCGTTGGCCCCAGCCCTCTTCTGGAGCATCATCACGGCGATCGGCTTGCCGACGATGTTGCTCCGTCCGACCACGACCAGCTCCGCGCCGTCGGTGGGCGTGCCGGAGCGGACGATCAGCTCCTGGATGCCGGCCGGCGTGCAGGGCGGAAACACCTCCTCGCCGATCATCAGGCGCCCGACGTTGACCGGGTGGAAGCCGTCGACGTCCTTGTCCGGATCGATCGCCAGGAGCACCTTGCTCTCGTTGATCTGCTTGGGCAACGGGAGCTGCACGAGGATGCCGTGGACCCGGTCGTCGCGGTTCAACTGGTCCACCAGCGCAAGCAGCTCCGCCTCGCTGGTGGTGGCGGGCAGGGTGTGCTGGAACGACCTCATGCCCAGCTCTTCGCAGGCCTTGCCCTTGGCCGTGACGTAGGAGACCGAGGCCGGGTCTTCACCCACGAGGACCGTCACCAGGCCGGGGATGACCCCCCGGGCCTGCGTGAGCGCGGCGACTTCCTTGGCCAGCTCGGCGCGAATCGCCTGGGCCACGTCTTTGCCACTGATGATTTCGGCAGTCATGCAGTACTCCTGAATGAGGTTGCGTGATTCCGGGAGTCCACGGGGTGGCTGGTGGCCTCAGCGACGAAGCCCCAGGCCCGGGATTGCCGGGGCATCGCTGCGATTTGCCCCAGCCACCCCTCGCCAAGTCCATCTAGAACAACCCTTTGACCTTCCCGGTGTTGACGTCGACGTCGATGCGGCGGTAGGCGGGATCGGAGGCGGTGCCGGGCATCAGGGAGATGTTGCCGGCCACGGGGCAGATGAACTTCGCCCCGCCGTAGATCAGCAGGTCGCGCACGGGGAGGGTCCAGCCCTTGGGCTCGCCCTTGAGGGTGGGGTCGTGGCTGAGGCTCAGGTGCGTCTTGACCATCATCGTGGCGAAGTCGCGGAGCTTGGGGTCGGCCTCGAAGCGTTTGAGCTTGGCCTCGGCCTCCGGGGTGTAGGAGACGCCGTCGGCGCCGTAGACCTCCTTGGCGATCAGCTCGACCCGCTTGCCCAGCGGCGTGTCCAGCTCGTAGAGGAACTTGAAGTTGACCTTCTCGTTGCAGGCGTCCATCACCGCGTCGGCCAGCTCGAGGGCCCCTTCGCCGCCGGATCGCCAGTGGTGCGACAGCGCCACCCGGGCCCCGGCCTGCTCGGCCGCCTTGCGCACAAGCTTGATCTCCGCCTCGGTGTCGGCGTGGAAGGCGTTGATGGCCACGACCGGGTTGATCCCGGCCTTCTTGACCGTTTGGAGATGGTGCAGGAGGTTGCACACGCCGTCTTCCAGCCAGGCGAGGTTCTCCTGGAAGTACTCCTTGGGGATGGGCTTGCCCGGCGGGCAGGGAAGCGCCCCGGCGCGCACCCCGTGGTGTTTCAGCCCGCGGATCGTGGTGGTGATGACCGACACGTTCGGCACGTTGCCCGACGAGCGGCACTTGACGTTCCAGAACTTCTCAAAGCCGATGTCGGCGCCGAAGCCCGATTCCGTGAGGTGGTAGTCGGCCAGCTTCAGGCAGATCTTGTCGGCCACGACCGACGACTGGCCGATGGCGATGTTGGCGAACGGGCCGGCGTGGACCAGGCAGGGCTGGCCTTCCAGCGACTGGAGCAGGTTCGGGTTGATCGCCTCGCGGAGCCAGGCGGTCATGGCCCCGGCCACCTCGAGGTCCTCCGTGGTCACCGGGTTGCCCTTCTTGTCGTAGGCCACGACGATGTTGCCCATCCGCTGCCGGAGGTCCTTCAGGTCGCTGAAGACCGAGAGGATGGCCATCACCTCGGACGAGACGGCAATGCCGAACTTGCTCTGCATCATGTAGCCGTCCATCGGGCCGCCGATGCCGATGATGATGTTCCTCAGCGCCTGGGCGCAGAAGTCGATGACCCAGCCCATCTCGACCCGGGTGGGATCGACGTCCAGCCGCTTCAGCCGGCTCTTCTCCAGCCGGGCGTCGTCGTAGTTCCGCTCGTGCTGCATCCGCGCGCTCAGGGCGACCATGGCCAGGTTGTGGGCGTTGACCACGGCGTTGATGTCGCCGGTCAGGCCCAGCGAGAACTCGGTCAGGGGGATGCACTGGGACAGGCCGCCGCCGGCCGCCGAGCCCTTGATGTTCATCGTGGGCCCGCCCGAGGGCTGCCGGATGCACGCCACCACCCGCTTGCCCCGCTTGCCCATCCCCTGCAACAGGCCCATCGTCGTGGTCGATTTGCCTTCGCCCAGGGGCGTGGGCGTGATCGCGGTCACTTCGATGAACTTGCCGTCGGGCCTGTCCTTGAGCCGCTGGAGGACCTTCATGTAGTCGATCTTGGCGACGTAGTTCCCGTGCGGGAGCAGCTCGTCCTTGGTGAGCCCCAGCTCGTCGGCGAGCTGGTAGCAGGTCTTCATCCGCGACTCCGCCTCTTCGGCAATCTGCCAATCGGCATATTTCGTGGGGTCCAACGCCATAGTTCACGTCTCCTCGTCAGTGCGTTCAGTAACCGCCCCGCGCAGGGTCCGTCTCAACGTCGACTTGCCCAAAAGACCCTTCCAGGGACGCGAGGCACACTACGGGTAACAGATCGGCGGTTCGCTGTCAATCGGCGATGGACGGCCCGTTCGATTGGGTGACGTGAGCGTGACGTCGCGCGAGGCGGGCGTGGGGTCTTTCGACGAGACAGCCTCGGGTGAGGCGCGGCCGTTGCCAAAGTGTCGTTTGTTGACTAATTTAGTGAACAATGGTTCGCCGGAAGGCAAGCCGACGGGTGGCACGGGCATCTTGCCCGTGCTTCGGCCACGGCACTGGCGAGACGTCAGTGCCACCCAACCCGACACTTCAGGCGTGTCGGACTACTACGCCGGCGCGATCCGCACCCGGCGCCCATCCACCTTGACCCGCCCGGCCGCGATGAGCGCCAGCGTCTCCGGATAGGCTTCGCACTCGGCGGCGAACACCCGGGCCGCCAGGCTCTCCGGCGTGTCGTCCTCCAGCACCGGCACGGTTTTCTGGAGAATCACCGGGCCGTGGTCGTACTCGGTGTCCGCAAAGTGTACGGTGCAGCCGCTAATCTTCACGCCGTACTCCAGGACCGCCTCGTGGACGTAATGTCCGTAGAACCCCTTTCCCCCGAAGGCGGGCAACAAGGCCGGGTGGATGTTGACAACCCGGTCCGTGAAATCTTTCGGGATCGTGATCTGCTTGAGAAACCCGCCCATCACCACGTGCTCCGCACCGGCCCGGCGGCAGGGATCGAAAACCGCGGTGCTGAACTGCTCTTGCGCGTCGAAGTCCTTTCGCTGGACCACGACGAACGGGATGCCGGCGGCGTCGGCGTACCTCAGCCCGCCCGCGTTGGGGTTGCTGGACACCACCAACACGATCTTGACGCTCAACTGCCCGGCGTCGATCCTGGCAATCAGGTTCTTCAACGTGGTCCCCCCGCCCGAGATGAGGACGGCAATCCGCAACGGTCGAGACGAAGCTGGTGTGCCCACGTGCCAAGGGCCTCCTGCAACAATCGGGTTCGAGGAGGGCTCGCGCCCTGTGCCGCCCACTGTAGCGTGTCCGACCCGACGCGTCCAGCGCCGCCGCCCACACCTTGATGGAGGGGTTGCCCTTGACCGCGTGCACGGAACCGCTTAGAACCATAGCCAAACGCACCCACGCGACGCTGTACACTCAGGAGGAGCCATGCCGCGAGTCATCGTTCTGGACCCCCTGTCCCCGGAGGGCCTCAACTTGCTGGCCGCCACGGGGACCATCGAGTATGAAGTCCGCACCGGCCTGAAGGGCGCGGAGCTGCGCGATGCCCTTCGCGAGTTCGACGGGGCCATCTGCCGCAGCGGGGTCAAGATCACGGCAGACGCCCTCCAGGGCAACGCACGGCTCAAGGCGATCGCCCGGGCGGGGGTCGGAGTGGACAACATCGACACCGAGGCCGCCACCCGCCTGGGTATCGTCGTCATGAACACCCCGGGGGGGAACACCATCTCCACCGCCGAGCACACCATCGGACTGATGATGGCCCTGTCGCGCAATCTCTGGCCCGCCTACCAGGCCCTCATCCAGGGCCGCTGGGACCGCAAGGCGTACACGGGCACGCAGTTGGCCGGCAAGACGCTGGGGATCATCGGCCTGGGCCGGGTGGGCCAGGCCGTGGCCACCCGGGCCTTGGCCCTCGAGATGCGCGTCGTCGGCTTCGACCCCTTCCTCCCCGCCCACCGGGCCAGCGAATTGGGCATCCGCACCTGTGCTTCGGTCCGCGAGATGCTCCCCGAGGTCGATTACCTCACGGTCCACGTCCCGCTGACCGACCAGACCCGCCACATGATCGGCCCCGACGAGATCCGGCTGATGCGCAAGGGCGTCCGGCTCGTCAACTGTGCCCGGGGCGGAATCTACGACGAGGCGGCGCTGGTCCAAGGGCTCCAAAGCGGGCACCTCGGCGGCGTGGCGCTGGATGTCTTCGAGACCGAGCCGTGCACCGCCAGCCCCTTGTTCGGCATGCCCAACGTCTTGTGTACGCCCCACCTCGGCGCGAGCACGGAAGAGGCCCAGTCGATCGTGGCGCTCGAGGCCGCGGAGCTCTTGATCGATTTCTTCACCACCGGAACGATCCGGCAGTCGGTGAACGTCTCGCCGCTGGACCCCAAGACCCTGGAGAGCCTCGGCGGCTACCTGAACGTGGCCTACCGGCTGGGCCTGCTCTTGGCCCAGGTCGAGCGCGACCCGCCCACCGCGTGCCGCGTCCGCTACCAGGGCGACGTGGCCCGAAAGGACACCCGGCTGTTGTCCGCGGCCTTCGCCGCCGGGCTCCTCGAGCACGCCATGGAATCGCCGGTCAACCTGGTCAACGCCGCCGTGCTCCTGGCCGAGCGGGGCATCGAGCTCGTCGAGGAGCGCTCGATCGACACCGGCGACTTCAGCTCGCTCGTCACGGCGGAAGTGGCCCGGGGGCGGCGCACGTCCGTCGCCGCCGGCACCCTGTTCGGCAACCGCTCCCCGCGACTGGTGCAGAAGGGCACCTTCCGGCTCGAAAGCCGCCTGGAAGGGATCCTCTTCCTCACCGCCCACCGCGACGTGCCCGGCGTGATCGGCAAGGTGGGGGATATCTTTGGCAGGCATCGCGTGAACATCGCGTACCTGTCGGTCGGACGGGGCGCGAACGAGCCCGGCGGGGAGGCCATCGGCGTGTTCGCCCTGGATTCCCAGCCCCAGGCCGAAGCCGTTGCCGAGATCCTCGCGCTGGAGCCGGTCCAGGGCGCGTGCGTGGTCAAGCTCCCGCCCGCCGACTACCTGCCGGCATGGCTCGGAGGGGTGGGCCCGCGGTGAATACCCTCCACGTCATCGGCTGCGGAAAAGTCGGCCGCACGTTGGCGCGGCTGTGGACCCAAAACCGCGTCTTCGAGCTTCGCTCGGTGCTCAACCGCTCGCTGGAAAGCGCCCGCCGGGCCGTCGAATTCGTCGGAGCGGGCCGGGCCGTCGAGGGCGCCGAGGGCGCCGAGGGCTACAGCCAGCTCGATCGGGCCGACGTCGTCATGATCGCCGCCTCCGACGAGGCCGTCCCGGAGTGCTGCCGGCTCTTGTCCCAGAGCGACGCGATCGGCCCCGGCACCGTCGTCTTCCACTGTAGCGGCGCCCTGGCCTCCGAGGTGCTCGCCCCGGCACGAGCGCGGGGCGGGTCGATCGCCGCGATCCACCCCGTCAAGAGCTTCGCCGACGCCGCCACAGCCGTCGACACCTTCCCCGGGACGTTCTGCGCCCTGGAGGGCGACCCGGCCGCGTGCCAGGTGCTCCGCGACGCGCTCACTCGCTTGGGCGCAATCCCCTTCGCCATCGACCCCGGCTCCAAGCCCATCTACCACGCGGCCACGGTGCTCGCCTGCAACTACCTGGTCGCGCTGGTGGAGATCGGCCTGCGGTGCCTCGAGCACGCGGGCGTCCCTCGCGAAACCGGGCTCGAAATCCTCCGGCCCCTGGTGACCGAGACCGTCGGCAATGTGTTCACCCTAGGCCCCTCCGCGGCCCTGACCGGTCCCATTGCCCGCGGCGAGACCTCGATCGTCGCCGCCCAGTCCGAGGCCCTCGGCCAAAGGGACGAGAGTCTCCGCCACCTCTACCGCTTATTGGGCCGGGTGGCCCTCGAGCTCGCCCGCGCCCAGGGCAACGCCCCCCCGGAGGCGCTGGCCGCCATCGCCAGGGTGCTTGAGGGATAGCCGTAGCCGTAGGGTGCTCTGCGAGCACCATTCCTTGGGTGCTCTGCGAGCACCATTCGAAACCCTTCGCCTGGATTGCTCGACGCAAACGGGCCTGTTATCCTCTGGCCATGGCGGATTACCGTCGCTACTTCGTGCCCGGCGGGACCTATTTCTTCACCCTCGTGACGCAAGGGCGCGCGGAGTTCCTCTGCCACGACGTGGCACGCCCGATCCTCGGCAACGTACTGCGAGAGTGCCGCGCGCGATGGCCCTTCGCCACGGTCGCTATCGTCTTGCTGCCTGACCATCTACACACCCTCTGGTCCTTGCCCGAGGGCGACGCTGCCTATCCGGTCCGCTGGGCGTGGATCAAGAAGGAGTTTACCAAGAGATGGCTGGCCGGCGGTGGCTGCGAACAGCCGATCAGCGACGCGCGGCGTGCCCGTCGCCGGCGACGATCGTCCGGCCGTCCGGGGTCACGGCGCAAGCGTACACCTCGGCGTTGGCGGTGAAGGAGGCGATCTGCCGGCCGCTGCCCACGTCCCACACCCGAAGCGTCCACCCACCGCGACGATTGCCGACACTACACCGTTTCCGTCCTTTTGCTCCAATCGTAGGTCGCCTGGACCACCTGCCGATAGTTCTTGTCCAAGGCCGGCTGTAGGAGGATGATCGCCGTCAGCCGCCGGGCCATGTTGGTCGCTTCGCGGGCTTCTTCGGCCCGCAATGCCCGGCCCAAAAGCTCCTGTTCCCGGTAACTCAGCCACTTCTTGATGACCTGGTAACCCCCGATGTAATACTCCCACACGTTGAGCGGGATATTGCGCCAGTAGGCCACGCTGTTCAGGTACACGTCACAGGTTTCATCCCCTAGCAGCTTAGCGGCATCCTTGGCGGACATGCCCCGCGCCGCCGCTTCGGCTTCGATGGCGGCCTTTTCGTCGGCGTCCCGGCGGCGTTGGACGCAGTTGCCCTTGCCCGGCATCGTGACGCCGTCTTTACCGGCGTGCCCCCAGCCGGCCGTGACCGCCAAGTCGCTGCCCGCCGTGTCCAGTTGCCCACCGCCGGCCTTGGTTATGAGGCCGATCCTCTTGAATACGGGGGAAATCTTCCCGGACGTCACCCCAGGCACCTCCGCTTCGGTGTCCAGCAGCGCCGCGATTTGCTCGCCCAGGGCCGCCGATGCCTCCAGGGCCTTCCGATCCGCCGGCAAGGGGATGCGCGGCCAGTCGCGGCGGATGCCGTCGGCGTTTTCGCTCAGGTAGGCCGGGCTGTAACCGATGGCCAGGGCGTGCATCCAGATCAGGCCGGCCGTTTTGGCGTCGGCGTCGGGGTCTTTGATCCCCAGCGTCGCCAAATAGGTCCGGGCCGGCTTGGACAGGTTTGCGCCGACAATACTATCGCGGTCCTCGCTGAAGATTTGGCGTTGCGAGGCATCAGCTTCTGACAGCGCGGCAAGACGCAAGGGGACGTAGTAGGCATCGGTCTGTAGAGCGTGTTGCATGCCCAGGACTGACGCGAGCGCCATCGGCGCACCCTCCCGAGCTGATGCGCTCTTGCGACGAGTCATCAGAAATCTGTTGCCATTCCAGCAGTGCGCGACCAGAGCAGGTCGTGTCTCCATCCAGACGGGTCGAACAGCGGTGTAGTAGCACCATCGCACGTCCATTGGTCGACTCAACACCCGTCGTACTCCGCGAGGATTGAAGGTCTCGATCGAGATGGCCTTCGCACGAGTGGCGATCGCTGGGAAACGCGCGTAGTCACGAGCCAATTCGGGGACAATCTCAGAAACCTGTTCCCAACCAAGCGACGGGTCTAAGTACGCCGCCGCACGTTTCTCTACATCCTCGCGGTCGATCCTGATTAGAGCCTCTTGTCGGTTGTCCAGAACTCCAAGCGTTGGGGGAAAGTGGCATAGCTCCGAAACGGAAGCCCACTGGCGAAATGCCAGGGAGACATCCTCCGGGCGGAAGGAAAAGCGATTCTCCGGGCACGGGTCGGCCAGGGTGTACGCCGCGTCAATGCTCTTGGCGTTCAGACTGTCCAGCAAGTCGGCGCGCTTGCCCGCACCCCAGAAATGCCGGAAGCGAACAGTTGGTTTCTTCTTGCGTGTGGACTTGCGGACGATGAAACAAACGGCCGTGCCGACCCGGATGCCTTCGCGGTTGTAGTCGGTGGAAAAGACGGAAGGATCGGGCTTGCCGTCGGGGGTGAGCTTCCCGGTTTCCCGGCTGTCGCCGTTCATACAATCCAGCCACAGCTTGTCAAACTCGGCCAGGAATCGCTGCCGCATCACCACGAAAGACGGATCGCCAAGGTAGGAGAAATTGGAGATGAAAGAGACTACGCCCCGGCCGCTCATCTCTGCAATGCGACGCTCGGCCAGGCGGAAGAAACGGACGTAGAGATCGTCAAGATTGAACTTCTTGATGCCCCAGCCGCCAAGGGATGGCGGGTCGAAGAGCTTGTAACGTTTGATCAAACTAACACCCACCTCACCTGGCTTACTGCGATTCTTCTGCTTCTTTGGTTGCTTCTTTGGTTTCTCCACGTAGTAGACGCCTTTGTAGACCTCAACCAGTCCCTCCTCTTCTTCAGGGCTAACGCCAGCGAAGGCGTTGTACGGTGGATTGCCAAGAACAACCAGTATTTTCTTCTCCCGCTTGACGTGCTCGGCCGCGTCACGCTCGTCTTGCAGTTCCTCCCAGGCTACTTTTTGTTTTGGCCCTTTCGGCGGCTCCCAGCCGGTCAAGGCGTTGGTCAGGTAAACGCCCACGCGCTCACCCTTTTTCTGCGATAGCGGCGCGCCTTGGTTCTGCAGGGTGAGCCCCAATTGCAGGTGCGACACCACAAACGGCGCGGGCAGGATTTCAAAGCCGAACACGCGATTCATCGCCGCTTGTTTCAGGTCGGACGCCACCAGGGCATCGCCGCCCTTGTCGCGCAGCGTCGCCGCAATGCTGTGCAACACCTCCACCAGATACGCCCCCGTGCCACAACAGGGGTCCAATACAATGACGTTGGGATCGGCCAGCCCGTCGGCCAGGTCCAGTTCATCGCGCAAGACCCGATCCACGCGGGCCACTTGGTACTTGACGATTTCGGGTGGGGTGTACCAGACACCCAATGCCTTGCGCAGTTTCGGGTCGTAGGCTTCCAGGAACGGTTCGTAGAAGTATTGAACCGCGTGCTCATCCTCAAAGCGGCTGAAGAACTCGCCGCGAACCACGCGGTTCAACACGCCGGCCGTCCAATTCAGCACTTCCACCAGTCCCAGCGGCCCCAGCCGGCTTGGCTTGGCCACTTCCTCATACAAGGTTCGGATGAAGGGAACATGCAGGGACCATTCCGCAGTCCGCCAATCAAACTTCCCTTTCGCGCCGGGGTTGTCTTTGTGCCAGCGGACCCACGCGGAAAACACGCCGTAGAAGAGGGTTTGCACCAGCGTCGATCGAAAGAAATGCTCACCCTTGTCGTCGGTGAACTTCATCCCCAAGGCTTCTTCCAGAGCGGATCGGACCGTTTGCAGGGCCGGCAATTGCTTCTGTTGCTCAACCCGGAAGAGGGCATCCCGGGCGTAGGATGCCAGGAACCACGCCACGTCTTTCGGATTCACCAAGGGCGCGGCGTGAAGACAGGCGCGCTTGATGAACTCGATGAACTGCTCGCCTCTCTCCTGGGCTGTGCCGCGTGGATGTATGGCTTTCCGTTGCCAGAAGTCCTTTTCATCGTCGGCCAGCGCGAAGGCTTCGCGTTCCACCGGCAGCCCGTTTGTGCCGCGCTCCACAATCACGAACTCGCGCAGGTTGGACACAATCACGATGCCGTAGGTGTTCAGGTAGTCCTTGACCTGCTGGCTTGCGGCAATCGCCTTGACGTTAGGCTTGGTTCCCTTGGCTTCGATTGCTCCCCGCGCCGGAAGTTGGCCGGCCTTGGGCGTGCCGTCGGATTGGCGTTGGAATTGATCGGCGGTGAACAGTCCGCCATCGGGCATTCCAGCCCCAAGGTTCTTGAGATTCATCACACAGCGGACCTTGGGCTTGACGGTCTTCCCCACCGCGTTGAACAGGTTGGACAGGGCGGGATAGAAGGACGTTTCCGCGACGCCCGCGTCCGTGGCACGAATCGCCTTCAACTCGGCCAGGTAGTCCTCCAGAATCCCGGCGGATGAACTGCCGTGACTCTGCCCCTCTACCGTCTCAGCCGAATCGTTCGATTCTTGTTTGGCCATGTGAGAAAACCCTTTGTGCCGGGGACGATAGTCTACCACGATAGCCGCTTCGCCACCTAAGTGGGACTGCATGGGAAGTTGCGGTCCCTGTGCGGTTCCACTCAGTCGGCCCTTGATCCTCCACCCGGGCACGCAGTCCGACCAGGCCGCCACCACCACTCCGCGGCCCTTTCCTGGCGTATCCCCACTTTTGGGGCCAATTCTCGCGGGCCGGGATCCCGGCGCGCGCACGCCGCAATCCCGGGACGCGGGATCCCGGTTACGTCTGGAGCGAGATCACGTCGTGAATGCTTACCCGTTCTGGCAGTGTCAGTTGCGTCGATCGATCCGCTCCCGCCGTCGTCGTAAGTCCGCGTTGCGAAAAACACGCGGAATTCATCGTTGCGCCTTTTCCATAAAGCCGGCAATGCCAATCGCTTACGTCGAAAACCGCACCGTCAATTCGCCAACCCCTAAAAGGGGGGATTCTTGCGTTCAGTCTACTCGACGTAAGTCCAAGTCTCAAGCCAGGTTCTTGGCCGCCCGCTCGACGTAAAATCGCCCACCCCCCGAGGTCCGGCGCATCAGGCCGCTTTTCTTACCCTGGCCCAGGAAGTACCCATGCTTCCGGGGGCCGGCCGTGGGAGAATGGCCTCGAGCTGCCGGCAACCCCGCATTTCTCACCGCCGTAGGACGGATTATGAATCCGTCCCTATCCGGGACGGGTTACCAACCCGTCCTACGGGAACACCCCCTCGTTCTTCCCCGGAGCCACACGTGGGTGAAAAGCTCCCCGAGGTGAGCCCGATCCAGTACCTGGCCATCCACGCCCTTTTCGCCGGCAAGAAGGACGGCTGCGAGCTGCGCCGGGTGGTCGAGGCGGTCGTGGGCAAGATGAGCCGGACGGCCTTCTCCCGGCTCATGGTGGGCCTCTCACGCAACGACTTGGTCCACGCGACCTACCGCGTCGAGACCTCTTCGGGGCAGACCGTGCGCCGGCGACGGTACGCGGTGACCGACTATGGGGTGATCCTGTGGAACCGGACCAGAAAGTTCTACGCCCGCCGGGACCCGCCTCCGCCGGACCTGGTCCCTGTGCCGACCGAGTCCGCCCAGTGACGCCTCGGCGACAAGAGGACCCAAGACCGCCGCTTCGTCCGGCTCTTGTCGGAAAAGCTCATGCGCCTGGCGGAGCTGAAGCTGAAACGCCGGCGTTGAGACGGCCCGGCTCCTCAGGAAGAACCGCGCTTCAGGCCTCGGTTCGGCGCGGGTCTCCTGACCCCGCCCCTTGCGCGACCGAAGGTCTCCGTGCGATTCCGGGGAGACCTTCGGTCAGCCCAGGTGATGCGGTCCGGAGACCGCACCACAACTGGGGCGAGAGGATGGCAGAATCCGGCCGGGCCCTACTTGTACACCCGGCCGAGGTGCCCGACGACGGCCTTCTTGACCTCCATCGGGTCGCAGGGGCCCGACTTGCGGTACAGGACCTTGCCGCCCGGTGCGATCAACAGCGTGTGCGGCAGCGGGCCGGAGGACTCCTTGTCCACCGCGTCCATCAACTGGTACTTGTCGTCCCCGGTGAACTGGTAGTTGGTGGCCGAGACCTCGTGCTTCTTGAGCATGGCCAGGGCCGAATCGCGATCGTCGGGCGCGTCGGCCGAGATGGTCACCAGCTCGAAGCCGCGGTGGCGGTACATCCGGCTCATGGCCACCAGCTCGGGCAGCTCGGTGACGCACGGCCCGCACCAGGTCGCCCAGACGTTCACCAGGCGGAGCTTCTTGGTGTCGTTGCGCACGAGGGCGCGAACGGCGGGCGCGTCGAGGGGCTTCAGCGCCACCTCTTCGGCGGCCCAGCGGCCAAGCGACTCCTTGGCCGAGGCCCGCTTGTCGGACCACTTGACCGAGCAGCCGAACACGCGGGTCTTCTCGACGGGCACCGGCTTGCCGGCCAGGAGGGCGTCGATGGCGTCCTGCGTATCGCGCGACGTGACTCGCTCGGGCTTCTCCGAGTTGTCCATCCGGCCCGCAAAGCGGAGCTTCCGCGACTTATCCAGCACGAACACGTGGGGCGTGGCCACCGGGCCGTACGCCCGGGAAACCTCCTGCTTCTCGCCGTCGTAGAGGTACGGGAAGTTGAAGGCTTTGTCCTTGGCGCGGACCTTCATGTCGTCGAAGGAATCGCCCAGGTCAGAGTAGCCCAGCTCGTCGAGGCGGACGGCCAGAGGATCGTTGGGCGAGATGGCCACCAGGGCCACGCCCTTCGGCTTGTAGTCGGCCGCCAACTGCTTGATGCGGTTCTCGTAGGCCTGGGCCGTGGGGCAGTGGTTGCAGGTGAAGACGATCACCAGGACGTCGGCCTTCTTGAAGTCGGCCAGGGCGTAGGTCTTGCCGTCGACGCCGGGCAGGCGGAAATCGGGGGCCGCGGCGCCGATCGGGAGGGTCTGTTCCGCCGCCGGCAGGTTCCCGCGCATCGCCAGCCAGCAGCAGCCCGCCGCTGCCAGCAGGCAAAGCGTCCTCAGGGTGCGGTTCATGGTGGTTCTCCTTGTGCTCTCCTTGTGCTGAAGGGGACAGTCCCATTTTCGCTGCGCGAAAATCGGGACAGTCCCCTCGCTGCGATGTCATTATAGTCGGGCGGGGCGGGCTCACGCCACCCTGGCCGGCTCGGAGGGGCAGCGGAGCAGCTCCTCGCGGACGATCGCGACCTCCTTCGGCGCGTCGATCCCCAGGCGGACCCGGTTGCCGTGGACCGCCACCACCGTGACGGTGATCCGGCCGTCAATGACGATCGTCTCGTTCGGTTTGCGGGAAAGGATCAACATGGTGCAGCGTCCTCCGTGACTGGCAGTGGCAGAGCAGCTCGGCCAGGACCTCGGCAATCACCCGGGGCTCGCCCTCGCGCCGCAGCGGCCGTCGCAGCTCGTCTCGATCCCCATCGATCTTGGCGTTCATCGGAAGTTCCTCCGGTGTCTTCTCCGATTATAGCGGATACTGTACATTTGTCAACTAGTCCGGATCGAGCGAATAATCGCCAAAAATGGGCCCAAAATGGGGAGAATGGGGGGTATGGGAAGTCATAATGAAGGCCGTTTGCCCAGCGGGACGTGGCTGATGGCTTGGCTGGCTTGTCGGTTGCTGGTGGAAGGGGCTGTGCCGACGCCCGGCGACGTCGCGCAGTTCTTCGTCGCACCCGACGAGCCGGCGGTATTGCGGTGGCGGGACCCCTGGAGGCAACCGTGCGGCTTGCCAGCGGGACGTACGCGATGGAGCAGGCGGCGTTGAAGGAGCGGTTCGGCGTCGTGGCCCTGCCGGCCCGCGGCCACGGCCCGCCGCGGCACCTTGCCGGCCCCTCACTCGCCGGTGTCGCGACCGAAGTACACCCGCCCTACGCCCGAGGGAGGCGCCATCGTACCGGCCCGGTAGTCTCCGCGATACAAGAGCAGGATGTGGTTGAGGACGTCCCGGCCGAGAATGGCCACGTCGTCACGGAACCTGGGACCACAGAGCACAATGAACTGGAATTCGGCGGTCTTGGGCAAGACTGGCGGCCGAATATTCTCGTCAACCCTGATGTCGATAGAGGCCCAGGCGGAATGACTGCTCGAGATACTCACTCGCCGTTGCGACACGAGGGCAACCAAGGGGACGGGTAAGAGTTGCGGGATGCCATTACCGACTAAGAGACGGAACTGGCGGGCAATCGACTCCGAGATGAACGAGCGGGGAAGCTCCGGACACGGTGCGAATGGGTGCAACCGCACCTTGGGAGGAGCCACGGGGCCCCTTAGCACCGCGATCCCGTTTGGCCCCGCTCCCGTCGGAACCAAGCAGGCCCGAATCCAGGGATATGGGCCTTGCCAATCCACGTAGCCCATTCGGGCCGACAGGGGATTCTTGAAAATACTGTGACTCAAATGGGCATTGCCGTCCGCGTCAGCACGGGGATACAAGCAGATGTTGTTGACCTGCCGATCCGAGCGACCAACGGGGTCGAACCTTTGCATCTTTTCGCTCATGATTCGGGCCCTACTCGTGGATCAGGGTGATGTGGAGCGACCTTCGATCCTTGCCGGCTTCCTGGAGCTTCAAGTAGAGCCCGACAAGACTCGGGTCGTCGGCAACCGATCGCCAATCCAACGTTCCTTCTTCCTTCTCAAACGCTACGAACTTGCCCTTGTGCTTGTCGTAGATCTCGCCATAGTGGTCCACGACGTACTGGTGCCCTGCGCGGTCGACCTCAGCTTTTCCTACCCAAGCGTCCCTTTCGCGCACGCCACGGATCGCACTGGCCACCACGCTTGTCATAGCATCCTCGCCCTGTCTTCGCGGTGCGTTCTTGTCGATGTAGTCCCAGGCGCCAAGCCGCATGCACTGGATCAGGTTCTCGTGGTCGGGGTACGCGGTCCAGACGATTCTGACACCTTTGACCTGTAGGTCTCTGAGGGACTCCAACGGCGAGCGAAGGATATCGATCCCCTTGATCATCCGGTCGATCACGAAGATGTCCCAGTCCGGCTGTCCTCGCAGGGCGCCACTCATGGCCTCTGCATCTTGACAGCGATGGACCGTGAACTGCATGCCTTCCGCCGCTACTCCTTCCGGCGGGGGAGACTCGGGTTCGCTGAACCGACTGAAGGCGTTCTCCAGGTTCGCTCCCATCAACTCGTCGTCATCGACGATCAACACGCGGTATGGCCTTGTGCCTTCTTCTTGGGTCATGGTTCTCCTACCTTTCAGCCATTTGGAGCGGCAACACGATCTCAAAGTGCGCGCCCCGACCATAGATACCGATTTCGCGAATAGTTCCGCCGTGCGACTGGATCACGGTCCTGGCATCTGCCAGGCCGATCCCCGTGCCCTCCTCACGGGTGGTCACAAAGGGCTCAAAGATTGCCTCCTTCAGTTCCCGAGGAACCCCCGGGCCGTCGTCCCGGTAGTTGATTACGAGTTGGGCGTTTGGGCCCGAGACACTCCTGAGCAAACACTGGATGCTTGCTCTCGGTTGGCGACGAGGATGGAATGAAACGGAATCCCGAACCAGATTCGAGAAGACGTCCTTCAGCGCGTTCCTATCCGCCTGCACGCGGACGTTCTCAAAGGCTTCGGGGTCGTATTGAAGGTCAATCGCCGACTGCTCGGCGGAGGCTTGGCAGTGGTCGAGAATCCTTCGCATCAGGTCCGGCACTCTCCAAAGCTCCGTTGCCAAGGGAATATGCGAACCATGCTGCCGATAGAGGGTGGCGATCTCGATTGCGCGGCCCACGGAGTCCAGGGCCACCCGGGCATCCTCGATTACCTGCGGGGTAGTGTCCGGACTTCGAAGGATCATGTTCAAACGGTACTGGGCAGCGGGAAGCGTGTTGCCTATTCGATGGGCGAAGGCAGCCGCCGCCCGGCGCCACATGGCCTCGATCTTGTGGGCCGTCTCGGCCTGGACAGAGATGTCGTGCAGGGCATAGGAGGCGATCTCCGCCAATCGCGTACACAACAGGATCACTTCCCCCGTGAAGACCTCCTCCTGCGTGCCATAGAGAGTCAGCACCGCCTCCACCCTGCCGAACGCCTTGAGCGGAAAGACCCCTACGGATTTCACCCCGCGCACCGCTGCGCGGACCTCTGGCGGCATCCCGGCGATGCTGGCATCGACTAGCGGATTAGGTCGCCGGTTGGCAATCAGAGGAAGACCCGTCGCTGCAACACGACGGCTGAGCGAGTGAGGAAGGTCGGTTGGGATGTCCGGCGCGGCGTGATCGAAATAGGCGCCCTTGCCGGCTGCCAGGTGAAGTCTGTTGCCCCTGATGATGCGGATATGACCCATCTCAATCCCGCACCTGCCCACGATTCCGTCGATCACGGCCTGGAGGGCTTCTTCGGAAGTGCTCGCCAGCACGATGGTCGACTGGACCTCTTCGACAATCGGGCTCATCTCCGCGCCGGTCAGGTCCGGCCTGTCGAGCTTGGCTTCCAGGACCCGGGCGATCTCCTCGGCGTAGGGCAAGAGAAACTCCGCGTCTCGATGGTCCAGCTTGCGGGCGGGGGGGCACTCCGGCTCCGCATCGACAGCCAGCCAGCCGATCCAGTCCTGCTGACTGTCGAAAAGGAGGAACTCAACCGGAGCCTCCGAACAGCCCAGCACTGGTTCGAATACGTCGGAATCAATGTATGCCCCTGGATCGTGCACCCACACGGCCCGCGAGGTCTTGATAGGGGAGTCGCAGCCCTCGTAGGTCGGCGTTTTCAAGAGCTTGGGCTGCAGATCCTCAATCTTCGAAGCCAGTCTCCCTCTCCCTCTCAGACCGCGAAGAGTCGGCTCAGGTGCGGTCATCCCCGCCCGGTACACCCGGACCCGAGTGTAGCCGGGGCGCCGGTCAAGCTTCTCCACCTCGGTCCAGCGCCCGTCTCGGGCGATGGGGACCTGCTTGGGATCGAGCCAGGGGCAGGTGAGCTCCGTAATCGCTCTCATGACAATATCGAGATTCTCTTCCAAGCCCATCTGCTCCAGGGTCGGGCTGTCGCTGAGATCAATCGTCGACTCGACGACAGCGATTGGCATGTCGCTCTCTTCCCGCGGATAGACCGGCTCAGCCCAGACCTGAACGTACCTGAACCTGCAGTGATCGCCCGAGTAGATGGGGGAGTAGAAGACCCGGTTGATCCTCCCTTGAGTCTTCTGCCACTCGGCCTTGGTCAAGGAGAGCCCCTGGGTGACGAGACACCCGTGGCACGGCGGCCAATCACGGTTGTGGAACAGGGCGCAGCAGAACTGGTTCGGATTGGAGGAGCCTGCGGCAATGTCCGTGAACTGCTTGTTCGTGTACCAGACCTTGAACCGCCGGTCAATCAGGTCGATCCCAACCCTCACGGAGCGCTGGAGGATGTCGGTCGTGCTCCACATCTCGTGAAAGCGCTCGAGGGTCTGCTTCAACTCCCGAAGCTCCCGGATCTCCGCGACGAATTCCCTGGTGGCCACGTCCATGAGGCTTTGCGGCGGTGCGACGCGGACGTAGCGATGGGCCCCCGCCGCCAGGGCTTTCCACTCGTCGGCCTCCGTGATCTTCTCATCGCCGGAGTACAGGATAATCCCGATTTGTGGCATCTCCTTGCTGATGGCCCGGGCCAGGTCGATGCCGTCGTGAAGCGAGGGTATCTCCGGAGGGAAGCCTGGAGGGCGGTTCGCCACGATGACGTGATCGATGAAGACGAATTCCGCCGCCCCCGGGTTGTTTTGCAGGTATCTCAAAGCGTCGTACGGATCGGTGAATGGGGTCACCGAGAAGGCGAGCGTTTCGTTGTCCTCCAACTGCCTCTTCAAGGCATCCAGTTTTCCCGGCTGATCGTCAACCAGGATCGCATTGACCGGCTCATTGATCACCCTTAGACCCCCCCCCACTTGTAGCTGGATTGTCAGCGTCTGCCAACGGTAGCCAGAGCCGCATTTTGGTGCCCAGGCCAAGAACGGACTCGGCAACTTCCACGAAACCGCCGATCCGCTGGACTTCTTCCTGCGCAATGTAAAGTCCCATTCCGGAGCCGTTGATCCGGGTAGTGACCCTCGGCTCGAAAATGCGTTTTCTCTCAGCCCAGTGGATGCCGGGTCCGGTGTCGAGCACGTCCACGCGCAGCATTTCCCTCTCGGCGCCGCTTCCGTCTTGCCGGGACTTGATGGCAAGGTCAACGCGGATGGCCCCCGGCAGGATGCCTGCTTGCCCGATCTGCTGGGCGGAATTGTTCAACAGGTTCTGAAGAACCCGGACCATGGCATCCTTCCGCACCCGGATTACGGCGCGTTGAGCTCGATCGTCACCGAGGGTGGCGTGGACCGCGACCCGATGTGCCGTGATCTCGGGATGGGCCACCCGCCTCGCGCCGTGGGGGCCCTCCAGGATGTCCAGGAACGGCACGGCCTCAAAGGCCTCCTCCCGATCTCGGGAAAGGTCGCGGAAGCTCTTGGCTACCCCGTGGGCAAGGTCCAATTGCACCTTGGCCTTCGACAGCACCTGTCTCAGACCATCGAGAGCGTTCTGGTCGGATCTGCCTTGGCGAAGTCTCTCGACAAGGCCCAGGGCGGTGTCGATGTCGATGCCGTGCTGGAGGTAGTTGCACAGGTCGTGGCCGATCATGCAGGCCGAGAGCCCGGCCATCAGGAATGGGAAATTCGCCGCCTCGACCTGCTCCTGGCGCAACTCCCCCAGCGCCGCCGAGATGTCGGCCGCGGCCAGACGCATCCGCAGGAGAGCGGTCGTCGGGTGAAAGGCGTTCTCCTCCATCGCGATCGCAAAAAGGCCGTAAGCCAGCGGGTTTCCTCGACCGCCTGCCACCGGGATCGCGGCACACGAGTGGTACTGATGCTTGTGGCACGCCACGTGCTGGGAAGTCGCGTGGCAAAGGCCGCACTCGGACCTTACCTCCGAGTAGCAGTAGAGCAAATAGCGATGCTTGCCCAGGCACTTCGGCACGTCGTCGCACCACCCCTGGGCGTTGCTGCCGGAATCGAGGCAGACGTCGCCAACCGGGCTCAGACGCAGCCTGTTCCTAAAGCGATCCAGGTTCGCCAGCGGGGTTCCCCACTGGGCAACCACTTCCGCCTCGTACGTCACCGGGTGCATCGAGAAAAGGAAGACCGAATCTGCACCGAGCCCGGACCCAAGACCGGCCAGCACCCCGTGAACTGTCTCCCAACAACGCTCGAACGCGTTCTCTGCCAGCTTCTTCTTCGATAGTATCCTTGCCGCCTGGGAGCGCGCGCCCAGAGGCTCCTGCTCTTGAATGACCTCGTGGCCATCCCGGGGCGGGTCCATCCTTGCCCGGCTGAGGCACTCCAGAAGCTCCTCCCCGTCCACGGGCTTGAAGAGGAATCCCGAGATTTGGAGCCCCTCAGCAGCAGCGGCCATCTCGTGGAGGGACTCTTCGGTCGGAGTCGCTCCGGTAATGAGGACGATCCGACACGAGGGGTAGAGTCGTTGCAGCTCACGGGCGAAGTGGATGCCGCCGTTCTTTCCGTCGTTCGGGTCCGTCTCGATGTTCACGTCGATCAGGGCCGCCCCGACCGGCTCCCGATCGGGCGGGAGCAAGCTTGGGTCGAGCGTGAGTTGACTCGTGCCGCGGTCCTTCACAACCGCCAATGCGGACCAGGCCTCGGCGACCTGCGAACACACGACCGGCTCGAAACCGTGGACCCTCAGGTAGTCCCCTAGACATTCCGCCACGTCCTTCTTGTCATCCAAGACGAGAATCCGCGCGAAGGGCGGGACCACGGGTCCGCCAACATCCTCCCCCTCCGGCGGTCCTTCTTCCCGCATGAGGGCCCCGAGTGCCGACTCCTTGGAACCCGTGAGGATGTCGAATGCGCGATCGGGACGAATCCTCACCGGCAACTGCCCTTTGGGGGCGCTCCCCTGCGCTTCGTGGAACAGATCGGCGGCACTCAGGTTCACCAGGCGCTTCTCGGAGTCCGCGTCGACGACCACGCCCGCCAAACGGTCCCCCGCACGCGGAACAAAGAACGGGTCTTTGGCCCGGTCCCCGAAGGCCGTGTTCAGGTCCGCCTTGTCAATCCGGGCTTCCACGCCCGGCTGGATCTGCCCCCGGTAGAAATCCCGCAAGCCGGCGTTGGTGACGACCATGATCTTGGCCTCGTGCGCCCGAACCCATTGGGGTACCTCGTGTTCCCACGGGTCGTGCCGGGCGGCGGCAACGCTGACGACGGGCAGGCCTCGCTCACTGACCGTGTGGCCGATGACCAGGACCTCGATCTTGCTGTTGACCGGAAATGCCCTTCGGATTGACTGCACGTCCCGCGGATTGAAGTCCGGTTCATAAGAGACCTCGCGATGCGGCAGCCATGCGTTCTCGCCGGGGCTGGTCTGCACTACCATGCCCGAGGGCTTGGGCTCGATGATCGTCACTTTGATCTTCTTGGAAGGCATCGCACCATCTCGGCAACAAGGGCCCGCGGGGGAGCCTTCCGCTCAAACCTCCGCGTTCATGGCGACCTGCAATACAGCGGTATGATACTCCGCGTCAAATGCTACGCAAGGGTGCAGAAGGGAGAGATTCCACGGAAAACTGCGAATCTCTCCCTCTGGCGGGTGGAACATAGGTCCTCTTCTCCTAACACGCCTTGCGAGGGTTACGCGATTGGGCGGAGTTTGCCGGGCAGGACGTGGCACGATATGCTGACAGCCATGACCCAAGAAGACACGATAAGAGGTGGACAATGCATCGACCATGGACGTGGCTGATCGCTTGGCTGGCTTGTCCGTTTTTGCTGGAAGGGGCTGTGCTGACGCCCGTCGACGTCGCGCAGTTCTTCGTCGCACCCGACGAGCCGGCGGTGCTCCGGTGGCGGGTGGCAGCAGGTGCAGGGATCCAGGAGGCGGTTGAGTACACGGTGCGGGACTACACGGGCAAGGCGATCGGCTCCGGGCGCGCGGTGCGTGCGGGCGAGGGACCCCTGGAGGCAACCGTGCGGCTTGCCCGGGGGATGTACGAGATCGAGCTGCCGGCGGTGAAGGAGCGGTTCGGCATCGTGGCCTTGCCGGCCTGGCAGGGCGAGGCCGATCCGTTCTTCTCGATCGACGGGGCGCTGTCGTGGCTGGTGGGCGAGGACGGCGTGCGCGAGGGGCTGGTTCGGGCGGCGCGCCGCATGGGCATCCGCATGATCCGCGAGCGATTGACCTGGGGCGCCGTCCACCCGGCCCGCGATCGCTGGGATGAGCAAACGACCCAGCGGTTCAAAACCCTGCGCCAGGCGTGCGCCAAGCACGGCGTGGAGGTGCTGGAGATGGCCCACGACGGCCCGGCGTGGATGGGCCGCGTGGGCGTGTATCCGGAGGACCTGGCGGCCGCGGCCCGCTCCTGGCAGGAGCTGGCCCGGCGCTGGCGCCCGACGTGGGGGGCGCTGGAAGTCTGGAACGAGCCCGACATCTTCTTCGGCGCCAACCTCCCCGCCGACCAGTACGCGCCGCTGGTCAAGGCGATTGCCTACGGGCTGACGGAGGGGAAGACCGACGTGCCGCTGGTGGGCGGCGTGATGGCGCACTGCAACCGCGCGTTTCTCGACACCTGCACCCGCAGCCGGCTGCTGGGACACGTCGATGCGTTCAGCTTCCACAACTACGGCCAAGCGTCGCAGTTGGAGGGGGCCATCGGGCAGTACCACGATTGGCTCGGCGCGTCGCGGCGGGCGGACATGCCGCTGTGGATGACGGAGTGCGGCCGGCCGTGGCAGACCGGGCCCGAGCGGCCCCCCGCCGACCAGGACTCCGCCAGCGCGTTGGACATCATCATGAAGGGCGTGGAGGCGCGGGCCTGCGGCATCGCCCGCTACTTCCCCTTCGTCTACCCGTACTACGTCGAGGACAAGAACAACTTCGGCATGATGGACAAGCAGGCCACGCCGCTGCGATCGATCGCGGCCTACGCGCAGTCGATTCGCGCGTTGGGCCGGTGCGACTACCTGGGCGATCTGCGGCACGCCGAGCCGGCGCTGCGGCGGGCGAGGGTTTTCGGCGACCCGCGCAGCGCCGTGGCGGTCCTGTACACGGGCAAGGTGGACACGGCCGCCCGGGTGAAGATCGACCTGCCCGCGCTGCGGGTCGAGGGGATCGACGGCCGAGCGCTCGCCGCGGCGGACGGCTCGATTCCGGTCCCCGACGGGCTGGTCTACGTCTGGGTGGATCGAGAGCGGCTCGGTGGGCGGCTGCTGAGCGACACGCCCGCCATGCGGTTCCCCCGGGGCTCGGCCGAGAAGCTGCTCCGCCGCAGGCCGCCCGGCCCGATCGTGCTGCGCTATCAGTTCGACGCCAAGCTGGTCGCGGCGTCGTCGGAGGGGTACCGCATCCAGGCCTCGCCGGCGGGGAAGATGCCGCTGGTGGTCCGCGCGTTCAACCTCTCGGAGAAGCCCAGGCAGGCGACGCTGTCGCTCGAATTCGACCCCGCCGCCGGGACGATCGGCGGCGCGGCGGCGCGCACGGTTGAGGTGCCGCCCCGGGCAAGCGTCGACGTGCCGTGGGAAACCGATCTCAGCGGCGCGTTCGACCGGAGCGATCGGTTGGACGTCACGGTGCAGGCGAGCCCGGGGCCCGGCGAGCGGGCCGATGCGATCTGCGTGGTCTTGTTCGGCGAGTCCAGTCTCACGAAGCTGCTCGGCCGCTTCGCGCACTCGGTGCAGCTCCCGATCCAGGACCTCAAGCGATGGACGCCGAGCATCGTCGCCCGGGGCACGATGCGCATGGAGTCCAGCGCGGAGGCCCCCTGGCGCCTGTCGGCGAAGTTCGCCGACGGGGATCGGTGGGCATATCCGCTGTTTCGCCTCCCCGAGGGCACGCGGCTTGCGCCGAAGGGCGGGCTGGTGGTCCGCGCCCGCTGCCACAAGCCGGCCGTGGTCCGCGTCATCCTCATGGAGGGGGACGGCGACGTGAGTTACCTTGCGGCCAAGTCGCTGGTCCCGGCCGACGGCCAGTGGCACGTCGGCTCGGTCCGCTTCGCCGACCTGGTGCCAAGCGGCGCGAACACCCGGGATCCGAACGGGCGGCTGGACCTCGATCAGGTCCGCCGCGTCGGCCTCGGGCTGAACAGCCAGTCGCCCGAGAACACGCTCGAGGTGAGCGACGTATACGTCGTCGAGTAGCTCTTGAGGAAGATCATCTCCCGTGTCGCCCATTGACTTTCCCGCTGGTTACTCCACACAATAGGGGCATCTACTGCCTGGAGCGTATCCGGGCAAATGCCATCGGGGGATTGTCGGCTCAACCGCAGGAGGACCCACCATGGGATACCGACTCCGAGCTACCGCTTTCTTGGTCGCGGCTTTTCTGGTGGCCGCGGCCACCTCGTTCGAGACTCCAGCATTCGCGCAGCCCGGGCCCGGGCCGGCGGGCAAGGGGGTGGGCCCGCCCAAGGTGGCTCCCCGGCTAGCGCCCGCCGTGCCGCGCACAGTCGCCCCACCCGCCGCGACCCGGCCAAGCCCCGTCGAGCGACTCAAGGAGTTTGCCCAGGCCCGAGTCTCCCCCTGGGGACAACTGGCCCGAGGGGCTGTGGACGTGGCCGTGGACCTGTTCTCGGGCAACGAGCCGCATTTGCTCTCCGAGAACTCGGCCGAGCTGCTCTCCAGGATCAAGACCGAGCTGCTCTCCGGCAACGAGACCGAGCTGCTTTCCGGCAACAGCCCCAAGCTGCTCTCCGAAAACAGTCCGACGCTGCTCTCCGGCAACAAGCCCGAGATACTCTCCCGGAACAAGACGCCCGTGCTGAGCGGCAACCGCATCTCGATCCTCTCCGGGATTAGGGTTGAGTTCCACATCAGCAATAGCGGCAATCACAATGGGAACCATGGGCCCGCTGGGCCGCAGCAAGGACCGGGACCTGGAATGTCGCAGATGGGTCCGCATGGCCCGCAAGGGCCGGGTGGTCCGCAGCAGGGGCCGAGGCCATCGCAGGGACCGGGACCGGGCATGTCGCCCCAGGGACCGCACGGCCCGCAAGGGCCCGGTGGTCCGCAGCAGGGGCCGGGGCCATCGCACGGACCGGGACCGGGACCGGGCATGTCGCCCCAGGGACCGCACGGCCCGCAAGGGCCCGGTGGTCCGCAGCAGGGGCCGGGGCCATCGCACGGACCGGGACCGGG
>Ga0315290_10000144_pt1 | contig 42920 bp, 35 predicted proteins | sample YL17G12_0_MG_FD_203627 | JGI IMG/M metagenome (GOLD analysis project Ga0315290, IMG submission 203627) | Sediment microbial communities from Yellowstone Lake, YNP, Wyoming, USA - YL17G12_0 | ecosystem: Environmental > Aquatic > Freshwater > Lake > Sediment | place: USA: Wyoming | collected... | reverse complement strand
TTGGATAGCCGTCCAGCCTTGTCCCAGCAGCGAATTGCGCCAAAGAAGATAAGCTGCCAAAGGCATCAAGACGGTCAACCCCAAGAAGGCCCATTTCCATGAAAATTGTTCGCTGAAAGGTTTCTTCCAGTCGATCATGGTCAGCCAGGCAATCAGCAGTGGAAGTGCCAGCGCCGCTCCATGAGCACGTGTCCATGTGGCGAGTATCGCAAGAATCCCCGCCCATACTAATTTCTTGCGTTTCATCAAGGCTAATGCCCAAAATGCAAAACCTATGAACACCCCCTCGGTGTAAATTTGCGCAAGGAAAAATCCGGTCGGGAATATCAACATATAAAAGACCGTCCTGATGACTCCCTCCTCATCAAAATAATCCTTTGTAAGGTCGTATAAAGCCAGCAATCCAGCAAGTGTGCCAAGCAGGGAAACGATTCCACCAGCCAAAGCAGCCGTCGCAATCGGGTTCATCCCGAACAAACCCAAGGGAACCATCAGGACTCGCATCACATAGGGGTAGAAAGGGAAAAAGGCGTAATTCTTGATATGCGAAGTTCCATCGGCTGTCTGCGCCTTGCCTGCAGCCGGATCATCGTAGCCTCCCACAGCGATGCCGAGGTAATACTCCGAATCCCAGGCAACCTGTCGATTCATGAAGGGTTCCAGAAGGTAAATCATCCCCTTATTGCTGTATTTTTGTGTCTCGGTCTGGGTCCAAGGGACTGCATAATCCGGCCGGCCGATTTCCAGGCGGGATGTGACCAGCCATTGAAATCCATAAAGGACAAGCCACCAGCCCATCCAGATCAAAACAATTGTAGCAATCGTTGATTTCTTAAACATATGAAATTTTACCTTTGCGCGGTTGTATAATATCTTCGGCGAAGAATCTATCTTTAAGGATTATTCACCTTAAAGCTAAGTGACGGCGCCCCAGGCCTGCCCGGGCTGACCTGCGCCAGCAGGAGAGTGAAGCAGGAGGCTTTACCCCCGCGAGTTCCGGAGGTTATGGCGCTATTTTGGTAACCGGTTACAAAGAATTATAGTCACATTTTTATACGGCCGAACTTAGAAAATCATCTCTTTATAATGAATCCCCCATAAAACACACGACAAGTTTTGGACTTGTCGTGTGTTTTGGTCATTTCTTCGTCTTTCGCAACGCACTCGCTCCCTTGGCGGTCTTGGTTGATTTTGTTCCGGAAGCGCTGTTCGGTTTAGCAGCCGCAGTCTTTGCGGGTCTCCCGCGTTTCTTAGCTGCAGATTTTCCGGCTCCAGTACCCAATTGGATGGTGAAATACTCCGAATGGCCTGCTTGAGGACGGACATTGTCGCGGGAGGAAAACAGCGTTTTTCCACTTACATCTTCGACCATTAAATATAACTCCGGAGCATTCTCACCCACCTCAAAAAAATCTCGAGCGTGATAGACCACAGAGAAATCACCGGATTCATCAGTTTCAGTGATGCCAAGCAGATCATCAAGTTTACGATCCCGGTCGAAAACTCGGACGGTCAAACCAGCGGCAGGCATGCCAACCGAATCAATAACGCAACCGTAGACCATCCACTCGTTTTCGTGAAGTTTCGGGCGTTTCTCAACCCGGGTCGCCTGCGCTTTATAGAAGGTTGTGAAATCCCCTGCAGAGACTGCGGATTGCCTGAGCGCAACAACCTGTGGATGGTCTGTTCCCAGTATTTTTCCCAAACTGCCGGCTGCTGTCTCAATCCGCTGTGCCCGTTTCTGCTGAAGTTGAGCAAAAACATTCAGAGCAGGAGCGCTGCTCCTGGAAGTCTGAGTCGTTAAATTTTCCAGCTTGGATTTAGCCTCTTCTTCACTGGCATCCACACCTGCGAACTTTGCGTTAAAGGATTGATCAAAATCCATGACACACCTCCGAATTCTTCCTGACTAAGCTTATATCCATGTCAAATTGCTTTCCACTTTGGTTTTGCTACCCAGAGGAAATAGGAAATGGACAGCTTCGTTTCCAACTGCGAGATTCAACATCCCATACGAGAAGTAGGAAAGCAAGGCCGAGGACATCCCTTCGTTAAAGAAGTTACCTGTTGCATGCAATGTGACCCCTAAAGCCACTGCATTGATGAATTTCAAATAGGCTTTCTTGCTCAAGTAGGACGGTGTGTATGCCTGGAGCTGATTTCCGGTCATGTTGATATCGTCAAACGAGAGAAGCAAAACGGAGAAGGGTCCAATCTCGATGTTTTGCTTTTTTACCACCGATACAGCCACATCTGACAGTTCTCTTGTGGTCTTAAAAAGGACTTGATTGTCATTGAACAGGATGCGTCCATCCTGCAGGAATGCCAATGGATTTTCTGTGGGAACAACGGTCATATCCGTGTTCAACTTGGTGTTGACAAGATTCAGATAATCCATAACGATGCTTGATATCCCGTAATCAAGTATTGCCACGCATGCACCCATATTCAAGTAATTGCCAATCTCAGCGCCGAGGAGGGGCGGTTGTTTTCGGCTTTCCCGGCTGGTAAACTGATTGCCGTGTACACTTGTTGTACCGAGTGCCATCACCATCAGGGCCTGACCTTCAGGGCAGGTGACTTCGTTTCCTTCCACGCGCAAGGCAGGGATTCCAACCAAAGCATCCTTTTTACTATTGGCGAGATCAATCAGATTCAGGTTGTTCCCAACTACGCCAAGCGCGGCGATTCCAGCCTGGAAGAATTGCAGATCCTCGGCATCGGCTTGGTCGGAAAATGCGACACCGTTTTCTACAACCACATTATCGGTAATGGAAACATCGCCTCCATCCAGGATAAATATGCCACAGGCTGGTAAGCCTCTGCCGTTTTCAGTGATGAGATTGCTTTCAATTGCCAGGTTAAAAACCCCTGCCAATATAATGCCTCCGCCAATAAAAACTTTTCCATAGGTCAAGTCGGGTTTCACAGCGCAGCGAATGATCCGGTTGCCGGTAATAGTGACATCCTCCAGATTGCCAATATTCAGAATATCGTCAATATTGTTGGTGGTGATAATGCCACTCCCGCGGCAGCCGCCGATCAGGTTATTGCTGATGTGTACCAGGCGTGTCGTGAAGAACAAGTCTCGAGATTTGCCGCCTGCGTAACGGCTGTTGACCGAATCCATTTTCATCATTAATACTCTCGTGTTCGCAGTCTCTGCAGCATTCGCAGCAGTTGAAGAAGTGGACTCTGCCTGGTATTTGGCATAACGATTCTCGAAGATAATTTTTCGACCTTCGGAATATAGATCTATAACATCCTGCTTCGACAAACCGCCAAGCTGGATTCCGGCTCCGAAACTCTTTAAAATCCGGTTGTCTGCAATGGTAACATCTTCGGATCCTGGGAATATCTGTACGGTGCCGTGCAGGGTATTTCGCAGTATCTTAATCTGGTCGCCTCGCGCTTTGATGACAGGCTGGCCGGTAAATATGTTATCCAGAATTTCTATATCCTCACCGTCGCGCAGAACCACAACGGGACCCAATCGAGAGGCTTGACCAATAGATCCTGCCGCATTGGCTTTATCACGTTTGGCGATTTCTACTTCACTTAGATCAGCTCCAGTGTTACTCACCATGTTATGAGAAATACGCAAGGAACTTATGTTGTCAAACAGGAAGGCGCCTTCAGAGGAGCGTGCCCTGACAAACAGGCCTTCCACTCGCACCCTCTGGCTGTTTTTGATGACGAAGATTGGCTCATCAGGTGCGCCGACGATCAGAGACTGCCATTCGCATCCACTGATAACCAGACCTCTCATATCATTGATTTCAACTGCCTTTTCCAACCGATGCTCGCCGGGCAATAAACAAATGTGCCATACACCTTCAAATTCAGCAGGTCGGGCATCCACTGCTTCTTGAAGTGTTGAGTAATCTCCATCCGGACCAACCGAAGCTGTACAGCAACAATTGCCACCGGTGGGTAACTCGGTGAGCGGCGGAAATTTCTTGCGGCAATCTTCCTGCAATGAAACAGAAATAGCCGTTGAGCTGCCTGTTGCAGTCAGGAGCGCCAGTTTGCAATAATGGTGGATGTTGCCGAATGTCTCCTGGAAAACCGGATTACCGCTTTCCTGTTGCCATTCGATTTCTCCGAATTTTCCGGGGATGGTCCTCGCAGGGATCAACCAGTAATCGCCGGTGCGGAATGTGCCTATTACAAATTTGACTTCAACACCGCCCTCCAGCGGAATATAGCCTTCATTCCCCGATGGAACAGCAACCGCGAATTCAGCGCTGGTCTGTTCAGGACGAGTGTCCCACCGGCGGAGTTTGGGATGCCCAATGACATCGAATCCTGTCGCGGGGAGAGAGAGCGTGATGACCAATTGTTCAGGGTCAATCTTCTCGATCTGGGTAATTGTCCCTGGTTCGCCAGCCAATTCCATGGCATCGTCCACGACTTCAACCCAGTCCAGTTCGTGCAGTCCAAGCACTGAATCACGGCCAAGGCTGGTCACCTTTACTTTTTCCGAAGAACCGTCCACATTGAACTCAGAGATAGCGACCACCACCGAGCCGTTGTCGCGTGACCATTTGAAGGTAGGACCTCCAGTCGCGCCGCTGGCTTCATGGATTTCAACGCGATAAAGCTGGTTTTCGAGCCGCTGATAACCGCCACCGGTCGCAACTTCACAAGGATCGATGGGGATGGATTCAGGGTGCGTACGTGCAGCCAATTCGCCAGTGCTGGAAGCCGGCCAGGGGCGGATGTCATCAGAACAATTGAAATTCTGACCGACATTCCCCAATCGGGATATTTTCGCCTGCCAGATGGTCTGAACACGTGTGGCGGTATCTGGTCCACCGAGCGCCACCTCGCGAATGTCTTTATCTTCCAGTGCTGTAATATGCCGTTGCCACACATCCAAATAGAGCATGTATATGCCGCTGGCAGAGATCTTCGGACTGGGCCGTGGCAGGACATAGGGCTGTTGGCTAAACGCCACATCGGTATCATTTTCAACCAGAACGCCATCGACATAAGCACGCCCCTGTGAAAGCCCAAAATCGCCTGGGGTCAGCGCGGGAGTCAGGGTGGTGAGTATCCCGAAACCAGCGTCGTGGACCGGTACACCGCTAACGCCGATCACATCGATGGTTTCTGTTTCGATGCGGTTCAGTAGAATATTAAGATTCTCGTTCCAATCCGCGTCGAGCTGCACGCGGCCTTGTTGCATAAGCACGCCACGATAATGCTTTTTAGGGTTAAACGTGTTTCGAGTAAAATCGCCTTTCATCTCTGCCTCCAACTCTTTTTCATTCGATCATGATTACCGAATAGCGCCGTATCCTGCTGGCGCAGGCCAGCACGGGCAGGCATGGGGAGCCGTCACATCAGGTAACAAGAAAGATGCCAGCTTCCAAACCAAATCGCAGGTACTCATCCAATGCGGTGCGTAAATTCGCCTCACGCTGGGGCTGTTGCAGCATACAGAACACGCCCATTTCCGAGCCAACTTCCGCGCCAGTCTTGATCTCGTCCGCGCAGGCAATACTTAACTGGGCGTAGGCAGGCTGACCATAGTGACGCGAAGTGAACTGCGGACGCAATCTCATGACCAGTTGATTATGTTCATCGGTGAAAAGACTCCGGCCAAGCTCTTTTTCCTTTTTTGCAATCGCCAGGTCTGGCTGGCACTGGAAGCGACGCGGGGTGTGCGATTCATCCGGATCTGGCACCACACTGAAGCGCACACAACCTTCCTGACGTTGTTCCGCAAGTACCATGGATGTGAATACCACTTCCGATGCCAGCTTCAGAATTTTGACGTAAACCTCGCCGAAGACCGTGACACGCTCGAGGGTCGTGACTGGGCCGGGGCTGGCAGCATTTTTATCGGCCGCGATCGCCGCACGGGTTGAATCCAGCGATCCGCTTTTGGCAGGCGCATCCACCACACTGTCACGGATCACAAGACTCTGGCATTCTGCAGGCATTTCTATGGCGCCAACAATACTGCGGTAGATTATTACATTGAGATCGGTCACATCCGACCCGCTGACTACCAGACTGGCTCCATCTGCTTCCTGCGGGAAACCATCCTCGTCCAGGGCACGACCTGGGACAAGCGTGCTGTCCGTGACGGTCAAGGTGAGTTTGCCGCTCAGGTCGAGGTACCCTTCCAAGACAAGTCCGCTCAAGGTCAAGCCGGCTGCATCTTCAGCAGTGACTCCTGTTCCGGTTGGAGCATTTATCTTAAGCGGTTCGGTTGCAATTAACACCGGGCGCTGACCGTTGTCGGCGTCGATCACCAGCCAGCCTTTGGACGGCAAATCAATAGTTAGATTGGCGTTGTAAGTCGCGCTATCATAAATGCGTATGACGGCATCCGGTTTGCCTGCGTTCACCCACCGAACAAGTGCCGCGCTCAAGGTGGCATCCGGCTTGCCCGGTCCGACCTGTATCTCAAGGATGGAAGCGGTAATCCCTGTCAGGCGATCGCGGCGCTCGTAGGGTCCTCCACCGATATCCGCGCTGAAACCGTAGTTGTACCAGACCCTCACTCCCGATGCTGGTTCCTCGCCCGGAGCAAATGTCATCCGCCCCAGTTCCACATCGACGGCGACCATTTTTTCAGGTGGCGGCTGGCTCCAGTTTTTCAGATCGAGATAAGCCACGTCTTTTGCCTTGACGAGAATATTGTCTTTCACGATATACACACTTCGATCGGGACCATAGTAACGGCTGTTAGCCGGCGCGTCCGGGTCGGAAGCATACTTATCCGAGTAGGATTTGAGATCGAACAAAAAATCCACCTGGCGGATAGGCGCCGGGACAGTCTGCTCGTCGGGTGCCCCCTCCCCTAGTGGGAAATTGAACAATGGCGCAGGGTTCCCGAGTGGACTGAAATGCCAGCCACAGGTGGCTACTTCCGATTGACGCGCTGTAGCTTTTTGCAGCGGGTAATTTTGCAACCGCCAAAGAAATAATCCGATATTCGGGATATTATTTTTCCCCCGCCGATTGTTGATATGCCGAACATCAACAGTGTGCGGAAGTGAATCAAATGGCTTATCGATAAGGTTCAGCGAATTCGTGGCACGCAAGTCGGGGGTCGTGTTGAACAGGCGGATATGGTTCACGTTCTGCGTCCAGTCCAGCACTTCGAAGAATTCCACAACGTGGGCGGGCCAACCGGTAACATCCTTTGCCAGCTGTTCAAGGATGTACGCCGTTCCTTTTCGGCGGCGGTAGAAGAGCGTGTTGGCAACATAGCTGCGCTGGCTAAACGCGGTGGAATTTATTGTGGTCAATCCGCGAACGCCCAACAGGTCACCGATGTAGGGCACAACCCATTCATCAGCAGTCTCAATAAACCAGTTCTCATACAAGCCGGTGATATCAGCCTCAACGCCGTTCATTTCTTCGCTGATAAGGGCAAGCAACGCACGCAGAGGTTCACCCTGATCGGCGTCGCGGATTCGGTAGACAGCAGGAAGTAGTTTGTAAAGGCGGTCGTCGCTCATGGCTTGACCTCCAAAAGCTTGATGCCCAGAGTGTTGATCAACAACAATTGCGCGCGGTGAATGTCGCCATTATCTACGTGAGCGATATCTGTTGCGAGAACCTGGTTGAGAACTTCAGTGGTTCCGGTCAGGTGAAGCGCGTCAAGGTCAACCGCAACGACGCCGTCCACGCCCTGCAGGATGGTCGCCACCTCCGCAGCTGTCACCGGTTGACCGAACGCACGTTTGGCGAACGCGAAGGCTTCCTTGAGTGTCGCCTCAGCATGGGACATCACAATGGCAGCAATATAACGGCTATCAATTACAAGGTTGGCTTTGATATTGAAAAGCAACGAATCGAACTGGTCCACACGCACCATCTGAGCCGGGTCGCGGACGGCATTCATCGCGGTCACCAGATTTCTGTACAGGTCCGAGGCAGGGTCGACCGGTTTACCGTCCGCACCCGCTATAGTGAGGTGAACGAGATGATGTTCACCGTTCCATAATGCGACTGATTGTGCTTTTCCAATCCCGGAGAAGGTGCGGGCGAAGTCTTCGTAATCCTGCAATGAGACGATGCGGTCCAATGTGCGGACGGTGAGCGGGGCATTCGTGCGCGCATCTTCCATCTTTTCGGGGTCAGCCGCGCCGGAAGCCGCCAGGGGATTCGTCACACCACGCACGCCGAGCGGCCTTGTCTTGAGCAAGGTCAGCAAGCCGGCATCCACCTGCCCGGACAGGCCTGTCCCGGAGCGATAGACCGCCGTTACGTTGTATTCCCCGGTAGGAAGGCGTGCTCCACTGACACCATCCCCGAAGAGAATATTTGCGGGACCGCCATCCTCGATGCGCACGGTAAATTTTTCGTCACGCGGAGTCAGACCATAAAGCGAACTGGCTTCATCCCACAGCACGCTATCAACACGGAGCTCAAGCGAATTTTCCCCGCCGCTGGGTGTGGACGCGGAGGTGTAGGTCAACGGCGGTTTTTTGAGCGTGAAACTTTGGTGGATGGATGCGCCGTTGCCGCTGCCAAGGGTTTCTTTGACAGTCTCGCCATTAGTGGCTTTGACCGTATTGGCATTAATCGTCACAGAACTACGCTTGTAGGTATATTTCCAGCCCGCCACTAAGGTTAGCTGGGTTATACCATTAGAGTGGCGGATTGTTTTTATGGTAAGGATTTCCTTGCCGGACACGCCAGGCATATCCGTTCGATCTCCGCTCAACGTGACCGGTTGACCGACTGTTAAACCCAATACCAGTCCATTGAGAACGACATTTGATCCGGGCGTGAGATCATCGGGATTGGGGAGTTGGGATAGCTTTAACTCTTCACTCTTTAAATAAGCTGTCGTTTCGCGGACGGAAAAAGCAGCTGATGATTTTTCAGTATTGGTGAGTGAACTGCCATCCGGTTTCTTGAATTTCAGGCCAGTAACCTTTCCACTCATGGCAAATGCCGCGATTGATTTATCGATCACTGATGCTAATCTATAAATTCTTTGATTACCATTCGTCGCTTTAATGACGCACCAACTGTCCTGAACAACCCCAGAAAAGGTCCGATCCAGATAAGCATCAGCTGTTGCCTCGTGAAAAGTGGAAGTATCTCCTGCCTGTTGATTGAGCCAGATCTGCCACCCGCTATCCCAAGGCTGACCAAAATTTGGTTTTAATGCATCAGTTGGCGGCAAGGATTTATAAGCTGGGGCGTTGTTCCCAAAGAATCCGGCAGAAGCGCGAAATGCGAACAACTTGCCTTTAGATCCATTGTTCTGGTTGTGAAGTTCAATCAAAGTGACATACAGTTCAGCAGTATCCCATTCGTTCCATGTTAGAAACGCATTCAAATCCTTGTCGTACCACCATTTTTCGAGGATCCACGACCGAACATTGGCTTTATTTAGTGGAATTTTCTGGCTGATATCCACCACACCTAGAGTGGTTGCAGGCGAAGCAATTGACGGGAAAGATGGCGACGGGTCAAAAGTCACATGGGTGAAACCAGCATCCTGATCAGGCTCAACTTTTTGCACCCGCGCGACCGCCTGATCCCCTGAACCTGTCTCTGTAACTAGCAATACATAATCGCCTGACTGCAGGTTGGTAGAAGTCCCGGAGAGATAAACCTGCTGGCTGGACGTGGAAAGTGCTTGCGGGTTGCCTGCTTGCAACCGGATCCCATTCCACTCCTTGCGGGCAGTGATGGCAGCCGCAGTTTCAAAGATCTGGGGGAGCTGTCCCTGCGGAGGAATGCTCATCACCTGAGTTCCCATCGGGACATTTGATTTTCCCGGCGCACCTTTCGCGTCCTCGACAGTGAAGGTCAGATAAGCCGTAGCGGCGACACCTGGATTCAGTTCGTAACCAATTGCGCGCGCCATTTCCAGGACAGAGCGGCGTTCGGTCGCGGTGCGGAGAAAACCCTCGTTGGCAATTCGCTCCTGGTAAAAGGTCAAAACATCAGCGACAACAGCCGCCGCGTCCAATAAAGCAATTGAAGGGTCGTCTAAAGCACGCGTGGCAAGATCCGCGAGCGGACGGTCGCCGGCATGATCGCCATCCGGCAGTGGATATCTTGCAAGCTTGTTCGCCATCCGGCGCAGGAATGTAGCGTAAGTCCCCAAACGATAGGAAAGCGCTGGCAGACCGGGACGGTTGTAAATGGGGGATGGCTCCGGCGCTGGTTCACAGCAGCCACAATTATCGAGTTGTTCGCTCACATGCCACCTTCCATGATGAAATCCATGCGACCGTTCTCGGGCGCGGAGGGATTATTTTCGAGCTGGGCAATCTCGAGGCGACCAAAAGTGATACGGCCGGCATCGAATTCTCCAGCGGACGACTGACCCCAACGGCGGAAGCGGTTAGGTTTTGTTGAAATATCCTGGGCGTCCACCCATTTGACACCCGGTACAGACATCCCCAGGGCGATCATCTGGCTCAAATACAACGTCTGTCCAAATGAGAAATGATCCGGATGGAAAAAGCCTCGCCGCCCATCGGGCAGGTCGCGACTGGAGAAGAGTTTGAGCAGCTCCTCTTTTACGTGTGCCCGGAAATAACCGGGGTTGACACATACCGTAAAAATAATATCGAGGGGCACAAATAGAGGAGCATTAATCTCAATGTCCTGCCCGGCCATGCGGAAGCGCTCGATGAATATTCGCAATTTTTTCTCGAAATCCGCGTCCACCGGCAAGCCGCCCAATCGGTCCACGGTGATGAACACGGTGTACCAACTGCCCGTCCAGCGCAGAGTGGCGGCGGCTTTCTGGACTTCGGGATGGCGTTCTGACGCGGCAGCATAATCGGCTTCTGTGACGGCGCGTTCCTGGGTACGGAATGCCTGCGGCGCATACAACTGAACCTGCTTAATGGATTCCGAGTCCATGCCGCCGATTGCCGGAAGTGGATTACGGACACGCTTTACGCCTGAACCTGCCAGCACTATCCGTGCAAGAGATTCAGCCCCGACATTCCCGCCCGATCCGTTGCCTGTCCGGTAAACTGCTGAGAAGGTGTGATCAGGTTGGGGCTTAAGCGCATGGAATCCGTCCCCAAAGCGCAGGTAAGCATCTCCGTCGTTGTCAATCTCGACAGTGAAATGCCGGTCGAAACGGTTGCTGGCAAGCAAATCCCGGCGAGGCAGCCAGGGTCGCGAGGAATCTCCATCCTCGATCAACTGGACTGCCGGAAGGGTGTCGCGCATCTCCCAATGCAAAGCGGAGTAAGCGGAACCTTGCGGGTCGAAGACTACCGATTCGTTTTGCGCGTCGCGTACAAGTTGTCCAAACTGGTTGCGCGAATGTCCCTGTTGGGCGACGGGTGATTTCTTGAGGATGGGTCGCGAGAGATTGCCAAGTGCGTCGGTTGCCAGGGTGATGGGTTCGGAGATGGAGCGCCCGAGATCAGCCAATACCACGTTGCCCCGCGCGACACTCAGATTTTGCAACAGATTCGCGCCGGTACCATCGCCGACCTTTGCGGAGATGCAAAGCGGAAACGGCAGGGCATCCTCCATGCTCCATTCGATTTCCACGACAGGCGTGCCATGCAGCAGGTCCACCAATGGCGGGCTGCCATCATCTTTAGGTAACACTTTGGTCAGGCGCACAGCATGCCGGTGAGCCGGGTCAGCATCTGCTTCGAAACCGGTCTCAGGACTGATGACTTCTTCAAAAATCAAGACAGTCCCGATTTGCAGTGCAAGTTTTGGATCGTTAAGTAAAGTGGCACGCGTCGCCCCTTTCGGCAGGCAGCACTCGGTGTTATCCCAGGTATAAAACTTGATGCTGTTGTGAGCACTCCGTAATGTAACCGGGTGCAGGGTTTCGTAGATGATCGGTTTTTCCTGCTGGATCAACGCGGCAAATTTAGTTGGATCCGGGCTGACCATGATGGTGTTGTCAGACCCGCGCGTGAGGATCGGCGTTAGAGGGTTTAGTACCAGCCCATCCGCGCCGCCTGCATTTTCCACTTCGAAGCATATCCAGGCGCGGGCATTGCAGCCATCATGCATGGCATAATCAAGCAGGCGAGCATGCCGCCGGGTCGAAATGCGCTGCCGTGCGGTGCCAAGATACGCCTCAGTCCCGACGGCATCCTGGTAATAACTAATTTGGTCCGCGGCATAGGCAATCGTCTCAACCAGCGCCACACCCATATCCGCCGGGTTTCGTTCCTGCCAGTTAGGCATCACGGTGGACAACCTGTCAAGCATCAGGCGCCGGAAGCTGCTGTAATCCTTGGCGAGGTAATCGATCAACGGCGCGGGGAGATTCTCAGGAGGGCATCCCTCTTCGGGAGCGCAGTCGAAATCACTCGGGCATTCAACTTTGAACGAGAAATCAATAGCCGAAAGCTGTGGGTCAAACCCGGATGGCGGCTGTTCGATTTCTTCACCGGCGACGAGCATCAGCGTGTATGTGGAATAATCCCCGGCTTCCTCTACATTGAAAGTGGCAATTCGCCCGTTAAAAGTCAGGCTGCCTTTTACGAGGGCAATGTTCTGCACTCGCACACCACCCCGGATGACAAAGTTAGCCTCAGTCAGTTTCGGTGCAGGAGATGGAGGAACTGCGTTGGTCTCTCCAGGGAGTGGATGGATGAAATGGATTTCGAGCGTTTTCTCATCGTCCGTCACCACCTCAAGGTAATCCATCCCGTTTAAAATGGGTTTTCCACCGGACCCCTTGAGAGTCCGGACCGCATCACGCCGATTTTCATTGTTACAGAGATACTGGGTAGGCATATGCTTCACCGATCATCAAATTTGCTGGACGAACTCAGCTTTTTCCTTTTGTTGAGTCTGGCGGACCGTGTATGCCATGATGACGCGCAAGGTTGAGTCTTCGCTCTGGACATCAACCGAATCCACCTGGATCAAATCGCCTAGCCATTGCTGAAGCGATCCCTGTATGAGGAATTGTGTGGCAGTCGCCAGCTCAGGACTGTTTGGCGAAAAAATTAATTGGAGCAATCCGCAGCCAAAACCCGGACGATTTACCCGCTCGCCTGGATTCGTGAATAATACCTGTTCGATCATGTCGCGGATGTGATCATCCGTGCCCGTGGTGGCAGTACGCCCGTCCACAGCGATCTGATAAGGAAAATCTATTTGCATAGGAGTTCACATCCCTTTCACACGGAATTGTGTAACCAGCACGTTTAGAGGCACGCCGTTCGGAACTGTGATCGCCTGGCTGTCTTGCATCAGTACCGGCACACCTCCCGCTTTGACACGGACAGCCGCAGTCACCCAGGAGGCAGTGACACAGGGCAGCGGGTTGCCACCAGTGACAAACGGGCAGCCTGCCACCGTGTACATTGTGGGTTGGGTGACGATGGGCTGACTGCTCACCTTTACTCGAGGGTTCAGCATGGTTGGCATGGCTTGACCACCATGCGAGCAAATGACCGTCGCGCTAGCATGCAATAAAAAGCCGGGCATTAAATTACCTCCAGCGCGCCATCGTTGATGGAGATCTGCGGTCCAGTCATCTTGATGCTGCCACCCATCCCATCATTGATTTCAATTCCGGTGATGGAAATTGCGATTTTCATTCCAGTGGTTGTTTCGATAGAGATTCCACCTGCGCCGGGCAGGTCGTTCAGGGTAATGGTGGCGGTATCCGTTTTGATGACTTTCATCATCGGGACAGCGGGGTTAGCTGGCGCTTCCCCCACGCCCCAGAAGCAGCCGCTCCAGATCGGATAATCGATATTTCCGCCTTCGAATTCGACCCAGACATTCGCTCCCACTGGCGGGATCATGAAGAACCCCACGCCGTTGCCACCGTAGGGTGAACAAGGCATTGCCCAGCTCATCTGACCATCCCCGAGCACAGCCGCGCAGGACACCTGCACCCGTCCCTGCAGCATGGGATCGATATTATTCGCAACCTGTCCGCGATACTTACCAAAATAACGACTAGATTGAGCATTCACTTGCGTTTGAAGTTCAGGAATTTCGATGGGCATAATAATCTCATCTAAGGAATGACCACAGGGCTGATGGAACCAACCCCTTCACGGGTCAGGGAAAAGCGTTGCTTGTACTCTCCGCGGGTGATATTGTGGGTGACACTTTTGACATAATAAAACCCATCATAGGTGTAGCCGGCTCCTCGCAGACCGACCAGGTTGCGTGACCGAAGGATTCCACCATAACGGGCGGCATCCAACTCTCCGCTGGCGGAAACGACGTTGTCGGTGGATGAATCTGTCATCGACTGTGCCCTCCCATAAGCTTGCATAATGTTCAAGCCGTTCCCTTCAAATCGGGTGGTACGGACATTCGGCTGGTTGGCAAATACTGATGGCTGGCTTGACAGCGGAATGCGCGTACTTGCAAAGCTGCGCACGGGCGTTACCTGGTTAGTGGTGCGGTCCTGCACCCGGCCGGAAACCAGTGTAGGTGCCATGCCATCATGTTGAAAATTGATCGAAGTCACATTGCTCTGCGGACCGAGGTTCATCGTAAGTGCGCGCTGCGGTAACCCCACCCTGATTGGGGGTCCCCAGTACGCCAAATTAGTGAAAGGTGCGGGTCCGGGTGTAACATAAAAGACATAACCATGGCGCCCAGCCATCTCGTTCAGATAAGCCAGATCCGTGCCGCGCTGGACGGGCGTCCTTTCCACAGGCAGAGGAGGATCGATCACCACCGGTGGGATGACAGTCGGGATCAGCCCATACTGTGCATAAGAAAGGATGATCATATTTGCGATTACCGTTTCGTCCTGTGCTGGATGTTCAACATTCTTCTGTTCAAGATCCAGCATCACACTCACGTCTTCGCCAGTCACAGTTAATGTACCGGAGCCAGGTTGGTCCCCGGGGGTAAGTTGCTGGTTGGTAATGATCCCGTCCATGAGCACACTGGGCATGGCATTGATGGTGACGACCATGACCACCCGGTTGAACATCCTCAGGAGCGGCAAGGCAAGCAACGGATAGTCCACTCCGGAAACCAATCCGGGGCGTCCCGCCTGGAAGGTCATTTGGAATCCAGAACGCCCTGAATCATTGTGTGTTACCTCCACACTCTGCAATGCCTCAAGATAAGATAGTGGCGCTGGGACTGCCACAATCGGACCGATTAAAAGGGAGAGTTGAACGCCTAACGGTATCATCAAGGTTGTGGGATTGGAACACGTACGGATTTTCCGGGCTCGGCGGTCAGGTCAGGTGGGTTCATGGCGTCGCTCGCATCACAGATGCGCCAGAATTGTTCGGGATCGCCCAAAGTTCGGACAGAGATCAAATCAAGGCGGTCAGACTGCACCACAGATACTTTAGTCAAAGTTTGCAGGTCTTCAGCGCGTGGCAGGAACCGGCGACGCTTGTAAGCCATCTGCCGCCCGCTGGCATCCGTTAAAGTGGCAGTTTCAATTTTGTAATAGCGGCTGTTCTGATCAAACATAATGACCTCGTTGAATTTCTAGAAAAGACTCAAACCAAAGGAACCTATATTTCCCACGCTCCCGATCATCGCCATGGCTTCCTTGATTCCCTGGTGGGCGAGGAACATGGCATAACCGGGATGCGAGATGGGGAAATCGTTGTAGTTCAATACACGCAGACCAAGTGACACTTTTGCGCGGGTCGGGTTGAGACTGGGATCGTAGGATTCTTCGGTAATACTGAATTCTGTGAGACGGACAGGCAGGACACGCTTGGGTCCCCATACGAAAAGAGTGAACGGACCTTCTGCAGGCACCACCTCGATCGTGCCGGTGGCGAGCAAAATGGTATTGGCGATGACCTTCGCCATTTTTGGATAAAGCAACATCTCCAGCGCTGAGAGCTGAGGATAAACTCCCATACCGGTAGCAACTCCATCGGCGGTTTCAAGCTGGTCCGTGGCATCTATCTCGATATCCAACCTGATGTTCTCCAAAGGCGGACCTTTGAGTCGCTGCGGTTCCGAGCGGCTGTCCGACCCGCCTCCGGCGGTTTGCGCGGTAAGTGTCCGTGTGAGGGTATCCGGGTTGTACTGGAAGATGACCACGCTGGCGAGCGGGTTGGCGAGATCTACACCGATAATGGCGCCTTTAACAAGGCGGGGAGAACCAGGGAATGTTGACATGAGTTAATTCATCCTTGTAGCTCAGCAATAACTGCGCTGGGTTTACGTTTCAACACTAACACCTTACACCAGGGGCTCCGCGGGTCTCCCAGTGCGGGACAGCCAGGCTGAGGATATTATCGACATCGAAGGAGCCCGTTGAAACAGAACTCACATGAGAAATTATCGGCGCTTCTCCATTCTCCACTTGCTCAGCAATTTGTTCGGCTCCATATGTCGAGAAAGGTCTCCCGGGAATGTAACAATAGGAATCGCCTCCCACCGCTGCGGCTGCTGCCTGACTCGCGATCGAATTCGCCATAAAAGCGGTTGGGCTGGGATGATGTTGTGATTGCCAGCAGTGGGTCGATTCATGAATTAACAGACTGGGATCCGAACCCGGAGTTGAATAGGCGCTTGAACCAATATTGATGACAAGTCCGATTAGTGGTAATGAAACCGTAAATTGTCTTCCCCCACCGCCCACTGCATTGCTCAAATGGATGGCGCTGTAATCCAAGCTGCTTCCGAATACAGGTCTCAAGATCCCCTTTTCCACTGGATCAAGACCTCGAATTCCGGTAGGAAGGGTTATCCCAAAGGGAAGTCGATTGAGGGTCCCAGAGGGTGAATTGCCCTGATCTATCGATGGATGAGCACCGTAGGTTATCTGTTGAACGACTTCGTTTGCCTCGCGTTCGGCAAAGTCACCGGGGGCACTTATGGAACTTGGTTCTGTGCTACCTAATCCACCAGCTCCCTGCTGCGCGACATGCGTAAGTTCGTGGGCAAGAATTTGTCGACCGGTGGTTGATTGTGGTGCATATTTCCCCGAATTGAAGGCGATATCCCTTCCGAAAGCGTAAGCCTGGGCATTTACGGCCTGTGCCGATTCGGCAGCTTTTGAATCCGTGTGCACACGGACGGTGCTGAAATCCACGCCAAATCGTGGTTCAAAATATGCACGCGATTGTGCATCCAATGGCTGGCCTGGTGTGCGCAGCACATCATTTACTAAAGGTGGAACAGTGGGCAGGACAGCATTATTGATTGCCGAACGTTGCACGGTTCCTAAAATTCTATTGATGGAACCATTATCTCTTTCCCAAACGTTGTTGGGCTGTAAAGTATTTTCCTGATGGTGCGCCTTGGTCTGTTGGGGAGCCATCCGTGTCATTTTTTTATTCTGAGTAGTCATTTCACACCTTTTGCCCTTTCTCAACCAGACCTTTATGGACCGCCTGAGCCACCTTTGCTCCAACATCGCCCGATTTAGCATTGGGTTGCAACTTTATGGGTGCCGTCTTAAAAACAGGAATATCCACGTTTTCACGAGGCTGATAGCCTTGATCCGTCATCAATCGCTCCAGCTCCAGCGAAAGAGAATCGCCGACGGCATATCGCTCGGCTGGGGAAAAGCCGTGCAGAATAAGTTCATCGATCACAATCTCCACGCGAGGTCTCACTCCCAACCTCCAATTTCGTTCTCGCTCAACGGGCGTTCCAGTTTTGCGTATTCGGTGCCGGCGGCGTGCTTGAGGTGACTCATCCGCACGGGCTGGCTGGATTCCGCTGCAAGGAAGGCGGCGTTCAGCGCGATATTGCGGATGTTCCCGCCTGCCACATTCAAATGTGCCAGCTTCAGGACGTTCAAGCCTTCGGTCGGGGTTTGAGCCGGGAAAACCCGTCGCCAGATTTCCGCCCGCCCTTCCGCATCAGGAAAGGGGAATTGCACCACAAAACGAATGCGCCGCAGGAAAGCAGAGTCGAGAGCTTCTTTCATGTTCGTAGTCAAGATCGCCAGCCCCCGATAGGATTCCATGCGCTGTAACAGGTAGCTGACTTCCACATTGGCATAGCGGTCGTGACTGTCTTTTACTTCACTGCGCTTGCCGAAGATCGCATCCGCCTCATCGAATAGCAGGATCGCCCCGCCTTCTTCGGCCGCATCGAACACCCGTCGCAGATTTTTTTCCGTTTCGCCGATGTACTTGCTGACCACTTGACTCAAGTCAATTCGGTACAGGTCAAGTTTCAGCTCGTTGGCCAGCACTTCCGCCGCCATCGTCTTACCTGTGCCGCTGACACCTGCGAACAAGGCGCTGATACCCAGCCCGCGTGAACTCTTCGCTGCAAAACCCCACGTCTCGTATACCTTCATCCGCTGGCGAACATGTGTGGAGACATCCCGAAGTGTTTCAATCTGTCCGTCAGGCAGCACCAGATCTTCCCAGGTAGCGATAGGTAGGATGCGCTGCGCGAGATCACCCAGGCGCGGATGAGCGTGAGATCGGCATGCCTGCCAGAGAGAATCGTTCAAGTCCTTCTCTGGAGAAGAACTGGTCTTCAGGACGCCAGCGGCAATCGCACCGATGCTTTGTGCGTCCAGGTCAAACTGGGTCACGAGTAAATCCATGTGTCCGTTCAACCTGGCTGCGGCTGCTCCTAGTGATTCGGTCCAGAGAGCATGTTGTTCGGATACTGTTGGTTTCATAACGTCAAATGTGAGAGTATGCCGATTATCGAATGGCAAGCGCTCGCGGGACGAAATGACCACTGGGAATCGTGCCAACTCTGCCCAACGCAATGCCTGAGTTGAATCAGCCTCATGGCAAGCGATCATCAGTGCCAGATTACTCAGGATGGCTTCGCGTTCCCACAGGCGCATCAAAGCCTCAGATTCAGCCGGGCTGGAGGGAATGGACTCCGCACGCATGGTACACAACCGGATCCCGAGGAGCGCACCCGCTGAGGCAGCCACGTCACGCCGCGCGGATTGGTCGATGCCGACCAGTTGAATGACCGGCAGGGACTTACCTTGAGCAGAATTCGACCAGGCAGCAGCAATTGTTTCAGCCAAAACCTTATGAGATGGGACTAGTTGCTCAGGTGCATCGACGGGTTCCACATAACCCATCAGCCGATCATCTATGTGGGATGCGCCTGCCAGGTAGTGCAGGATCCGTTCATCAATACGCACAGGCGATTGGGTGAGCGTCGTCACTGACCCCAGTTCGAGCATCCGCCACCAGCGCAAAGGCGCCGCCGGAGTGAGTGCGCTCCAGTGCGCATCAGGAAACAGGCTCAACGCCAGGCTGAAGGTCGGGTAATTGCGGGCTGGCTCACCCTGGACGGAAGCGCATAAGGCGGATATTCGGGAATCCAATTCAATGCCGGCGCACAACAACAGGACATCCCGCTCGAAAGGTGACAGCCCGAATAACGTACACAACGATTCAATGGCAGGAGCTGACGCCATGCCTGCCGCGAGCTCGTGCAACTCGGCCTCATCGACTGGTGAAGAAACAGTCTCCTGACCCGCTCGTCGTTCAAGCAAAGCGCGGATGCGTGCCAACGCCAGCGTAAGGTAACGCTGGTTGCTTTCGTACCAGGAAGAGGCGCTGGGCGCGATCATGTCAAATTCACTTTCGGACCAATGTATTGCGGTGCGTTAACCGGGTCCGGTCCTGCATCCAGCACACTCTCCGCGCCATCCACCTGGACGCGGACCAGGTACTCAGCCGGCAGAACTCGCACATCAACGTTCAGTGAGGCAAACGCAGGGGGAGGAGTCGATGGTACGGTAACGTCGAAACGATAGGCATTAGGGGAGCGCGTGGATGGAGGGTTGATCTCATTGAGAAGCAACGCCACACGTTGACCGATCGCGACCGACGGCGTGAAATCAAGTTTAATTTTTGCCTTTCGGTATGACCCATCCACTGTTTTACCGGAAGCAGAGGGGATTATTGCCGGGCGCAGTATCAACGGCACGACATCCGATTCAATTCCTTTATGCGCTGCCTCGGGAGTACCCATCTTGATGTCCTGGATGATTTGCAACGCCTGAACACCTGCGAAAAGTGAATCGACCGGGAAAGGAGGAGCATTGAGGGCTACCGTGATCTGTTCCCCTGAAACTTCCGTGGGATTGACTTCGACCCCGCTGATACGCACGCGGGTCACATCGCCTTGAAGTTGTTTCCCCTGCAAGACCAGGGTATATCCAAACTGGATGGGCTGTTCGAGAACCGGCCCTAATGAAGTTTTTTTGGAAAGGATTTTTTCGATTTCGATCTGCCTGAACGGACGGACGTATACATTGCGTGCCAGGACCGGCAGGGCTGGTCCGCCGCTTTCGGTACCATCGATGAATACCACCGATGCCTGAAATGCGATGGACAAATTGTAGGTGGTTTGAAAGAAAACCGACCATAGCTTGGATAGTTCCTCGAGAGATAGCGGAAGTTGTGAGAATTTGACGCGTTCCACCTCAGTCTCCAGGTTGCTCTTGACGAGCGCTCCAGTTTTCGCACTCTTGATCATTTCCGTGGTCAGGATAGGCTCCGAAACGATCTTTCGCACTATGCTGCCCAAAATGCGCTGGGGCTCCAATTTGCTTTCATCCCCATAGAACGTAATCAAGTAGAACAAGTCATAAGCTGACCGAGACCCACGCACAGCTGAACCATCACTGCGGCGAACGGGAGAGAAGTCATTGCGCCAGGCGGTATTGGGAATGACCTGGTACATGTAGAGCCCGGCATACACGTTATGATCCCCTGTTGGGTGTCCGCTGGTGGTTGCGGATGGGCGAAGCGCTTTCGCCAGCGCACCCGAGATTCCGGTTTCTGATTCGCTGTCGGTCAGCGCCTTCTGGATCTGCTGTCGGAAGGCTTCGGTGACGGTGGCAATCGCCAGGCTGTTGCTCATCGACGTCCCTCCCGCTGGCGAAGGTAATCATCCAGAGTCATTCTGGGTTGGGCAGGTGCCGTTGTCGCCACCGATTGAACTGGCGGCGGCATAATGGCACGTACTTCTATACGCCCAATGTGAATCTGAACAACAGGTGTTTCATCTCGCACCACATTTTCGCGATGCAAAATGACATTGGATGAGTTATTCAAATTGCTAATTTCCGCCGTCTTTTTTGACTCGGTCCGTTGAGCATTTTTATTAAGTGGCCCGACTGATTTCACACGTGATTTAATAAACCGCTCTACGGAATCCTCACCTATCCGCTGATCGTCAGTCTGTGGTTTCGTAACGACAGGTTGATCTTCTCGACTCATAATCGTTTCAGCCCGGAGACTATCTGAGCTTAAAATAGATTGGTCATAACTTCCAGTATCGGCAGGTGCGTGGATTACCCTGGCGTGAGTCGATTCTCGGAGATCTAGAGATGGGAAAGTATCCGTCACAGCAACCCTGAAAATGAATCTATGATCGTCGTCCGAATGTTCAATGGTTGACTTGTCAAGCGAGGTCGAAACAGAAATTGGGAAGTGAATGGATTCAACATTCGGGGAGAAAGAATCCCTTACAGGCGATTGAAGGAGCGATAGGGTCTCCTCTGGGTCAGGAATCGTTTCCGGTAATCCTTCCAATCGATGGGGAATCTCGAAGAGCGAGGGCAGGCGTGGCTGCAGAATAGCCGGGGAAGGCATGTCTCCATTACGTAATACCAGGTTGGTGAAAATGTCACTCATGTATCCAACTATTCCTCTAAGCCCATATCTGCTTGATGCACAATTCAGCGAATTACGTGACACCGATCATTTCCAGGTATCTCTGCCTGCGCCTGGCGCTCATCGAGAGGATGTCTTCCTCCCGCCAACTGTAAGCGGAAGCCAGGTGATGGACTTCGCGCATGATGCGCGCTGCCCAGTTATTGATCTCGTTTGAGAAATATGAAACGATGTCAAAAATCATCTGCCACTCCTGACCGCATGCCGGACATTTCAAAGCAAGCGAGATATTGAGGTAAGGATCCTCTTGCATCATTCGATCTGCTATAGCTGAGATTATTTCCTGCGGCAGATCAGCTGGTTGAACGGGCTTTCCCTCCTGACGGGCATCAAGCAGGCAAGCTTCGAGCAATTTCATTTGCGCCAGGTTTGAATCGGGAGAAAGTGAAATCAAGTCGGCGTTGGTCGGGAGTCGCAGCCGAAGCTCCCATCCAAGCAGGTTTAAAACGAATTCATTGTTGGTCTTTTCCGCCGATTGAAAATCAGGCAACCGGACATTGGCATCCGCGATGTCGCGCGAGTCAAAATCCAATTCCACGCGCTCATTGCATTCAGGGCAGACAGCCACCCCGGTCAACCGCGGACCAAAAGTCAAATCACGCAGTTTAAGCAAACACAAATCGCGTTGACCTATGGTCAAACTTGTTAGAGCAGTGGAAGAAGCCTCGGGAAAAGCCGACCGAAGAATAAGCAAAGCTTTTTCAGCAGGCGGACAATTCATCCCGTGCTCCCACACGGTGAGCAGGTCAGATGCCGAAAATGGGCGCACAAATAGCTCCCTGACGCAGATCAATTGATGGAAACGTTATGCCGGGACAGTGAAACTCGGCTCGCTTGGTTCGGGGACTTCGACATCACGTTCCCAACCCTCGTTTTCCAGCTTGATATGCTGAATGGCGATAGCATTGGCATTTGCATCCAGGTCGGGAAGCGCCTCAAATTCAGACACCCAGCAGCGAAAGACCTTATAGGAAATAACAAGCTGCCCAGCTTCATTGTAGAGCTCGATCAACAGGTCTTTGCGGAAATCCTTGAGCGAGGCCTCGGAGCCAAGACCCGCACCAAAGTTCCAAATTTTGTTTGCCCATTGTTCAAATTCCTTGTCATGGGTCACCCCGCGCTCGAGGGTGATGGCTTCGTATTCGGTCCGCCCGGGGGACTTGCGGCTGGAACTCGGATCTCCACCTTCGCGATGCTTTACCACCTCTGTTGTACGCTTAAGACCAGTCACCTTGCTCACACCGGCTACATATTTACCATCCCACTTGACGCGAAATTTGAAATTCTTGTATGGATCAAATCGACTTGCATTCACACTAAACTGTGCCATGACTGCCTCCCGTTACGCCTGAATTTGACCGGCGATCTGTTGAATCTTGAGCATGACGAATTCTGCCGGTTTGAGAGGGGCAAAACCCACCAGGATATTCACTACTCCGCTGTTGATATCATTTTGCGTGGTGGTTTCCTTATCACACTTGACGAAATAGGCGTCCCGCGGGCTGCTGCCCTGGAACGCTCCCTGGCGGAAGAGATCATGCATAAACGCACCCAGGTTCAGGCGGATCTGCGCCCAGAGTGGTTCATCGTTAGGTTCAAAGACAACCCACTGTGTGCCGCGGTACAGGCTTTCTTCAAGGAACAACGCGAGGCGTCGTACGGGAATGTATTTCCACTCGGAAGCCAGGATATCTTTTCCCTGAAGCGTCCGGGCGCCCCAAACAACATTCCCTACTGAAGGAAATGGCTTGAGGCAGTTCATCCCGAGCTGGTTCAATTCTCCGATTTCCTTGTCTGTCAGGGAAATGGCTAATTCCGGAACTCCGGTCATTGTTGCATCCAAACCTGCGGGTGCTTTCCACACCCCTCGCTGGGCATCGGTTCTAGCAAAAATACCTGCCACTACGCCGCACGGCGCGAATTCTTCGATCTGGTTTTCCCTAAGAGCATTGGCTTTCTTCACGCGGGGAAAGAAAATAGCTGCATTCTTGCTGCTGGTCGGGAAAGAGACACCGCTGATGGCTGCCTTGGCAGTTGCTTTATCGGGCCAATCAAGCTTTGGCTTAGGATCGAGAATATAGAATGCACGCCTCTTCTCACAATAGACTGCCGCATCGGTAATCACCTGGTTATCAACATTTCCATCGTCAAGGTACGGCGGGATGCATAGGATATTAAAGAGGTCGGTCTTGGCGAGAGCAAATAACCCACGTTTGTTGTCTTCCATATTTACGCCAGTGGTGATCTCTGCGGAGGTTAATGAATTTCCGTCCAAAGTGGCAACCAATATGGTAGTCGTCACTTCCGTCGGGTATACGTTTGGAACTACGTATACGCCTGAAGAATTCTTCTTGACACGCACCAATGATGATGTTTCCAAGACGCGCCCGACAAAACGCGGATCAGAGGTCAACAAAGAAACATTTAAATGGTTTTCCACTACCCCGGTTCCGGTGTCGGTTACAAATACATTGAAGAGATTTGTATCTCCAGGTTTTTTTGTTTTATGGTCCACTGCGATGCTCAACTTTGAACCCCATGATCCAGGATTCGCTGAGATGAGTGTCAGCTTGTCATTAGGAGCAACGCCCGTAGTGGGTAGGTCGTATTGAGCTGTACTTGCCCCACGATGCAAACGGACGATCAGCGCCTGGCTGCCCCCGTTTACGAAGAAATCGCGTACAGCGAAACTCATGGCACTATCCAGCCACAGTCCGCCAAAAACGCGCTCGAACTCACCGAAATTGTTGACCATCGTCGGATCTTCGACCGGTCCGCGCAAGGTGCGACCAACGAAAGCCGTTATGGATGTGGCGACTCCGGTAATGGTGCGTACACCGCTCGATATCTCTTCTATGTATACGCCGGGATAAGTTGGTGTTTCTGGCATAATAAACCTCCTTGTTGGATCATTGAATCCGGATAAAAATTACGGCTCACCCTGCTTCATTCAGGTGAGGTTCGATGAAAGCCGGAATTTCGTTTATATCTTCAAAATAGTGTCGGTTTCCATTATTCACGTATGTGATATGCCCACGCCAAATCACCAGTCGTGGATCGGCCTGCATTTCTTCAAGCCAAACACGAACTATAAAAGAATGGATTTGTAATTCTTCCTCGCTCGAATCGCGGAAGGATTCCTGGGGGTCTATGGGCAAAGAGTGCTCCTTCCATACCACTATGAGAGTAATTGGATTATCCTGAATTGAGGAAGGACGAGCGTCTATTTTGCGTCTCCTGGGTGTCTTTAGTTTCCAAACCGATCAGGTGGTCTACGAAATATAAAGACTGCGCAAATTGCGCAGTCAGAATAAAAGTCACGAAATCCCTCAGTGCACTACCGACCGATGGATATCGTATGTTCAATTGAAGTGATCTGGCTTTTTACCTGAAATTGGATATTGTTCAATGTCTCTGAAAATTGCTCCAGGTGGTCAAGGACTTCTGTCAAAGGAGCATTGGATTCTTTAAGGACATTAAATTCTTCTTCCACTTCGTTTAGCGGAAGATTGGATTTATAAGTATCATTTCGGATTTGTTCGTAAAGATAGGTTGTCCGAACCGAGGGCGAGACATTCAATTCCTCATGCAAAGTTAATGCACAGCGTTCATATTGGCGTAAAGCTCTTGTCCTGTCACCTGATAAAAAACTTAGGCGCATCATCTGACGATGGGCACGCTCATTGGCACGATCGTGGCGTAAAATTTCAGCACAATATGCTAATCCATCCTCGTAATATTGATGGATTTCGCAATATTGGACCAATTTATCCAGAAAGGTGATATACATCGTCTGGTATCGTTCACGTTCGAAAATGCACCAATCCTGATACCATCCTTCCAGCAGGTCACCCTTGTAAAGAGCAAGTGCCTTTTGCGCAGAAAGATACGCCTCATTTGTCAAATCACGCGCCCGTTTATTTCGAATCAAATTACTGGTGTGTTGAAATTCAACCACATCAATACAATAACTTGCAGACGGGTTGAGCTGGATCCAGTCCGTCTCGACAAGCAGATCCGGGATAATTGCATCCATGTTGGGGTTCAATGCAGATTGTAGTTTCCACAGTGTTTGCCTGAGATATTTTCTGGACGTGACAGGTGAGTGTTCTCGCCAGAGTAATTCGCATAATGTCTCGCGTGGTTGAGGGTGATCGTTGAATAGGGCAAGGAAACAGAAAAGTTCCTGGACTTTGTGCGCCTGAATTCCCCCAAGTAAATGGTCATCCCTTGTTATCGCAAATTTACCCAATAAAGTAATGTTTAAAACTGACATGATCGCACCTCCCGTTCACGGCGACCGTTCAATTGACCAATAAATCAGACATATTTTATCATATTTACCGGCTGAAGATTCATACGATTCACCGACGATTTTAACAACAGCAGATTGCCACGAAGCTAAAATGAACCTCCAGCTAGGGGTTGTCCGTCTGACTGCTTAATGGTTTAATCCATATTCGAGGACCCTATCCCACATGACTGAAAGCAGATCTACATCCCCGCGTTTCTGGAATGTCGAGACCACCCTGATCGTTATCCTGATTGCAATTGCCATTGTCTCCCGCCTGGTAGATCTTGGCGCCCGGACCATGAGCCACGATGAGATCAACCACGTCGTTCCTGCTTACGATTATTTCCAGGGCCGGACTTATAACTATGACCCGGTCACTCACGGCCCATTCCAGTTCCACATAATGGCATTATCCTTTTTCCTTTTTGGGGATAGCGACTTCACAGCACGCTTGCCGTATGCCTTGTTCGGGATCTTCTCAATAGCCTTCACTCTGATATATTTCCGTCGCTACCTGGGGCGAGTCGGTGCGCTCGCAGCCGGAATTTTCCTGCTGATTTCCCCCTACATGCTTTTTTATCAACGGTACGCGCGGAATGAAGCCTACATTGTTGTCTGGGGGTTATTGACCATTTATACAATTCTTCGATATCTCGAAGAAGGCAATCCTCCCCTATTATTTTTATTTACAGCAATTAATGCGCTGCACTTTACCGATAAAGCGACTTCTTACATTTTCGCAGCATTGGAATTATTCTTTTTGATCGCTTATCTAATTCACCGCGTGACTCGCACGCGTTGGGAGAATGAAACTCAATTCCGCAATTTCCTGATGGGATTAATGGCAGCCATCGTTACATTCGGCGCTGCCGCCTTCATCTACGTCACACAGAAACCTCTCCCGCAACCCTTGCTGGTCACAGTCGTTATTTTGGGTGTTTGCGGATTAGCCGGTCTGGCATTTTCTGTGGTTGGGATGGTCAAGGGATTCGGCGTGGCAAACTTGAGGTCGGAACGTTCCTTCGACCTGCTCATCCTGCTCGGTACGTTGGTCCTGCCGCTGGGTGCTGCGCTTCCAGTCAAATTGACCGGCGGAAATCCACTTGCCTACGATACCCCGTCGATCATAAGAGATGCCATCATCATTGCCTTACTTGCAATCGTCGCAGTAGGCATCGGCTGGTGGTGGAAACGGGAAAAATGGTTCATTCATGCAGCGATCTTTTACATCCCTTTCTTCCTTCTTTACAGCTCGTTTTTCAACAATGGGGTAGGCGTTGCCGGGGGTTTCATGGGCGCGCTTGGTTATTGGATGGAACAACAGGGAGTCCAGCGTGGGAGCCAGCCATGGTATTTTTACTTGTTTGTGCAAATCCCCATCTATGAGTTCCTCCCCGCAATTGGAGCGTTTATAGCGGTCGTGATTGGTGCGGTCAAACGGCTTTGGATAGCAGAACCCGGCCAGCCTTTTACCCGTGCTCAATCCTTCGAAGGTGAAAAGCAAGCCGTTCCCACACTGGCATTGCTCATTTTTTGGTCCATTTCCACATTGCTGGCATTTTCCTACGCTGGTGAGAAGATGCCCTGGCTGACCATCCACATCGCCCTGCCGCTATGCCTTGCAGCCGGCTGGACAGTCGGTTGGCTTATTGAGACGATCCGCTGGTCAAATTGGCGTGAGTGGACGTTTAGTAATTACGCGCGAATCGCATTGTTGATATTTCTTAGCCTGCTCACAGTATTGACGGTTCGCACATCCTATCGCGCTGCATTCATCAACTATGATAACGCCACCGAATATCTCGTTTATGCCCACGCCGCAGGAGACCCGAAGACTCTTTTAAAACAGATTGAAGATTTATCCGATCGTACCGCAGTCGGCAATAACATTGTTGTCGCTTATGATAACAATGTCCGTTATCCCTACTGGTGGTATTTGCGCCGGTTTCCAAATCGAATCGATTTCGACAAAAATCCCACGCCGGATATTCGGCGCGCGCTGGTTATCGTTGTCAGCCCTGAGAACGAAGCCAAGATCAAACCCATTATCCGCGAAAATTACTATCCGATCCCCTTGATGCGGCTCTGGTGGCCGAACATGGATTACTGGAACCTGAAATGGGAGAACATCAACGGAGAATATATCGCAAAAAATGGCCAGGATGCGCCTCCCATGTCCTATAGAGAATTCCTGCAAAGGGCTTGGGGACACGTCAATCCTTTCTTCACAAACCCGGAAGTTCGGCGTGCCATCTGGGAGATCTGGTATAACCGCGACTTCACAGAATATGCCCGGCTGAAGAACAGCGATAGTTTTACTCTGACGAATTGGAGTCCCGCCGAGAAGATGACCGCCTACATCCGCAAGGATGCCGCAGCCCAAGCCTGGAATTACGGCAGTGTACCAGCGCTTCCCGCAGTCGAAGCCAAAGACCCCTATGAATCCTCAATTGTTCAACTCCAGCCGGATGGTGTAATCGGAACAGTTGGTACAGAACCGGGGCAACTCCAGGCACCTCGCATGATCGCATTGGGCAACGATGGCAGCTTGTATATCGCTGATTCGCGCAACCACCGCATTCAACATCTCGCCACCGATGGCACAGTCCTCCAGACTTGGGGAGGCTTCGCAGATTCCAGTCAGGGCATAGCACCCGAAGGAAAGTTCAATGAACCCTGGGGTATTGCCGTTGCGCCTGACGACAGTATCTTTGTTTCGGACACATGGAATCACCGGGTACAGAAATTCACCTCCGATGGGAAATTTATAAAAACCTGGGGAGTTTCAGGTCAGCCGGATTCACCGTTCAACTTTTATGGTCCGCGCGGTATCGCCGTCGACAGGAACGGAAAAGTCTATGTCGCGGATACCGGCAACAACCGTATTGTGGTTTTTGACGGGAACGGGGAATACATCACCCAGTTCGGTTCGCCGGGAACCAATCCGGGGGAATTTAGTGAACCGGTCGGAGTTACAGTGGATTCCGACGGGCTGGTTTATGTGACCGATACCTGGAATCAACGCATTCAGGTTTTCGCGCCGGATGCCACCGGAAAGGTGTACCAATCGCTTCTGCAATTCCCGGTCGAAGGCTGGTTCAGCCAAACTGTCGAAAATAAGCCGTTCATCGCAGTGGATGCGTTGAGTCACATTTTTGTCTCCGATCCGGAGTCCTGCCGGGTATTGGAGTTTTTGCCAGATGGTAATATTACCCGCGTCTGGGGCCAGTGTTCTTCAGCCAGCGATGGATTTGGACTACCCAATGGGCTGGCACTGGATTCGAATGGAATCTGGGTAAGCGATTCCGGAAACAACACTATTCTTCATTTCACTCTGGGAAATTAAAAGATTTAATGCAATAAGGAGCTGTTCATTCTGAACAGCTCCTTATTGCATTATTTCAAATCATCCCCGAATATAGTGTTCTAGCTGGGAAATAAGGAATTTCTGCTGAACGACCACTTCCTTCAACACATCCCGCATGGAAATTACCCCGAGCAGCTTGGAGCCATCCATAACGGGCATATGGCGGAAATTCTTTTCACCCATAAGCGCCATAACTTCTTCAAGGGGCTGATTCGCCTCCACATACATCACTTTTTCGGTCATAATCGCTACAACACGCGTATCACGTGTTGACCTGCCCTCCACATCCATTTTGCGGACGCAATCACGCTCCGAAATTATTCCGGCAATCTTATTATCATCCCCCATGACCAACAAGGCGCCAGCATCTTTCTCGGCCATAAGCTTCATGGCATCATAAACTGTCTCATCACGCTGGATCGTCCAGATTTCGCTCCCTTTTTTACGTATCAGTTCACCGGCAGTAATCATCGACTCTCCTCCTGAAGCATATAATTCGGATATATTTACTCTAAGTATAGGTAATTTTCATCCATAATACAAGTCCATTAATCCTGGACGCGGGAAAACTTCCACACTGCAATCCCAAAAAACAGGAAGGCATATCCAAATAACGCCAGTGAAGGGATCAGGACTGACTCAAATCCCAGCCCCTTGGCGATGATGTTCTTGAAACCATCCATTCCCCAGGCAACAGGAGTGAGGTGCCCGATGGTCCTAAAGACCTCGCCTGTAAACTCGAGTGGAACCCAGGCTCCACCAAGTCCAGCGAATAAAAACATAGGGATGAGAGAAAAGATAATGGCTTGCTCGTCGGTTTTCGCAAGCGTCCCGATCAAGAGGCCAAGGGCTGCCAGGCAGGCCGTTGTTGCCAGCGTCACCAACAAAGTTGCCAGCGGGAGGCGCATGTAATCAAGCCCGAGAACCAATTGACCAAAGGCGATCAGCAATGCGAATTGTGTGAACAACATCGCAAGAATAGCCAGGTAGTGTCCCATCAGGATCTGCCAACGCGCTACCCGGGTGGTCATCAAGCGCTGCAAGGAACGGGATTTACGTTCATTGACCATGATCTGTGCCGCAGTCAGCAGACTGGCAATGGCAAATTGAAGCATCATCCCCGGAGCGGTATGGGCGAGACTCATCCTGCCCGGATCTTGTTGCTGGGTCAACTGGCTCTGCGTCACCTGGACAGAGACAGGAGGAGTCTGCCAGGCCGCTAGAATCTCATCCGCAACCAAGGAAACCGGCGCTTCAGTGGCGTTAGAGATAATCTTTGCAGTTTGTGCCACATTTGTGAGCCGGGCTGCTATACGGGAAACTTCATTCTCGATGGAAATGGAAGATGTATTAGAAAGATCAACGACCAGTGTCAGCGGCACAGGTGCCCCCGACTGTAATGCTGCAGCATAGCCTGCAGGAACCAGAATTGCTCCAGCCAGTTTCTTCTTGGAGACCAGTGTCTCAAGATCGGCCGAGGTCCGCGATTCGACGACATCCAACCTGATCACTGAAGATGCATCCAATAATTTGGTTAGCCTTTGACTGTTGGTGGTGCCATCCAGATCCTTATACCCAACAGGCAGGCGCGGATCAGCAGTCTGTTTGCTGAACCCTCCAAAAGCATAACCAAACAACAGGGTGAAAGCAATAGGCATGATGAGGAGAAACAGAAACGTCATTTTGTTGCGAACTATCTGGGTCAGGTCTTTGAGCATAATATAGAAGATTGATTTCATCGTGTAAATCCTTTCATAGTTACATTCAATGCATCCGCAAAAGTCGATATCAAGAAAAACGTCGTTGGAACCGCCATGCACCGATGCTGAAAAATACGATACTCCAGAGCAGCAGCACAACCACTGTAACCAGGGTGTCGGTAATTGACGCGGCAGCGGCGCTTTGTAGAAATCCATTGACCGCCCAGCCTTGCGGGACAAGCAGCGATACAGTTTGCATCATTGGCGTTGTGTTGGGGACCTGCAGGGTGAATATTTTGATCATCCCGAGCATCCCGGTCACCGTCAGAACTCCGCCATAAATCACCCCGCCTTGTTTGGTGGATTTAATGAGTGAGTTGGCAAATATTCCGAACGAACTTGCAGCAAGGACTGTACCCAGAGCTATTAGCATGACCGCGATAGGGTCGCCCCATTGGATCTTGAAGATGAGCCAGGCTGCAACAATTAACACAACCACCTGCACTAGAACAGTCAGGCCGACTGCCAGGAATTTCCCGGCTAAAATGACGGTCCGCGAAGTAGGGGTTGTGAATAAACGGGAGAGCGTCCCCTCTTCATCTTCCCTTAAGATCGATTCGGCGGTGGTCATACCGGTATAGAAAGCATAAAAAACCATCATCCCAGCCATGATGGGTCCAACGATCCCCGCCACGGGGTTAGGATCTGCCACCTTCGTCACAGATTTGACATTAATTAGGGTACGCGGGTTAAAAGACTGTTGGTTGGCACCTGCAAAATATTCCTGAACGACCTTCCCAATCACAGCATAATCCAAATTGGAAGCGTGATTCGCTGTAACTGAAGCAGCAATTTTGGCTCCAGACAAGGCATCCATGAACTGTCCCATAATGGATTGCAGGACCGCTAATTCGATTGTTTTTTCAGGGTTGGAGTATAGCTCCAGCCCAGATTGAACGGAAACGGAGCCCTGATCGAAATAACGGCTTGAAAAATCTGCAGGGATGATGAGGGCAACATCTGCAACGTTTTTATCCACGGCGTTACGCGCGTTTGCCAGGTCAGTCGCTATGGTCACCTTCAACAGATCTGCAAATTGCTTACTCTGTAACGTGCGAACAATTATTTCACCCAAGTTATCGGCATTCTGGCCATCAAGAGTTCCCATCATGGATGCTCCCAACTGCATGTTGGGACTCTTTTCATCCAAGTTGACTATCACGATACGGGCAACCGGTAAGTCAAACCCGTTCCCTTGCGCAGCAATATTCCCGAACATGAAGTAAAACATTCCGGTCACAAGCAGGGGCACACCAAACATGAATAACACTGCAAAAGTACTCCGCATGGAGCGGGTCATATCCTTAATTGCTATATAAATGATCTTCATAATAAGCTCCTCGCTGGCTTGGTGAATCCAGCCATCGGAATAACCCGGTGATCAGTCTCTCAGTGCCCGTCCCGTCAGATGCAGGAAGACCGTTTCCAAATTTGGCACCTGAATTTCAACAGAGGTGATTCGAACTCCATTTACGGAAGCCGTCTCAAAAAGGCGGGGCAGAACCCGGTTGGAATCATCCACCAGAAGCGTCAGTATGCCATCCTCGGCAGAAATCGTCTGAACACCCGGAGTCAACTTCCAAATATCAACAATCTGTTTGGACTCGGGGTTTATCGTTAATGTGATCCGATCTAACTGGCCAACCAGCTTGACCAGTTCATCATGCGTGCCATTGGCGATGAGCTTGCCGTTATCCATAATGGCGATATGATCGGAAAGTTCCTGGGCTTCCTCCATATAATGAGTCGTATAAAGAACGGTCATGCCCTGGTCTTTCAGTGCAACCACGCTGTCCAGGATGCTTCTTCGAGACTGCGGGTCGATTCCCACAGTAGGTTCATCCATGTAGATCACTTTTGGCTTGTGCAATAGCGCAACGCCGATATTTACCCGTCGCTTCATTCCCCCTGAAAATTTCCCCACCCGGCCGTTTTGCCGATCAGACAAGCCAATGATGTCCAGGATTTCAGAAACTCGCTGTTTCAATTGAGCGCCGCGCAGGCCATACATCCTGCCCCAAAAATAGAGATTTTCTCGAGCAGATAAGTCTTCATACAGGGCAATGTCCTGAGGAACCACTCCAAGGGCTTCCTTTACTTTCATCGGTTCGTTCTGAATGGAATGACCCAGTACCAGCGCGTCGCCATTATCCGGTTTCAAGAGGGTTGATAGTATGGAAATGGTCGTGGTTTTTCCAGCGCCATTCGGGCCGAGCAGGCTGAAGATCTCTCCTTCCTGGACATTGAGTGAAACACCGTCGACAGCTTTTATATCACCGAAAGTCTTATGCAAATTATTGATTTCAATCGCATTCATCATTTCCTCCATAAAAAAATTACGGCGGGGACTGTTGCCTTTCCCAAAGGGCTTGGGACGATGCAGGCGACAGAGATCGTCACAAGAGCCTCCATCTCTACCTTGATGAGGAGGCAGGCATTTATTTCAATGATGTAACTGACAAGCAAAATAAACCAATTCCCAGAAACAGGATCAGGGTTTGCGTCGAGGCGACCCCCATAATATTCAGGACAACTGCGGCGACTCCCATCGCCAGGGCGATCGCTTTGAAGACCAAGTGTATGATCTCACTTACTGATTCGGGTTTTGTTTCCATGGCTAATACTCCTATCTGAGTTATATTGAACTGTCTCAAGTATATATACCTGGGAAGTTTTTATCAATTGAGCCTTTGGGCAGAACGAACAATGTCCTTTAGTACACTGTCCTTTCGGACAATGGCGAAATCCTAAAACGGATTTACAATAGGATTATTATGCAAAAGAGATCTTCCGCACAACTACAATCCGTAGACCGTGATTCACGCCTCTTCATGGCATTTCTGACCATGGTAGTCGTGGCGATGTATATCTTCGCGCTCATCAATAATCCTACTTTGCGACAACCCCTTAGTTTTATAATCTGCACCCTGCTCATTTCAATCCACCTAGCTTTACATTGGTACCTCGAGACGATCACCGAGCATTCCACCAAATGGGTGGCCTGGTACATTATCGTTCAAGGGTTGCTGGCATTCTTGATCGTTTTTCTAACGAACTCAGTCGGGATAGTTTTTGCCCTTTACATGGGACTGATCGGTGAAAGCGTGGGACTGTTAGGTTTAAAGCGATGGGGATTGCTGGCACTCACTTATTATCTTTTACTTTCGTTTATCAGTTTTTTCTATTTCGTCGGTACACAATCGCTTATCTGGTGGGTATTAGGTACTATACCAATTGTCATCTTTATCGTAATTTACGTGACTCTTTATGTGCGGCAAGCGGAGGCGCGCGCTCAAGCTCAAGCTCTGTTGCAGGAGCTGGAACTAGCCAATCGGCAGCTTTCCGAGTTTGCGGATCGTGTCGAGGATTTGACCATCGCCAATGAACGCCAGCGGATGGCACGCGAACTTCATGATACCCTTTCCCAGGGGCTGGCTGGTCTGATTCTGCAGCTGGAAGCCGCAGATGCAAATCTAGCCAACAATCATCCCGAAAAAGCCCGTTCCATTGTCCAACAATCCATGGGAAATGCCCGCATTGCGCTCGAAGAAGCCAGGCGGGCCATCAATGATCTTCGTCAGCCTGAACCATTAGAACTGACTGAAGCGATCCGCCTTGAGGCCTATCGTTTCACGACCTCTACCAGAATCCCATGTGAAATACAAATCGCTGTGACGGAGCCGGTCCCTGAAACAATTCGCGAGGTGGTCATCCGATCAGTCGCTGAAGCATTCAACAATATCGCTAATCACGCCGAGGCCACTCAAGTCTCCCTTAAAGGAGACAATCAAGATAAAACACTGGTCATCACGATCAAAGATAATGGCAAGGGCTTCGATCCAGACCACATCCCTGCCGGTCATTATGGCATTCTTGGAATCCGGGAACGAACCAACCTGGCAGGCGGGCAGTTAGAAATCGATAGCGTACCCGATCAGGGGACAACGCTAAGGCTCCAGTTTCCGGTAAATGATCCACTCATAAAACAGCCATGACACTCATCCGCATTTTAATTGCCGACGACCATCTAATTATCCGTCAGGGCTTGCGTCTCATCCTTGAAACTGAAGAGGGCTTCGAACTGATCGGCGAGGCATCCGATGGTGCTGAAGCAGTACTTCTATGTTCCCAGCTCAACCCTGATGTAGTCCTCATGGATTTGCGCATGCCCGGTATGGACGGCCTGACTGCCATCGAAAAACTTCATTTGGATCAGCCCCATATCGCTGTGGTAATTCTCACCACATTTAACGAAGATGACCTGATGCTGAGGGGCTTGCAAGCTGGCGCTAAAGGTTACCTGCTCAAAGATACCGATCGGACGGCCTTGTTCGATACGATCCGAGCAGCAGCGCGCGGAGAAACCCTGCTAAAGCCGGAGGTCATGGCGAGATTACTATCCATGTCCAGCATGAAAATGGCGAGTAAAAAATCGTCATCATCATCGATCGAGTTGACCGAGCGTGAACGGGAAGTGTTGGAAGCTGTGGCAAAAGGTGAACGAAGCAAGGAAATTGCGGTCCAGTTGGGGATCTCCGAAAGAACTGTGAAAGCTTATCTGGCGAATATCTATGATAAGTTGGGTGTGGATTCACGGGCAGCAGCAATAGCGGTCGCGTCTCAAAATGGGTTATTGGATTAAAAACCTTCCCGCTCCAATTCGGCAAGAAATCTCAACCCCATCCCTTTCAAAAACTATCCAATCAAATAGTAGCGTGTCCTTTGGTTATTCAAATCATTTATTCCAATGATAAAATCAAACCATGCCTAAACCTTTGCCTCTAAAATTCAACGACCCCGCTCCCAATCTAGACTTGACAGCTGCGAATGGGCAGATCATCAGCCTATCCTCGCTGTGGCAAAACAAGGTGTTGGTCCTCGCATTCACGCGCCATTTTGGTTGTCCGCAGTGCAAGGAAATGCTCGACGAACTGGTCCAACTTCACCCGGAACTAATCGGGAAGGGGTTGTCGCTGGCAGTGATCACCCAGGGGACTCAGGAGCAGACGCAGGCCTTCTGCGTTGAACGTGCGCCCGGTATCCTTTGTCTGGCAGACCCGGATCGAAAGGCGTATAGTGCGTATGGGTTGGGAAAAGGGTCATTGCGCCAGACATTTCTCTCCACCCGCGTCTGGCGGTCCAACCGAAACCTCAAAAAGACCCGGGGATGGAAAACAGAACTTCCTCCGCAGGGGCAGGATTCTATGCTGATGCCCGGTACATTTGTGATCGGACCTGACGGTCGCATCCGCCTTCCATATTATTATGAAGACATCGCCGATCACCCATCGGTCGAATTACTCGTCCAGGGAATTATGGGGACGGATTGGCAAAAACCTCTTGAAACGCCTCTAGATTCCAACTCCGATTAAAGGCATAAGCTGCGATCTATGAAAACTTTTGCATTAGCTTCTTTTCTTGCCATAAAAGAGATCCTGCGCAATCGCGGGAGATTCTTACTTTTCAGCCTGGTGATCGCTTTGATTACCTTGCTGGTGTTGTTCATTGCTGCACTGGGTGAAGGTCTGGGGACCGGCAACCGGCAATACGTTGAAAATATCAATGGCGAATTGATCATTTTTCGAGAAAATTCGGATTACATCATCAGCGGCAGCCGACTTGAACAAACAGTTGCCCGGGCTGCGCGTCGCGTGCCCGGTGTTGCAGATGCCGGTCCGATATCGACTTCCAATACTGCCATTATGCTTCCAGAGAAAGTTTTGAAAACCTCCCTGGTTGGTGTGGAAGCGGACCATCCCGGTTTTCCAGCCATAATGGAAGGTCAATCGTTCAGCGGATCATTGGCACGAGAAGCCATTGTGGATCGGAATGTGCTTTCTCGCAGCGACATCCAGATCGGGGATGAGATTACCGTCCGATCGACGCAGGGAACAAAAGACGAGTTTTATCAACTAAAAGTGGTGGGGACCACCGCTGGTCAATCCTTTTTCTTCCAGCCTTCGATATTTGTTACCCCGCAAACCTGGGAGCGAATCCGGCCGAAGTCCGCTGCCGAATTTTCCAACGTCAACCCGGCTATCAATGTGGTGGCTGTCAAGTTGAATAACCCCGCTCAAGTTGAGCAAATGAAAACGACATTGCTGGATACGATACCGAACATCCAGGTCGCTGATATCGCGACAACCATTAACAATATTCCGGGGTATTCCGCTCAACAAGGGACTGTGCAGACCCAGGGCGGTTTTACCCTTTTGATCGGCATTCTCGTCATTGGCGGTTTTTTCCAAATTCAAATTTTGCAAAAAGTCCCTCAGATCGGTGTATTAAAAGCCATCGGGGCCTCGAACGGTGTTGTGGGCTGGGCGGCGGTCATACAGATCCTCATTATCACTGCCATGGGGGTGCTCATAGGCGGGGGAATGACGTATGTCTTCTCACTTTTCTTTCCGCCTAATATCCCGCTGGTCTTTAATGGACAGTCCTCCGCGGTGGCAATTCTGGCGCTATTGTTGATCGGTCCGGCTGGCGGAATGGTCTCGGTGATCTATGCGGTGCGAATCGAACCACTCAAAGCACTGAGATTGTCATAAGGATTGGAATGAAATGAGCTCAGTTGCCCTCGAAGTCAAAAACGTAGTCAAAACGTTCTCCAGCGATTCTGGTCCGATCAACGCCGTGGACGATGTTTCTTTCGAAGTTCACGCCGGGGAATTTGTCGCCCTGGTTGGTCCGAGCGGTTCTGGCAAGACGACCATGCTTTCCATCCTTGCCGCCCTGCTCACTCCAACCAGCGGCCAGGTCCTGATCGACGGCATGGATTTAGCGAGAATGAGCGACAAGGAACGGGTGGCTCTACGAAGAGAGAAAATCGGTTTTACATTCCAGTCAAACAACTTGATTCCCTTCTTGAACGCCAAGGAAAATGTTGAATTCATGCTGCGTCTAAATAATCGCCTGGACCACGCCAGCCGCCTTCGTTCGGAGGAATTACTGGCGAGGTTGGGTCTCGAGCAACGACTGAAGAATCTTCCCTCCCAGATGTCGGGCGGGCAACAGCAGCGCGTCGCCATTGCCCGGGCACTGATCCACAACCCGACCTTGGTTCTGGCAGACGAACCAACCGCCAGTCTTGACACAGAACGCGCCTTCCAGGTCGTGCAGACGTTCGCAGCCTTGATCCATGAAAATAATCGAGCAGGCATCATGGTGACTCATGATTTGCGTATGTGCAAGTACGTGGACCGAATCCTTCAAATGAGGGACGGGAAGCTGGTGATGATCTATGAGAAGCAATCGGAGATCATGGCGCTTGCCAAAGGAGAGTAGCTGACGGCTCCCCACGCCTACCCGTGCTGACCTGCACCAGCAGGATACAGCGCTATTTTGGTAAAAATCGCCGGTTTTCCGGCGATTTTATTGTCAACATCAGCGTTGATATAATCTACACATTAGGCTGGTGACAACAACTCACACCCCTGGGGATCGTTAGAGCAACCGTTTACCTTCCCATTCATTCGGGATGTCCAACCCAGCAATAAAGGCGACAGTCGGGGCAATATCCAACACCGAGATAGGCGCTGGCAAAGAACCTGGCAATATCCCTGCTCCATGGAAAATCAAAGGAACAGTCATATCCACATCAATATCAGAGCCGTGCGATTGGTCATGACCTCCGTGATCGCTGGCGATGATCACCGTTGAAGACGGCGGGAGAGCCAATAATAATCTACCCAGGCATCGATCGGCATTTTCCAAAGTATGAATGTATTCTGTAGACATCCAGCCGTGTTGGTGTCCGGCCGTATCCAAGCCGCCGAGGTAAACAAACACAAAATCGTAGCCATCCAATGAAAGAAACTGAAGCGCGATGTCCGTAACCTGATCATCGCTCACACCAAGTGGTAAAGCCGGTGATTCGGCATGATTGAGGCAAACGGAAATGTCGAGAGACCCTGGACGGGAGATATCACGAAGGGGCTCCCAATTGTAAAAGAACGCAGTTTTACCGCCTGACTGATGGATCAAGTCGATCAACCCAGTCCCAGCCCAATCACCAGAATTCCAATAATTACCAACCGTTCCATGGGTTTCCGGGGGCACACCCAGAAAAAAGGAGGTTATACAAGGAAGAGTAACCGATGGGACTACCGTCCGGGCGCAGAGTGTCCATGCGCCAGTCTGAATCAATTGATTAATTACGGGAACATTGGCCTGATCGAGTGCGTCCGGTCGTAATCCATCGATCAAAACCAAAGTAATCTGATTTTTTCTTGGCATTGGGACAGGTCCTATGTAAATGGATTTCCACTTTTGATGCTATCCTTAAGCATGTTAATTATAAATGCTTCAAGCGATTCAAACGTTGAGTCCATTTTCGGAAAATTAACTGCTGATTAGGAACCATTGGACATAATGAAGAAAATCTGGCCTTTTTCATTTTACTTTTTCTATTTCGCAGCCATAGCGACGCTTCTCCCATATCTCGTCCTTTATTACGAGGAATTGGGCTTGTCCGGGCGTCAGATGGGATTCCTCACTGCTCTTCCTCCCCTGATCACGCTCGTCAGTGCACCGCTGTGGACAGGTGTCGCCGACTCAACCCATCGTCACCGCCTTGTGCTCTCATTATCATTATTAGGTTGTATACTCGCCATTTTGGCTGTATCGACAGTATCCGCTTATTGGGCGCTGCTGCCCCTGGTTATATTATTTGCATTTGCAATCGCACCCGCGGGACCATTGGCAGACACCGCTACGATGAACATGCTGGGCGATGATAAGGATAAGTATGGACGTGTACGCATCGGAGGGTCGTTCGGATGGGGAGTCGCTTCTATTCTTGCCGGCGTGGTCATCGAACGGACCAGTTTGCATTCCTCCTTTTACATGTTTTCCATTCTGATGTCCATTACACTAGCAGTTGGATTAAAACTTGTCTTCCCCAGGGTTATTTCCAGGGTGTCGGTTCAGCATGGACTAATAACGCTTCTACGAAAACCTCGGTGGGTTTTATTTCTTTCAATGGCATTCGTCGGTGGGATCGGTTTAGCAGTTGTAAACACTTATTTGTTTTATTATATGGGAGAACTCGGATCGAGCAAGACATTTATGTGGATTGGAATGGTCATAGCCACACTTTCCGAAATGCCCGTGCTCTTTTTTTCTAATCGGCTTATCAAACGGTTCAACTCCTATGGGCTGCTGGTTATCGGCTTGGCGGCAACCGGAATACGTCTCCTGCTTTTTGCCATGGTAAACATGCCTATCGGGATTATTTTCGTACAACTAATGAGCGGTTTAACTTTTCCGCTCATCTGGGTGGCAGGGGTTACCTACGCCAACAACCACGCGCCTGTAGGCATGAATGCCACGGCTCAGGGAGTGTTTGGCAGTGTCTTGATGGGATTTGGCGCCGCCACAGGCAATTTCCTTGGTGGGTTTTTGATCGATTCTCATGGCGCACAATTCATGTATATGTTCTTTGGAATTCTTGTGCTAGTCTCACTTTTTGTTTTTACCCTCATTGACCGTCGACTACCTGAGGAAGCAATAGCGACATCATAAATTCTTTAGGAGAAAATATTGGTCGTCTGCAATTATAAAAAACTACTCGCCTGATCTTAGGCGAGTAGTTTTTTATCTCTTTATGTCTGACAAATTACAGAGACTGGATCTTTTCCCGCCAGCCTCGGAGAAGTTTGTACACGGATTCTGCACCTACCACGGGTTTTCCATCGTATGGTAATTCCGCCGGGTACAGAATGAATGCATGATTCTGAGGGCCACCCATTCCACCATGATGCCCCACCTGATTTTCGAATCCTGCGATTTCTTCGGTTTTCGGATCAAGAACGGCATTGACGATGATGTCCGGGCAGTTGGAAAAGCTGGTTTCCCGTCGTAAGTGCAAGGCTGCATTGGGACCGAAATCTGCCAATGGATCTTCACCTTCAACTGTATCGTCATCCAGGTAGTGGACGCCTTTCTTTCCCACAACCATTGAGCCCTGTTTTTCTGTTTTAACCAGGACGAATCCGATACCTGGGTGTTGTGACAATCCCACAATCAAGCCAGGGTGAGCTTCACCAATTTGTTCTGCGGTCAGTCGATCCTTGGAGTCAGTAAAGTAAATTAAGCCCGAGCAACCTGAGCCGTACACGATAACATTTGCAGTGCTCACCTCAGCATCCTTCGCTTCTTTCGCGTCACGCTCCGGACCGATAGCCACCGTCCCTTCGCGTTCCTTGCGAGCCATCATTTTCTTTATAAAGCCGGATGTCCGCGTCGTGGAATTCGAAGATTCGGTCAGGATTGAGTTGATATTATCCCAAGCTTCATTAGTGTCCTCAGAAGTGAATAATTTTGCTTCACCGCTGATGTGCCTTTTTACTAATTCCTCAAGTGAAACGCCATGCGCCGATTTGAAAGTTGGACCGATACTCTGCCCATGGTCGGAGAGAACAACAACGTGGTATGGTCGGGGAGCAGACTCCAGCGAGCGTTCGATTCTGGCAAAATAATGATCGGTTTCGCCTAGAGCTTCAAATGCTTCCGGAGTTTCTGTGCCAGCGAAATGACCGAGGTCATCATAGGCGGAAAATAATGCATACGTGGCGGGAAGTCCGCGAAGAACATCGCTGATTACAGTGAATGTGATCAGGTCATGCAGGACCGGACCCAATCCGGCACGCAGAAAAGCGTAGGAAAAATTACGGGCTGATGTGATGAATTTGTCTTTGCGCCTGCGCTGAAGGGACGCCTGCCACCATTCTTTGAACAGCTCAATGACAAATTTGGTCAGAATGTGGAAGATCACATATGGGCTAAAGAGATAAAAGAAAAAGCCAGGACCTCTATCTCGTTTGGCAAGAATGGTACTGAAAGTCAGCATACTTTCTGCGGCATCGCCCGAGAACATATTTCCACGTGATGAGCCGCCATCAGAACAGAGCCCTTTACTTGAAGAAAGACGCGCCTCAATGGCTTGAGCATCCTTGGGATTGCCGGACATGATCGTCTTGCCCTGGGTTTTATCCCACCAGCGATAGGCAGGGACATCGGTATTGTTGCCCAGTAAAATACCCGTCTGCATCGCCCCTGTCTGGGAAGTGAAATCTGTCTCCCAGCCGATGAGCTTGTGCTCGCCTGAGTCGATCCAGCGCTTCAACGTGGGCATATGCCCTTCAGCAATGGCCCTTTGGATGACCTTTTCGCCCAAGCCATCGATTTCAAGAAAGAGAAAACCAGGGATATCGGTCTCGGTGATTTTACCCCGGCGTTTAACCATCTTTCCTACGACATTCCGATCGAAGCGGGAGTCATTGTCTATGGACAGGAATTCCGCCAAAATTGCATTCACCACGGTAAGCCAAATGGCGATCCACAAGCCCGTCGCCCGATCTGCGATATAAATTCCCTTAACAAGATCACCTATCCTGTAAACTAATGCCCCATTGAGCAAGAATGTAAGGATAGGGAAAAGCCATACGGGAAGCCAGGAAAAAAGGTTGATAAATACCCACCAGAACAGTGATTGGACGATCGCCAAGACGATGGTCAGTACTACCAATGAACGAAGTGAGTCGTAGGTGAACCCCGATAGAAAGTATGGCAAAATAAACAAGGTCAACACTTGGGCGGCGAACACCGAAATGATTTGAATAATTCGTGCGCGAGTCAATTTCATATTAGTCCCTCCAGGTAGCAGTTAGGTTCAATGCACAATGATCTGACAAGAATTTTGAACGGGCATTACGGGTTTTCGAATTCTCGATCGGCAGGATGTCCGCTTGAATAAGCATATCTATTTTAGTAGGTTTTCGATAAAAAATAAAGTCAAGAGTCACCGACCATTTGGTTGCCAGGAATGATACGGGGCGATAGGTAGGCCGGGGATCATCTTTCAACGGATCAATAAATCCACTGACCTGGGCTAATTCCTCATAAAGAAATGTGTCATGAGGAAAATTGAA
>Ga0315290_10000142_pt1 | contig 43260 bp, 35 predicted proteins | sample YL17G12_0_MG_FD_203627 | JGI IMG/M metagenome (GOLD analysis project Ga0315290, IMG submission 203627) | Sediment microbial communities from Yellowstone Lake, YNP, Wyoming, USA - YL17G12_0 | ecosystem: Environmental > Aquatic > Freshwater > Lake > Sediment | place: USA: Wyoming | collected... | reverse complement strand
GGGCCCCGTCGAGAAGGCCGTGCGCCTGACCACCCTCCCCTTGATCGTCCAGCCCAACGCCGGACTGCCCCGGGAGGTCGAGAACCGGCGGATCTACTTCTGCACGCCGGAGTACCTCACGTCCTACGCCAAACGCTACGTGAGCCTGGGGGCGAGTGCCGTGGGGGGGTGCTGCGGGACCACGCCGGAGCACATCAGCGAGGTGGCCAAGGCCATCAAGCCGCTCGCCCGCGCCCGCACCAGGCCCGTCCTCCTGGAGCCGGCCGCAGCCGTCCCGTCCAAGCCCCAGGCCCCGCTGGCCGAGAAATCGCGGCTGGGCTGGCGCCTCGCCCACGGCCATTGGGTGACCACGGTCGAGCTCTTGCCGCCGCGGGGCTACGACCTGGGCGAGACGATCGCCAAGAGCAAGGCCCTGCACGACAGCGGGGTCCACGCGATCAACATCCCCGACGGACCCCGGGCGAGCTCGCGGATCTCGCCCCTGGTCACGGCGTATCGCATCCAGCAGGAGGCCCTCATCGAGGTGATCCTCCACTTCTGCTGCCGCGACCGGAACCTCATCGGCATGCAGGCCGATCTCCTGGCCTGCGCGGCCTGCGAGATCCGGAACCTCCTGTTCGTCACCGGCGATCCACCAAAACTCGGCAACTACCCCCACGCCACCGGCGTGTTCGACGCCGACTCGATCGGCATGGTGGCGGTCCAGAAGCGGCTCAACGCGGGGCTCGACCTGGGAGGCCAGGCCATTGAGCCGCAGACCTTCGCCGCGATCGGCGTGGGCCTGGACCCCACGGCCCTCGACCTCCGGCGCGAGCTCGACCGCTTCCGCCAGAAGGTTGAGGCCGGGGCCGAGTTCGCCGTCACGCAGCCGGTCTTCGACCCCGACGCCCTGTTGCGCTTCCTCGACCAGGTCCAGCACCACGGCATCCCCATCGTGGCCGGCGTCTGGCCGCTGGCCAGTCTGCGCAACGCCACGTTCCTGAAAAACGAGGTCCCCGGCGTGGTCATTCCCGACGCGGTCATGGAGCGCATGGCGTCGGTCGCCAGCCGGGAGGACCAGTTGGCGATGGGCATCGAGATCGCCCGGGAGTCGGTCGCCCGAATCCGCGACCGTGTGGCCGGCATCCAGGTCAGCGCCCCGTTGGGCAAGATCGCCAACGCCCTGGCGGTGATCGAAGGGTCGGCAGCGACGAAATCCCCTCTCCCTCCGGGAGAGGGTTAGGGTGAGGGGAAGTGGCAACAACCGATCCATCCCCGCCCTCACCCCGGCCCTCTCCCAAAGGGAGAGGGGGCCCAAGTTGACTTGTGGCGGGCGAGGATCTCGTGGAAGATCAAGGTTGTCCGCGGTCCCGCCGCAGCGTGGGCCCGGCAGGTGAGTCCCCGCAGCCGAATCCTCCCGCCGCCGTGGAGCGCCGCGTGCACGAATTGGCAATCGTCGATGCCTTGATTGAGCAGGTCCGGCAGGAGGTCGACCAGGCCGGGGCTGCCGGCCCGGTGACCCGGGTGGAGCTGGTCGTCGGCCGGTTCTCGGGCGTCTGCCCGGATTCGCTGCGGTTTGCCTTCGAGATGCTCGCGCCGGGAACGATCGTCGAGGGGGCAGAGCTGGCGTTGCTCCAGCCGCCGGCGATCGCCCGGTGCCGCACGTGCGGGGCACAGACGGAGATCGAGGACCTGGCCGGCGCGTGCCCGCGGTGCGAGAGCCCGGAGGTGTCGCTCGAGGGGAGCCGGGACCTCGTGCTCGAGTCCATCGAGTTGGAAGACCACCAGGACCAGACCCATGAAGATCGTTGCCGCCAAGAAGATCCTCAAGGCCAATGAGCAGCTTGCCGATCAGAACCGGGCCCGGTTCGGCGCGGCGGGCGTGTTCGTGGTGAACGTGGTCGGCTCGCCCGGCTGCGGGAAGACCACGCTTCTGGAATCGCTGTTCGGGCACCTCCGAGGCCGGCTGGCGCCGGCGGTGATCGAGGGCGACATTGCCGGCTCGGTCGACGCCGAGCGGATCGACGCCCTGGGCGTGCCCGTGGTGCAGATCAACACGGAAGGGGCCTGCCACCTCGACGCGACCATGGTCGCGGCCGCCGCCGAGGGTTTTGACTTCAAGGCGATCGACCTCTTGATCGTGGAGAACGTGGGCAACCTGGTGTGCACGGCCGGGTTCGACCTGGGCGAGCACCTCCGCGTCGTGCTCCTGAGCGTGCCCGAGGGGGACGACAAGCTGATCAAGTACCCGGCGATCTTCCAGGCGAGCCACGCCCTGGTGATCACGAAGCTCGATCTCAAGCCGCACACGAACTTCAGCGTCGAGGGGGCGATCGCGGGGATGAGGCGCCTGGCGCCGCAGGCCGAGGTCTTTGAGGTATCCGCCCTGCGCGGCGAGGGGGTGGCGAGGCTGGCCGACTGGCTGGTCGAGAAGGCCCGGCCGGTGGTGGGGCGGTGAGCGGCCCGGCCGGAAGCGGGCGTCATGCGGACGCGTAACCTGCGACCCAGGCCAGCAGCGAGGGGATGAGCTGGAGCGTGGCGTTGTCCCAGCCGTGGGGCGAAACGGCCTCCACCGCGGCGCAGACGACGGCCACAAGCGGGATCGTCAGGACCGACCAGGGCGTGAAGTGCAGCTCCGGCGAGATGGCCACCGCGGCCGCAATGGCCGCCGCCGATGCCACGAGCACCCCCGCCGAGCCCTCCCAGCTCCGAACCGCCTTGACCGCACCCAGCGACGGGACCCGGTAGGTGTGTCTGCCCAGCCGGGTGCCGACCGGCTCGCCCACCGCGTCGCCCAGGCCGGTCATCAGGTACCCGACCACGGCCGCCGGCCCGAACAGGATGTTGCTCGCCAGCCCGCCGATCGCCATGGCCTGCCACGGCGGGAAGTTGTCGACGAAGAACGACAGGGTCCTGTCGGCCAACCAGTGCATGGCCACTCCAGCAGCTTGAGGAGCCAGTATAGCACATTCCCCGGGGCGGCGTGGCTGGCCCGCGCTCGGAGGCTCGGCTATACTTGCCCTCGTCGATATGGATCGCCGCGTGAAGAACCTGTTGTCCGGGGGAGCCACTGGCCATGCGACCGCCCAAACCCCTACTGCCCGGCCTCTTGGGTCCGTCCGGAGCGGGGATCTGCAAGGCGATCCGGGCCGCTCGGGAGTACTTGTGCGCCCGGGGCACGGCGGAGCTGCTCGCTCGAGTCGGCCGGACGATCGCGGAGGTTCCTCGGGCCCGCCATCTGGAGAAGCATTTCATCCAGGCCTCCTACCGCGGCGAGCTGAGCCGGCCGCCCGACGACCTGCTCACCGGCCAGGGGCTCTTCTACCTGACCGAGCAGCGCAGGCTCTTTCTGGACTGCACCGCCGGACACTACCAGATGACCTGGGGCTACAACCACCCGTGGCTGGGGGCGGTCGTGCGCGAGGCCCTCGACGCGGGGATCGTGTGGGACGACCACAGCAACATCCCGGGGAGCACCGTGAAGCGATTGTCGATCCGCCTGGTCGAGGCGGCCAACGGCTGCAAGCCCCTGGGCAGCTCCACGTCGGCAGGAGCCAGGCGGCTGATCGACGACGAGGCGGCCATCAACACGGTGCTTTTGGGCGTGTGCACCGGCTCAGTGGCGGCCTCCAGCGCGCTAAAAATCGTGCTCAGGCGGCACCAGGCCGCTCGGCCCGGGGTCCGGCCCGTGCTCGTGGCCCTGGCCGGCAACTATCACGGCACCGACGTGCTGGCCCAGCGTCTGCGCGGCATGTGGAAGCAGTTCGTTCGCGGAATCACCTTCATCGAGGTCGAGCCGAACGATGTTCGAGCCCTGGAGAGGGCGTTCCGGACGCACCGGGGCAGGGTCGCCGCCATGTTCGTCGAGCCGATCCTCATGAACCGCGAGGCGATCCTCCTGGAGGAGGATTACCTCCGCCGCGCCCGCACGCTCTGCGACGAGGCCGACGCCCGGTTGGTGATCGACGAGATCCAGACCGGCTTCTGGTACCCGGGGTTCTTCCTCTATCGGCAGTACGGGATCGTTCCCGACGTTCTGATCGTGGGCAAGGGGATGGCGGCCGGGCTGCACCCGCTCTCGGCGATCGTCTACCGGCGCCGGGACGACTGCCTGGCGCAGTACGACGCGATCAGCACGAACGGCAACGCCCCGCTGGCCGCGGCGGTGGGCCTGGGCTGCATGGCACTCGTCGAGTCCGAGGCCGGGCGGATCGACGCGCTGGGCCGCCACTACCACCAACGGCTCGGCGAGCTGCCGGCCACGTGCCCGGGCCTTGTCCGGGCGATCCGCGGAAAGGGGCTCCTGGCCGGGGTGAAGTTCCACGAGGTCGGCGCGGCTTTGGAGTTCCATCGCCGCGCGATCCGTCGCGGGCTGTGGGTCCGCGTGCACGCGTATCACGAAGGGCACAGCACGATCCTCACCAAGCTGGCCCTGGCCGCCGACCGCGGCATCGTGGATTTCATCGTGGACGCGTTCCTGGAGATCCTCAAGGAGATGGACCATGGCTAAGGAGCTTGGCGTTGGGGTGATCGGGCTGGGCATGGGGCGCGACTTGTTCTACCTCAACGGCGATCCCTCGAGCAGGTTCGAGGTCCGCGCGGTCTGCTCCCGCGACCCGGCCAGGGCCGAGCGCGCCGCCCGGGACCACGGCCTGGGCTTCTTCACGGCCGACTACCGGGAGCTGGTTGCCCGGGCCGACGTCGATCTGGTGGCCGTGTTCTCGCCCGACCACCTGCACGCCGAGCACTGCCTTGCGGCCCTTCGTGCCGGCAAGCACGTGCTGGTGACCAAGCCGATGGTTACGCGGCTCTCCGACGCCGTCGAGCTGACGCGCGAGTCCGAGGCCCGGGGGCTGAAGCTCCTGGTCGGCGAGACGTGCCGGTGGTACACGTCGTTCCTGGCGGCGAAGCGGCTTCTGGACGACGGCGACCTGGGCGGGATTCTCCTGGCCGAGGCCCATTACGTGCACGAGATCAAGGACTACTTCCCGCTGACGCCGTGGCGCCTGGAGGCGCCGCAGGATTTCCTGTACGGCGGCGTGTGCCACCCGGTGGACTCGCTGATCTGGGTGCTCGGCGACGTCGACGAGGTGCACTGCTACGCCAACCGGGGCGGGCTGTCGGCCTATCCCCAGGAGGAGAACTACCTGTTGAACCTCCGCTTCCGCAACGGGGTGATGGCCCGAGTGCTCGGCGCCTACGGCGTGGTCCAGCCCCCCTGGCCCATGATGGGAATTACGCTCTACGGCACCCGGGCGACCGCCACGGCCACGTTCGAGGACTTCAAGCCGGGCCAGCTCCGGGTGGTGTTCGACAAGCTTCCCGGGAACGAGCCGGCGGTGATCGACTACCCGGCCGACCTGGAGGGGGCGTACGGCCAGGGTCAGGCGGTCCGCCGCTACATGGCCCACCTGGAGGACTGCCTCGTCCACGACAAGCAGCCCTGCGAAAACGCCCGCGAGGGGACCAAGACCATCGCCGCGCTGGACGCGGCCTGCCGGTCCTTCCGGACGGGACTGCCCCAGAAGGTGACGGCCGACTTCCCCACGTGACACTGCGCCCGGTGACCTCGTCCGTGGCGTCGTAGGTGTACTGGACCGAGCCGTCCGCCGAAGTGGCCGCGGTCAGCCGGCCGTCGGCGTCGTAGGTCCACGTGTAGGAGGCCAAGCGCAGGACCTTGCCCACCTTTCCAATATTGGACCTGTCTCGTTATCCTGCGCGCGTTGGGTTCAGCGCCTGGGTCAGGGAGTCTCCCTGAGTTTGAACGACACACTGTAGTACCGAACGTCAATATTGCTTGTCATATCGAGCGCATAGGAGAGTTTCGAGTCGGCGTCGCGGCAGATCACAAGACCTTTGACAGCTTGGCCGTCTTTGCAGAGATTCTTCTTGACCCACCCCATGTAGCGAAGAATCTGACCAACCACTTGATCAGACGGGCGGCCCTTCTTCAACTCGATGACGACGAAGGAGTGTGACTTGGGCTCAATCGCCAGAATGTCAATCGGACCTATCCCTTTCTCGGTAGGGTACTGCTGACCGTCGGCACCCTCGTATAGTTCCAGCTTTCCTTTGAAAATCGTGTCGAAGTTGCTGACGATGAAGTCCTCCAGGTACTTCTCCAGGACAAAGGCATTGGGGTCTTCGATCGCTTCAGTTGGTTCCGAGGTTGGGGGTGGTATGCCCGAGCCTTCCAGAAGGTTGTGGTACTGATCCTCCGAAACCTCGGTAACGGTTTGCATTGCGAAGACCAGGCTCGGATAAACCTTGTCGCGGGGCTCTTCCTGCCACTGGACCCCTAGGAAATTGGGATGGGAGTAATCCGGGGATGCCAGAAATGGGTTCCTCCCGGGGTGGAACACACTCTGTTGAATGACCTTGCCCACTGCTGCAAGGACCTTGCGCCCTCTTCGAGCGATAACGAAGTCGCCTGTGCCGATTTCGTGGTAGAAGGCCCAAAGCATGTTGACAATGAGCCCCTTCGTTGGTGGCGGCTTGTCGGGGTATGCAGCCGCTACGGCATCGGCGAGCGTCTGACGGTTCATCGTCGAGATATCACCAAGCTCACTCCAACCAATTGAGATGAGGTTGTTGGCGACATCGAATTCCCATACCTTGTCGAAAAGCTCTGGTTTCTTCGATTCGACGGGAGCGATTACCCAGTAACGAGGCATGGATCATTCTCCGGGGCGGGGGGCCGAGGTAGCGTTCCGAACTGATCGGGGCGGGTGGCACGCCCAGAGCGCAGCGGTGGGCGTGGTGAGTCGCACGTGGGCGCAGCCACGCCCTTCGTCCCTCACCGCGTGCCACCCTGCGCGCCCAAGATCGTTCGCTTCCACGGACACCCAAGGCTCCCCGTTCCCCTCAATCTAGCGGATGTCCCCAGGGTGTCAAGGTAGGTCCGATGAATCGGACGCCTCTCAGCGGCGTCCGGCGAGAAGTTGGCGCCCAAGGCGGAATCGAGGGGAGGGAGCGGGATCTCCGGCATCTTCGTTCCGCCCAATAGACTGTGGGGAACGCTCTGAAGTGGCGTTCCGTTGGAGCGGGTCGGGTGAAGACTGCTCAGGTACTGAGAATCTGAACGAGCCTGGCCAGGACCTCTTGAATCTTGGGGGCGCTCAGCGTGCCCGCCCGATACAGGATGATGCTGCTCTCAGCCGTGAAGAGGCGGTTGGGGGCGGATATTGCCGGCCTGCCGCAAGCCCCCGCTGGTGAAGTCACGGTCCGCGAGCGGCACCGCATAGCCGTCCGCCACCGCCTGGCTCGTGATTTGGCAGAGGATGACGTCGTCGCCGGTGAGCGTTGCCACCACCAACGCCGGTCGCTTCTTCGCTGCGCTCAAGTCCGAGAAGGGAAACGGTGCGACGACCACGTCGCCCCTTACAAATGCGCCCATGCCGCATCCTCCTCGGGGCGATTCCAATCGCGGCGAAGCACGGCTTCCGAGGCGAACATGGTCGCACGGGCACTGCTGTCGGCGGCTGCCGGGAGATCGGCCACGTCGCGATCCAGCAAGTACGAGACGAAATCGTAAACGACGGGCAGCTTTTCGGGCGGCAACTGGCGCAATCGCGCATCGATCTCGGCAATCGTCACGGATGCCATGGCCGTGCTTCCTTCGCGTCGGGCGCTAAACCGGGCAAACGGGTCGGGAATCCTCGTCTGGCCAAGGGCCTTTGTCATCATCGATTCTACCAGGCGCCATCCCGATGCGTCAACCGTGGCGCTGAAGGGATAAAGGGGCCAGGAACCGGCAGCGGCTCATTCCACCACGCGCTGTTCGGTCAGCTCACGCAGCCGAAGGATCACCTCCGGTTGCGGCCCCTCAATCTAGCGGGTCTCCCCAGAATGTCAATCTCGGTTCATGTGCCCGGAATAGACTGGTCGGGCACTGGGCATCGGCGAAACGTTGATGCTTAAAGCCCCCCCGTTCCCCCCATAGCGGGCAGGCGGCGTTCGCAGGCTCAGCCCAACGCAATGATGATGGCAATCAATCCGATCAGCGCTACAAGCGCGACCGCCAGACCCCGCCAACTGGACCGACTCGGGTGTCGGTCAGGGATCACCCCAACGGCGGCGGCTCCGGCCCACATCACCGTCACGGTGCCAGCCAAGGCCAGCGTCAATCCCAATAGGGTTGGCACAACTGACCATGACGCGAACATACGAATAAGCACTTCGCGCCAGAATTCGCCGGGGGTCAGTCGTGGATCAACCATGCTGGCGAACGCATACACGTAAAGAACAATCGCGCAGCCAATCGCAAGGGCCGTCAAGCCGACAACGCTGTACCCGATTAACATCAGCCTGCGGTTCATGACTGATACCTCTCGGACGTGACCGCGAACGATGTTCTGGCCGACACCAGCTTTGAAGTCCGTTGCCGTAGCATACACAGAGGCAGGAGTTTACGTCAATGAGGGGTCACAAAGCCCGGGGGTTGCAACCCCCGGGCTTGACGAGGTGTCGCCACTTCAACGGAACGCCACGGGGGGCGTTCCGGGGCGGGAGGGTTCACTCGGCCGAGAAGACGAGCTTACCCGGCTCGCCCGCCGCGTCGTACGCGGCGGCCGTTCTCTCGAGGGCCGTGCGGTCGATGCCCCGGATGGTCAGGGGCCGCGGGGCGAGCATGCCCAGCACCTCGGGCACGTCGCACACCCGCAAGACGTTCAAGAAGGCCGGGGCGCCGGGCTCCATGTGACCAAGCGGCGGGCGGAGGAGGACTGCGCCCGCGATTTCTGGCTCCCACAGCGCCGCGTAAGCCGCCAAGAGCGCGGCGGGTCCTTCGCCCAGGAGGTACACGGGCGCCTTGCCCTGGTGCCGCTTGCCGAGGTAACGGGCCGCGGCGATCAGGTCCCACACCCGGCCGGTGTCCACGGTCCGGCCCAAGAGCACGTGACATCGCTCCACGTAGTTGGGCGGGTTCTTCCGCGTCCAGGAGGTCGGGCCGGTGCCGCGCGGGGCGCAGAGATACACCTCGTCGGCCGGCTGCTGGACCTGGCGAACCCAGTCGGGAACCTTCTCGCCGGAGTCCAGGCCGGCCAGCAGCAGCACGCGGGCCGGGGCCTTGGTCAGGTCCCGCGTGGTCGCGCGGCGCAGGGCGATCTGGATCCCCGGCTCGGTCTCCAGGCGAGCCCCCTCGACCTGCACCGGCTGGGTCGGCCGCGCCGGCTCAATCCGCTCCGGGAACGAGCGGAACGACACCCGGCGAAGCTCGGCCGCCAGCGATTTCTTCCAGGACTCGAACTGGCCCCGGCCAGGCAAAGCGACCTGCGCCACCGGCACGAAGTGCCGGTCGATCGTCGTGTTGAGCTCGTCCTTGGGGAGGTCGGAGTCGGCAGGGAACACGCGGAGCTTGCCCGGCTCGATCGGGTAGCGCTTGGCCGACTTGTCGCTCTCGACCAGGTCGACCTCGCCGTCGGCGACGCTGTGCGGATCGCCCTTCAGATAGGTATTGAGGAACCGGAAGGCCCCCTGGCGGATGTCTTGGCGGTAGGCGTGCCCGCCGATGCTCACCAGGGCGTCGACCCGGTCGGACGCGCCGAAGAGGCTGTAGACCCGCTCCAGCCGGTTGATGACCCGGTCGTTGGCGTCCATGGGGAAGATCGGGTCGGCGTCGCTGTTGACGAACAGCAGGGGGCGGGGGGCAATCAGGGAGGCAATGCGGGCCCAGGGCCATTGGAAGGTGTTGTAGAGGAACATGCAGTCGCAGTGGCCGTTGATCACGCGGTTGGTGACGTAGGAGCGCAGGTCGGCCATGCCGCTGACCGGCACGGCGACCTTGACCCGCTCGTCGGCGGCGGCGATCCAGAAGGTGGCCGCGCCGCCGCCGCTGATCCCGGTGACGGCGATCCGCTGGGGGTCGACGTCGTCGCGCCCGGCGAGGTAGTCGATTCCCCGGATGCCGTTGAGGCACTCGACGCCCGCGGGCGTGTAGCCCCGGGAGTGCCACCACCAGCGATTCTCCCGGTACGTGCCGTGGTGGATCGCCCCGATCTCGCCGAGCTGGAGCGAGTCGACCACGAGGCAGACGTATCCGTGCCGGGCCAGCCAGATGCCGTGCGACTGGTAGGCGGTCTTGTTGCCGTCGCGGCCCTGGCCGGAGTGCCCGCACACGTAGAACACCGCCGGCAGGCGCTCGCCCGGCTTGACCGCCGCGGGCCGGTAGAGGTTCCCGGTCACGTAGAGCCGCGGGCGGCTCTGATAGTGGATCATGTCGACCACGTAGCCCTCGCCCCGCAGCGTGCCGGTCACCTTGGCGGCAAGCGGCGTGCGCGCCGGCATCGGCCACAGGCCGAGCATGTGGAAGTACTCCTCCTTGTACCTGGGCCGGAGCTTCTCCCAATCGGCCTGGGTCTTGACGTCTTCCAGCCACGGGCCGCAGATCTTCTCCGTCTGGCGGGCGAGATAGTCCTGGATCATCCGGTCGCCGGGGGAACCCCGGTCGGGCTGGCCGTACTCCTGGCCGGCCGCGCCCTGGGGAACAACACCCAGCACGAAAAACGTGGCAACGCCGAGGGCAACGCTGAGAAGCAACAGGCGCATCGAGATACCTCCCGGTGGGCAAGCGGACGGCAGTGACGGGGCACCCAAGCAGGGGGAGCGAGCCGCGGCCGGAATCCCGGCCCACTCGTTCTTACTTCCCCCAGGATCCGGTACGGGCATGGAGAAGTCAACAGGGCTGCCCGGGGGTTGCCAGGGAAACCCGCGGGAATCAGAATGATGTGCAGGCGGCCAGTTCCATCCGACGCACGCGAAGGGAGAAGCTCATGCAGGGGAAATCCATCGGCTCCGTTGGCGCGATTGCAGTCTCGGGGGCCCTGCTGGCTCTCTGGGCCGGATGCTCAGGACGCGAGCAGCCGCAGTACCTTGGCAAGCCGCTCCCGCAATGGACGGCCCAGTTGAAGGCCGACGCTCCGGAAGACCGGCAGAAGGCTGCCGTGGCGATCATGGTCATGGGGTCGAACGCGGTCGCAGCGGTTCCCGCCCTGCAAGAGGCGCTTCAGGACAAGGAGGCAGCCGTCCGGATGGCGGCGGTCGATGCCCTGGCGTCCATCGGACCGGCGGCCAAGAGCGCGGCTCCGGAGGTCGTCGGACTGCTTGGGGACCCGGACGAGGCCGTGCGAGTGAAGGCGGCCGAAGGCATCCCGCGCATCGACCCGCCGAAGGACCTGGCCGTCCCGGCCCTGACGAAGTCGCTGGACGACAAGGCCCCGAAGGTGCGCCTGGCCGCGGCGAATGCGCTTGGCCGAGTGGATCCGAAATCGAAACAGGCCCTGGCGACGCTCGTGGCCTTGTTGGAGGATCCAAGCCCGACGTTCCGTGCTGCTGTGGCCCACGGCTTGAGCGCCCATGGGGCGGCTGCCAAGGAGGCGCTGCCGCTGTTGCTGAAGGGCCTCGACGACCAGTCGGCGGATGCACGAGTCGGTGCGGCGGCGGCCATCTCGGCGATAGGACCTGAGGCGAAGTCGGCCGTCGCCCCCCTGATCCAAGCCCTGGAGAAGGCCCCCACCGGTTACGAGTGCATGAGGCACGCCGACGCCCTGGGAAGCATTGGGCCGGAGGCCAAGGAGGCTGTTCCGGCGCTGAAGAGGGTCCGGCCGAAGTTTCCTTTGGATTTAGGCTTCCGCGAATGCATCGACCAGGCGATCGGCAACATCGAGCGCAGCAAGTGATCGCGCGGGCGGCCCGTTCCATCCTACCCAAGCGAAGGGAGAAGTCCATGCACGGGAAATCCATCGGCTCCGTGGGCGTGATTGCAGTCTCGTGGGCCCTGCTGGTTCTCTGGACCGGATGCTCAAGACGCGAACAGCCGCAGTACCTTGGCAAGCCGCTCCCGCAATGGACGGCCCAGTTGAAGGCCGACGCTCCGGAAGACCGGCAGAAGGCCGTCGAGGCGATCATGGTGATGGGGTCGAGGGCGGCCCCAGCCGTTCCTGCCCTGCAAGAGCTGCTTCAGGACAAGGAGGCAGCCGTCCGGATGGCGGCGGTCGATGCCCTGGCGTCCCTCGGACCGGCAGGCAGGAGCGCGGCTCCGGAGGTCGTCGGACTGCTTGGGGACCCGGACGAGGCCGTGCGAGTGAAGGCGGCCGAAGGCATCCCACGCCTCGACCCGCCGAAGGATCAAGTCGTCCCGGCCCTGACCAGGTCGCTGGACGACAAGGCCCCGAAGGTGCGTCTGGCCGCGGCGAATGCGCTTGGCCGAGTGGATCCAGGATCGAAACAGGCGTTTGCGACGCTCGTGGCGTTGTTGGCGGATCCAAGCCCGACGGTCCGCGGTGCTGCGGCCCTGGGGCTCACCGCCCATGGTGCGGCCGCCAAGGAGGCGCTGCCGCTGTTGCTGAAGGCCCTCGACGACCCGTCGGCCGACGCGCGAATCGGTGCGGCGCTGGCCATCGGGGCGATAGGACCCGAGGCGAAGTCGGCCATAGCCCCCCTCATCAAAGTCCTGGAGAAGACCGTCTCCAGCGACGAGTGCCTGGCGTGCGCCAACGCCCTGCAAGCCATGGGGCCGGAGGCCAAGGCGGCTATTCCGTCGCTCAGGAAGGCCACGTCGAGGTTCACCGATGCGGGTGCGGGCTTCGGCGATCGCATCAAAGGCGCGATCGGCCGCATCGAGGGCAGCAAGTGATCGCCTGCCGTCAGTTCGGCGTGTCGAGGTACGGGTCCTGGCCCATCTGACGCTGCATCTTCCGCCGCTGCTTCTCGAAGTACATCAGGGCCCGCCGCTGCCGGAAGTGCTGCTTCTCGACCTTTCGCTGGGCCCTGCGGAAGAGCCGGGCGTAGCCCTCCAGCGCGCCACTGCCGGCCTGCTCCCCCCGCTCCTCGTACTTCTTCGATTTCTTGGGCCCCAGGCCGGAGGACAACAACTCGTCGTCCAGCGCGAGGTACTGGCGGTGGGTGCCGGGATCGCCCTGCCGGCCGCAGCGGCCCATGAGCTGGCGGTCGATGCGCGCGGCGTCGTGCATCTCGGTGCAGACCACGTGAAGCCCGCCGATCTGAGCCACGTTCTCTCCCAGCCGGATGTCCGTTCCCCGGCCGGCCATGTTCGTCGAGACGGTCACCTTTCCGGGCAGGCCCGCCCGGGCCACAATGTCCGCCTCCTCCTCGACGTGATTGGCGTTGAGCACTTGGTGCTCGATGCCCCTCTGGGTCAGGAGTTGGGACAAGTGCTCGGACTTGTCGATCGAGCGCGTGCCGATCAGGACCGGCCGGCCCAGGGCGTGCATCCGGCAGATTTCCTCGACGACGGCTTCCCACTTGGCGTCGGCCGTGCCGAAGACCAGCGTCGGCAGGGGGACGCGAATGAGCCGCCGGTTCGTGGGAACCCTCACGACGTGGCACCGGTAGATCTTGCGAAGCTCCCGGGCACCGGCGGCGGCGGTCCCGGTCATCCCCGCCAACTGCTCGTAGCGGAGGAAGAAATCCTGGACCGTGACGCGGGCCGCCTGACCCGTCGCCACCGTCACCTTCACCCCCTGCTTCGCCTCGACCGCCTGGTGGATCCCGTCCCGCCACTTGCGCCCCTCCGACAGCCGGCCGGTGAACTCGTCGACGATGACCACCTCGCCGTCGCAGACCACGTACTGCCGATCGTAGAAGAACTCCTTGGCCACCTTGATCGCCCGCTCCACGTACTGGTAAATGTGGAACATGCTCACCGTGGCCATGGCCTCGGGCTTCTCGAGCTCGCGGACCTTGCGCCGGCCCTCCCGCGTCAGCTCGACCGACCTCTTCTCGTGGTCGTACTCGTAGTCCTCGTCCTCGACGAACTCGTCGGCCACCTTGGCACTCCACTTGTAGCACTCCACCGCCAGCAGCTCCTCTTCGGTCGGCACGGCACTGATGATCAGCGGCGTGCGGGCCTCGTCGATGAGGATGCTGTCGGCCTCGTCGACCAGGGCGAAGTACGGGGCCCGGTGCACCGGCTTCTCGTCCGCGCCGGCGCTCTGGCCCAGCATCCCGCCGAGCAGGTCCGTCTGCCCCTCGCGGATCCGCCGCAACAGCAGGCAATCCCGCAGGAAATCGAACCCGAACTCCTTGGCCGTGCCGTAGGTCAGGTCGGAGCCGTAGGCCTTGCGCCGGGCGGGCTGCGACATGTCGGTCTGAACCACTCCCACCGAGAGCCCCAGCGCCGAGTAGATCGGGCCCATCCACTCGGCGTCGCGCCGGGCGAGGTAGTCGTTCACGGTGGCCAGGTGGCACCCACGGCCCGTCAGGGCGTGCAGGTACATCGGCAGCGTCGCCGTCAGCGTCTTCCCCTCCCCGGTCTGCATCTCCACGATCGAGCGGTGGAACATTGCGATCCCGCCGAGCACCTGCACGTCGAAATGCCGCATCGCGATCGTCCGGCGACCCGCCTCCCGAACCAAGGCATAAGCCTCCGGCAGAAGCCCGCCCAGCGGCTCGCCGCTCCGGGCACGATACCGCAGCGAAAGACTACGTTTCCGCAAGTCGTACTCGCTCAACTCCCTCAGGCCCGACTCCAGGTCGTTGATCTTCGGCAGCAGCCCCGACCAATGCGCAAGCCGCCACTGCGATACCCCATCGAGCATCAGAGACAGCCGCTCCCCGGGGCGGGAAAACGATCGGTCGCTGGACGCAGGCTTCGGAAGGGTGGACATGGATAACCCGTGCGCAGGGGGACGACGCGCCGCTACCCGACTATTATAACTCGCTCGTCACTCCCCATGCGGCCCCCCCCCACGTCCCTACGGGCCTGCCGGCGCGCTGCCCGGCCGATCGCCAATGTTCCCGGGCGTGTCAGGAGCCGTTGAAGACGGGCTTGGGGCTGGGCTTGGGGCTGGGCTTGGGGCCGGGCTTACGGCTGGGCTTACGGCCGGAGACGACCCGGGATCGATCGGCCTTGGCCTCAAGGGATTCGGGTCGCTCCCGGTCGGAGGCGGAGTCGCTCCGGCCGCCCGCTCCCGGCCAGCCAGCCGGTTTCCCGCGATCCCTCGAGGGTTGAAGGGGCCTGGCGTCGCATTCGTCGCAGCCCCGGGCCACGGCGTCGCCCAGCCGGGACTGACCCCAAGGGTCCGACCCGTCGGCTGATGGCTAACCTCGGCAGGACTTCGCAGCGGATTGCCCGTTTCCCCCAACGTCTTGAGTTGCCGGGGCGGGTCGGCCATCGCTTGGGCCGCAAACGGGATCGTGATGCGGTCGCCCGCCACGGCTGCGCCTGGGGCGGAAGACTCGGCCGACGTGGGCTGGTAACCGAGACCCCCGCTGGTGGGCGGTAAGACACTGCTGCCGCCTGGATACGACCCCGGCGCACTGACAGGCGGCACCTGCAGGCCCGGTGCGGTCCCTGTGGGCGCTCCGCCGGGCGGGACTGGGAGCGCCCCAGCGGGGCTTGGCGTCGAAGGCCATGCCCACGGGGAGGCAGATCCAGCCCCTAAAACGGCCGGCTGCTGGCCGACCATCGTCCCCGTGCGTGGAGGCTCAATGCGGGTGCGCCCGAAAAAAGGGTCTTTCTCCGCTTTCGAGCCCCCAGGGTTTGCGCAGCCAGCCACGAGCAGCAGAGCCGTCACCACCGCCAGCGGGCGATTCATTCGCGGACTCCTTTCCGCCCGTGCGCAAAGATTCCCTTCCCCCATCGCGAGCGGAGCGGGTAGATTACCGTTTTCCCTCGCCCTGTCCAGACCGATTTTCCACGGCCGGCGCTTGCACCAGATACGGGTTCTGGATCCGCAACGGGCGTGGCCCGGTCGGTACTCCGTTGGGCGTCTCCGGCGCCCGCTGGCCCAGGTACACGTTGAGGATCGTCACCGGACCCACCGACTCAGGCCGATCTACCACAGAATAGGAAGAATAGGCAAACGGGCTGTACCCGTAGGGACGGCTTACAGGATATCTATAGTAGACCGGCGGGTGCAGGGCATAATAGGGGATCTGCACATGTTGGCTACCCGGGGCATACCAGCCGGCATACGCGATCTGCCCATAGCACCGGCCGCACCCAACGCGGCCCCAGGGCCACGTCTCGTGCCCCTTTGCCACAGAGCCCACCAGAGCCAAAAACACCACCCCCAAGAGGGGAACTGTCGTTCTTCTCATCGCTGCCGTCCCAGAAAACCGGATTTGCCGAAGGAGGTTCATCCCTCCAGGCTAATCCAATCCCGGCCCGACACAACCAGAAAATCCGGCAAGATCGGCGGGACGGTTCGGGCAGCGGGTGGCCTTAGGGAGACTTCGCAGGAGACTTGTCTGGGGGTCCTGGGGGAATCCCCACCTTTTGGGTCTCCTTCAGATCGCCTACATCGGGTAGCTTGTATTCCTTCTCCGCCCCCGGCACGTCGGGCACTTCGTACACGATGTGGCCCAGGTCGGATTTCGAGACGGCCGGGCCGCAGCCGGGCAACGTGAAGGAGACCCCCAACAGTCCGATCGTCATGAGTAACCGCTGTCGCATCGAGGACAACTCCGCATACCGGGCCACGGCCGATAGAATGCAACCAAGGCTCCTACCTATCTTAGCTCCCTGGTAAGTGTTACGAAAGCCTCGGCCGATGGTTCCCAAGTTCCTGACCCAATCGCTGAAGGAGGAAGCCGCGCGACTGGGCTTTGAGCTGGCCGGGGCTTGCCCCGCAGTGCCCCCTCCGGGGATTGAGCGCTTCTCCCAATGGCTGGCCGCGGGCTACGCCGGCCGGATGGGTTATCTGGCCGACCGTGCCGAGGCCTACCGCCATCCGGCCAGGGTGTTGGCGGGTGCCCAAAGCATCCTCATGCTGGGGACCTCCTACCGATCGGCCGAGCCTGCGCAGCCGGGTCCCGGCCAGGGACGTGTCTCCCGCTGCGCCTGGGGGACCGACTACCACGACGTGGTCCGCCAACGCCTCCACCGGCTGGCCGATCTCCACCGCCGCCTGACCCCGCAGGCCGCGGTCCGCGGCGTGGTCGACACCGCCCCCTTGCTCGAGCGGGACTTCGCCCAATTGGCCGGACTCGGCTGGATCGGCAAGAACACCCTCCTGGTAAACCCCAACCTCGGGAGCTGGCTCTTCCTGGCGGCCTTGCTGACGACCGAGCCTTTGGACTACGACGAGCCGCTGTCCGGGGAGCAATGCGGCACGTGCCGCGCGTGCCTCGAGGCCTGCCCGACCGGGGCGCTGGTCGCCCCTTACCGCCTCGACGCCCGCAAGTGCATCAGCTACCTGACCATCGAGCTTAGCGGCCCCATCGCCCGGGAGCTTCGTCCCGCCCTCGGCGACCGGCTCTTCGGCTGCGACGCCTGCCAGGAGGTCTGCCCGTGGAACCGCCAGGCCCCGGTTTCCGGCGAAGCGGCCTTCTCGCCGCGTGCGGGGATGAACCCGGTCGAGCCATCGGACCTGCTGGCCCTGGACGACCCGTCGTTCCGTCAACGATTTCGTGACACGTCCCTCTGGCGTGCCAAGCGCCGGGGCGTGCTCCGCAACGCGGCGATCGTGCTGGGCAACCGGCCGCACCCGCCGGCCGTCCCCTTGCTCGCTCGCGGACTGAACGACCCCGAGCCGCTGATCCGCGGGGCGTGTGCCTGGGCACTGGGACGCTGCGGCGACCCTTCGATCGAGTCCCATCTCCGGCAGCGCCTGACTGCCGAAACCGACGGCGAGGTCCGCGAGGAGATCGAGATCGCGCTGGCGACCGAGGGTATAGAGGGACGCTAGCCGCCGGCGGGAGCCGGCGGTTGATCGCTTCACCGCTCCCCTTTCCCCTTCCTTCCTTCGGCTCTTCCGGCGGCGGATCCCCTTCGCGCCATCGTACGCCACGATGCCCCGGGAGGTACTCGTCGACCAGGTAGTCGAAGTGCTCCCGGTCGCGGACCCGCTTCCGGCTCCCCTTGCGGCTGAACCATTTCCGGCCCGACTGGCCGCACTTCCGGCCGAGCATCAGGCCCGACAGGTTCTTCAGCCTCTTCCGCACGGCATTCCACTTCTCCGGCGACCGCCAGCTAACCAGCGCGTGCACGTGGGTCGGCTCGGTGGCCACGCAGTGAAGCCGCCAGTCTCGTCGTGCACAGGCGTCGAACGCGATCCACACGAGCACACTTTGATGGAAGCGGCGAAAAGTCACGGCCTCCTGCCGCGCGTGCTCGCGGTAGTACCTGGCGAGGCCCTCGTTCGGCGCTTGCAGCCCTTTTCCCTCCTGGACGAACCCTCGGGGGTTGTCCGGGTCCCAGGTTCGGTAGGCGTGGAGGGTGAAGAGGTAGACGGGCATGCACCAGTGGCTCGAGGATGGGAATGCTCTGGGGTCTCGTGCTGCGAACCGCCGGCTTCCGCCGGCGGCTATGGGGGAATATGACGCCTCGCGACAGAGAGTGCAAGCCCCCCCCAACGCCGCCCATCAGCCGCCGGCGGGAGCCGGCGGTTGAGCCCCCCGCCGATCGCCGTACCACCGATCGAGCACTTCCCACCACTCGTCCGGCCGCCGCGCGGCCACGAAGGCATCCCGGACCGCCTCCGCCTGGGGATGCAGCCGGGAGTACTTGATCCCGTAGCCGTTCATGACGAAGCACGCCCGTTTCGGGCCGTACGCCTCCTCGGCCAGCCGGTAGTGCTCGGCGATCACCTGGCGCTGCTCGACGAGCGTCGGCCCGAGCGGCAGCGGCTGCCCGGCGGCCAGGGCCCGCACGTCGCGAAAGATCCACGGATTGCCGATCGCCCCCCGCGCGACCGTCACGCCGTCGACGCCGGTCCGGGCGATCATCTCGAGGCAATCCCGGGCCGTCATGAGATCGCCGCTTCCCAGGACGATCCGCCCTCCGGCGTGCCGCTTCACCTCGCGGAGGAACTCCCAGGAGCTGTTGCCCTCGTACTTCTGCCGCACCGTGCGCCCGTGCACCGTGACGGCCGCCACCCCCAGCGAGAACGCCCCGTCGAAGATCCGGAAGAACCTCTCCCGGCTCTCGTCACTCTCATCTATTCCGCGGCGCATCTTCAGGGTCACGGGCACGGCTGGCGGCACGGCGTCGCGGACCCGGGCGACGATCTGAAGGGCCGTCTCCGGCTGACCGAGCAAATACCCTCCCCGGCACTTGCCCAGGACCTTCTTGACCGGGCAGCCGAAATTGACGTCGATCACGTCGAACCCCGCCTCGACCAGCCTCACCGCCGCCGGCGCAATGGCCTCGGCTGCACTGCCCATCAGTTGCCCGGCGATCGGATGATCTTCCTCCGTCACCCGGATGAACCGCCGCGCCTTCCTCCCCTTGGTGACGTTGAGAACAAACTGATCGAGCATGGCCTCGGCTACGGCATACCCGGCCCCGAGCCGCCGGGCGCCGATCCTCGTCGGCCAATCGCTATAGCCGCTCAGCGCCGCCAGGGCGACGGGAAAGTCGACCCGGACCGGGCCAATGTTCAGGGGAGGGAGGTCGCGGTTGGAGGCCATCGGGACGAATGGGTGGTGGCGACAGGCTTGCTTTCAGACGCGGGCCGGCGTTACACTAGAGGGGGACGGTACTCGTTGAGGCGAGGTCAGAATCCTATGGGCGCTCAGGTCATCGCGACGGAATCCTGGCCACTCATCTTACGGCTTGGTCCGGTCCTTCAGAAGATGAGCGGGCAGGAATTCTTCGAGTTCTGCCAGTTGAACCGCGATTTGCGTATGGAGCGGACCAGCGGAGGAGACCTGCTCATCATGCCCCCCGCCGGCGGACAAACGGGAAGAGTCAACTTCACGCTAAGCAGGCTTTTCGGCGATTGGGTGGACCGCGACGGCACCGGCCTTGGCTTCGACTCCTCCACCGGGTTCACGCTCCCCAACGGGGCGATCCGCTCGCCCGACGTCGCCTGGGTAAGACGCTCCCGCTGGGAGTCGCTCTCCCAGAGCGACCAAGAGGGCTTCCCGCCGCTGGCCCCGGACTTCGTCGTGGAGATCCGCTCGCCCTCCGACGCCCTCGACGCCCTGAAGGCGAAGATGGAGGAGTACGTGGCCAACGGCACGGAGCTCGGCTGGCTGATCGATCCGTTGGAGCGAAAGGTGCACGTCTACGGCCGCCGCGCCGAGGTCCGCTCGCTCGACAACCCCTCAACCCTCTCCGGCGACCCGCTCCTGCCCGGCTTCACGCTGGAGCTGGAGCGGCTCTGGGGGTAGCAGCATGCCTGCTCTCTGATCGACCACTCCTGACACGATCATGCGGATTGGCGATGCCATCTGCTGGGATGGTTCTGCAGGTCCTGCGGTCATCGGTCACAGCGACCGGATTAGGTGGGCCCGCTCGGGTGCCAGTGCTGGCTAGTTGGGCGAGAGCAATGCCGTCGGAGGCCGCTCTTTTGAAGCCCGAAGGGCTTCCATACGATAGCCCAGGGCAACGCCCTGGGTAGGGAGCGTACACACCATCACGTTCGCCCTGAAAGGGCATAATAGCCGCCGCCAACGGGGTGCGCGGGGCAGCCGTGCGCACGGCAAATCCTCATTGCGCCCTTTCAGGGCTTCCAAACCATGGGGCGGTCCCCCTACCCAGGGCGTTGCCCTGGGCTGTCGTATTTGAGCCTTTCAGGCTCGGAGCCAATCCTCGTCCGCCTAAGAACGCCTAACTTGATGCGTATGGGGCATCGCTTCGCTCTGCCCCAGCCCCCCTCGCCGTCACCGCCCCGCGGCGCCGGGCTGAATCGCACGTCGTCGACGTGGCGGCCGATGCTTACCGGCGGGGCGTCGCGGCTGAGCGGCCGGTCGAGGATCGAGACGTTCTCGAAGGTCACTCGGCGGACGTTGTGCTCGGCGCCGGCCAACGGCACCCCGCTTTCCGCACCAGAAACTAACTTACGTTCTTCCACTGGCTCTCATTGCAGCACCGGGCAGGCGTCGAACCACGCGTGGCCGTGGTCGGCGATCCAGGAGAGGGATTCCAGCGGGCCCCAGTTGCCGGGGACGTAGGAGAGGAGCGGGGGCTGGCCGGTCTGGGACCAGGCCGAGGTGATCGGGTCGATGATCCCCCACGCCAGCTCCACTTCGTCGGAGCGGGCGAACAGGCTGGCGTCGCCCTGGAGAACGTCCAACAGCAGCCGCTGGTAGGCGTCGGGCATGGCAGTAGAGGATTTGCCCTGGAAGCGGAAGTTGAGGTCCACAAGGCGCAACTGCATGCCGGCGTCGGGCACCTTGCTCTGGAAGTGGATCTGGATGCCTTCGGCCGGCTGGATCTGGATCACCAGCCGGTTCGCCTCGTGGGCGCTCCGCGGGCCGGCGTCGAAGAGCATCAAGGGGGGCTGGCGGAACTGGATGATGATCTGCGTGGTCGTGCAGGACATGGCCTTGCCGCTCCGCAGGAAGAAGGGCACCCCCTGCCAACGCCAGTTGTCCACCTGGAGCTTCACGGCGGCGAAGGTGTCGGTGCTGCTGGTGGGGTCAACGCCCGGCGCCTCGCGATAGCCCGCGTATTGGGCGCGGAGCGTGTCGCGGGCCACGTCCTCGGGCCGCATCGGCCGGAGGGCGCGGAGGACCTTGACCTTTTCGTCGCGCACGGCGTCGGCCTCGAAGCGGGCCGGGGCCTCCATGGCGGAGAGCGACAAAAGCTGGAGCAGGTGGTTCTGGAACATGTCGCGCAGCACGCCGGCCGAGTCGTAGTACGCGCCGCGGTGGCCGACGCTGCCCGCTTCCGCCGCCGTGATCTCCACGTGGCCGACGTAGTTGCGGTTCCAGATCGGCTCGAAGATCGTGTTGGCGAAGCGGAAGACCAGCACGTTCTGCACCGTCTCCTTGCCGAGGTAGTGGTCGATGCGGTAGATCTGCCGCTCGAGGAAGACTTCGTGCAGCGCGGCGTTGAGCCGCCGGGCCGTGGCCAGGTCGGAGCCGAAGGGTTTTTCGACGACGATCCGCCGCGGAAGCTCGCCCTCCCGGGCCAGGCCCGCCAGCCCCAGGTTCTTGACCGCCGGCTCGTAGAACGGCGGGGCGGTGGCGAGATAATATACCCGGGTCGCGCCCGGCGGGCCCTCCAGCGCGTCGAGGACGTTCATCAGCGCGGGGAAATCGTCGCCCCGCCCGACGTCGCCGGGGTGGTAGAACAGCGACCCCGCGAACTCGTCCCACACCGAGCGATCGAAGGCGCCGGCCAGGTGCCGCTGGGTTGAGGCGGCAAGTTCGTCGCGCCACGCCTCATGGGTCCAACGGGTGCGGGAGAAGCCGACGATGCGGGTCTTCTCCGGCAGCCGCCGCTTCCGGTGCAGCTCGTACAGGGCCGGCACGAGCTTGCGGGCGGTCAGGTCGCCGGACGCGCCGAAGATGACGATGGTGTGCGGCATGACGGTCAGAACCACGCGGCGGTGAAGCCGCCGTCGACGTTGACCACGGCGCCGGTGATGAAGCGGCCGGCGCTCGGGGAGAGCAACAGGAGCGCGGCGCCGATCAGCTCGTCGGGCTCGCCGAATCGCGCCATCGGGGTGTGGCGCATGATGTTGCCGATCCGTTCCTCGTCCAGCAGTTTCCGGTTCTGCTCGGCGGGGAAGAACCCCGGGCAGATGGCGTTGCAGCGGACGCCCTGGCGGCCGAACTCGCGGGCTATGTTGCGGGTAAGGTTGAGCAGGCCGGCCTTCGAGGCGGAGTAGGCGAACACCCGCGACAGGGGCAGCAGCGAGGTGACGCTGCCGAAGTTGAGGATCGCCCCGCCGCCGGCTTCGACCATGTGGCGGGCGAAGACCTGGCAGGCCTGAAAGACCGCCTTGAGGTTCACGGCCATGACGCGGTCCCAATCGGCCTCGGTGGCTTCCAGGAAGGTGCTGCCGGCGTTGACGCCCGCGGCGTTGACGAGGATCTCGACCCGGCCTTTGAGCCGGAGTGCCTCGGCCAGGAGGGCCTCGATCGACGGCCGGCTGGTGACGTCGACGAGGGCGAATTGGGCGTCGACGCCGGAGCGGGCGAGCTCGGCGACGCGCTGGCGGCAGCGGTCCTCGGCGAGGTCGGCCACGAGCACGCGGGCCCCGGCCCGGCCGATCCCCTCGCACAGCGCCCCGCCCAGCACGCCGGCCCCGCCGATCACCACGGCCACCTGGCCGTCCAATCCGAACAATTCCTCGAGGTATCCCTTGGGCATACTGGACTCCTCAACGCGCCGCCTGCAAAGCGGAAACCGCCGGCTCCCGCCGGCGGCTATCGACTATCCACCATCCACTACTCCGGCGTTCTCCGCAACTGAAGCCACTCCGTATGGAAGATCCCCTCCTTATCGACGCGCTGATAGGTATGCGCCCCGAAGTAGTCCCGCTGGGCCTGGAGGAGGTTGGCCGGGAGGCGTGCCGAGCGGTAGCCGTCGTAGTAGGCCAACGCGGTGGCGAAGGCCGGCACGGGGATGCCCAGGTGGACCGCCGTGGCCACGACGTTTCGCCAGGCCGATTGGGCCTTGGCCACGGCCTCGGTGAAATAGGGAGCCAACAGGAGGTTCTCGAGGTTGGGGTCGGCGTCGAAGGCCTCCTTGATCCGCTCGAGAAAGACGGCGCGGATGATGCACCCGCCCCGCCAAAGCAGGGCGATCGGGCCGAACGCCAGCGGCCAGTGGTGCTCCGCGGCGGCGGCACGGAGCTGGACGAAGCCCTGGGCGTAGCTCACGATCTTCGAGGCGTACAGGGCCTGGCGGACCTGCTCGATGAAATCGTCGCGGTCGCCGTGGAAGCGGCTGGCGGGCCCGGGGAGCACCGTGCTGGCCCGCACCCGGGCGTCCTTCATCGCCGAGAGCGACCGGGCGTAGACCGCCTCGGTCACCAGGGTGCTGGGCATGCCCAGGTCCAGGGCCAGTTGGCTCATCCACTTGCCGGTCCCCTTGGCGCCGGCGGTGTCGAGGATGAGGTCGACCAGGTGCTGGCCGGTCTCGGGGTCCTTGACGCTGAGGATGTCGCGGGTGATCTCGATGAGGTAGCTGTTGAGCTCCCCTTCGTACCAGTGCTGGAAGACGTCGTACAGATCGTCGTTGGTCAGGCACAGGGTGCTCTTGAGCATCCAGTAGGCCTCGCAGATCAACTGCATGTCGCCGTACTCGATGCCGTTGTGGACCATCTTGACGTAATGCCCGGCGCCGCGCGGACCGACCCAGTCGCAGCAGGGGACGTCGCGATTGGGCCCGACCTTGGCGGCGATCGCCTGGAGGATGGGCTTGACCAGCGGCCAGGCATGGGGGCTTCCGCCGGGCATGATGCTCGGGCCTTTGAGCGCCCCTTCCTCGCCGCCGGAGACCCCGGTGCCGATGTACAACAGCCCCTTGGACTCGACGTAGCCGGTGCGCCGCTCGGTGTCGGCGAAATGGGTGTTGCCGCCGTCGAGGATCACGTCGCCCGGGGAGAGCAGCGGGATGAGCTTCTCGATGAATTCGTCGACCGCCGGGCCGGCCTTGACCATGAGCATGACCTTGCGTGGCGGGGCCAGCGCGGCGACCAGCTCCTCGATCGAGTGGCACCCGACGAAGCGCTTCCCCGACCCCCGGCCGGCGATGAACTCGTCGACCTTGCTGGTGGTCCGATTGTACACGGCGACCGAGAACCCCCGGCTCTGGACGTTCAGCGCCAGGTTCTCGCCCATCACCGCCAGTCCGATCAGTCCGAAGTCACACGGCATGGCATTTTGCATTTTTCACTTTCCATTTTTCATTTTGCACTCGTTCACCGTCCTCTATCCCTCGACCGGCCAGGGCGGATTGGCCGGCAGGTAGCGGTCGAATTCGTCGAGCAGCTCCTGCTGGTACTCCGCGTCGAACGTTCCTGCGAGGAACCGGCCGATGCCCTCGTCGTAGAACCGCTTCCAGCTCGCCTCCTCGGTCCCGGGATTGATCGGGAAGAACAGCGTGCCGTTGGCCTGGGCGGCCTCGTAATCGCCCGGGGCGTCGCCGATCATCAGGGCGTGCCCCCCGGCGTACCGCGACGCCATCGCGAGGAATTGCTTCTTGGTCCCCCGCTCCTGGCCGCAGATGGCGGTCACGTATTGGGTCAGGTCGTGCTCGGCCCATTCCCGCTCCAACGCCTCCTGGGGCGTGGCCGACACGACGAGGACGTCCGCCCGGTCGCTGAGCTTCCGGAGACTCTCCCGCACCCAGGGAAACGGCGGCACGCCGCGGACGATCTTCTCCACCGTCTGGTTGACCGCCACCGACCACTCCAGGGCCTGCTTCAGGTCCGCATCGGCGGTCTCCTCGACCGCCTTCTTCAAGGCCGGATTGCCCAGCTTCGTCTCCCGCTTCATCCACGCCACCAGGCCCTGGGGAATACGGACGGCGATTCCCCGGGCCTTGACCTCCGGCCGCTTGCGCAGCCACTCGAGCGACTCGACCAGGGCGGGAAAGCGGTTGGTCCCTCGGCTCTTGGAGTACAGGTTGACGAACTCCGCCGCCTCCCGGGCGTACTTGCTCACGCCCTGAAGCTCGTAGTAGTTGATCGTGTTGGGAATGAAGCACTCCTTGTGCTTCAATTCCATGGTGTCGAAGGCGCAGCCGTCGGAATCGATGCCGACCAGGTAATCGTGCCGAGGCTCAAAAGGGAACATGCACTTCTCTCCTCACTTCCTATCCGCCTGCGGGACGAACTGCGCAAGCTTCTTTTCGGCATCGATGGGTCGTGTCCATCGAGTCGTTCCCGCCGATGTCAAGAAAGTACCCCACCGCGTGGGCACGGAAGACCTCGATTACCCAGTCCGCTCGTCGCACGCCACCCTACGTTCCAGTCCGGCAAAGAACCGGATTGTACCCCCCGGAACGTCCTTAGGCAATGAGGGGGCGGTGGGGAGCGAGCGGGCGCAAGTCCTGAATTGGCTGAGGATTAGAGCGGTCGGCAACCAGACCGTCAGCCGACCTCAGAACCGGGGTCCGACGGGCCGGTCCGCCCGCAGGTCCCGATCAATCGAATCAGGCTCCGACGAATGCCCAGCTCGTTGGTCGGCTTGGTCGTCTCATCATAGACCTTCTGGGCCATGGCACTGAGCGCCCGATAGCCGCCGGACCGGCTATTGACGGCCATGTGCCAACTGAGCCGTCCGACCTCGTTCCAGTCGTGGCGGACCGTGGCCGCCACCAACGCATCGATCTCGGGGGCAAGGCCCTCCACGGCCTGCACGACCCGGGCGTGGTTCGCGGCCAGCCTCGTGGCGGCCTGGTGGATGTTGGGAGAAAGACCGGGCGAGTTTGGGTCCGAGGACATGGGGTACACTGCCCTTCCTGGGTGGGGGACTCAGCCTCTCCGACGAAAGGCCGTCTGGGGGTTAACCAAGCATAGATCACAAACCCCCGGCAGGACGCCATCGGAGCGGGTGCTCACGCCGCTCGACGCCGCAAACGGGCGCCCACCGGCCGAGCCAGCAGGTTCCCGAGGACGAGGCTGACGAGATTCTCGATCGCCGTAACTCCGACCGCGGCAATGAGATCCGGCGGGAGTCCCGCTCTGCGCAGCGATAGCCCGGTTTGGGCGGCAACCACTCCGCCCAGCCTTGCCCGCAGGTACCCGGAGGCCCGCGCCAGCGTCATGGTGGCGGCCCGCTGGGGCACCTCAGGCGGGACCGACTGCCGGCAACGACGCACCACCAGGGCCGCCAGCCACTCCAAAAAGGGGGTGGGAGGCCAGGCCGTGGCAGATAGCCGGTCGAGGAGTTGCACCGCAGGAATCCTTTCCCAGGAGAGACTTCCCTGATTGCCCCACCGTCGTGCTATCGTCCTATACCATCGATCGGCGGTCAGGGCAACTTCACTTCTTCTCCGAGCGGACGAGCTGGGCGTCGGCCCAGTTGGCGTGGTCGCCGCTGATCGAGTCGCCGCCGTCCAGGGCGCGGAGCTCGAGCAGGGCAGCGCCTTGGAGGTTGATCTCGACCGGCTTGGCCGGCGTGGCCTTGCTCATCGGGCCACTGTCGAAGACCTTCTTGCCGTCGACCCAGACCTGGAAGATCACGAGCCCGTCGCCGGCGTGCTCGTCGCGCCCGACCTGGCAGCGGAAGGTCTTGAAGTTGCCGCCGGCCAACTCGTAACTGATGCGGCCGTTGGCGTGGGAGCCGATCCCCCGGGCAAACGCCTTGCCGGCGACGATCATCGGCTTCTCCCACACGCTGCGGTTCCGCTCCAGCTTGCCGTAGTCCTGGCTGAATTCGTCAGCGGTCACTTCGTCGAGATAGACGATCGGCCGGTCCGCCCCGGGCCAGCGCGGCCCAAGCTGGAATCGTCGCGGCGCCAGGAGGGTGAACACGTGCCGTTGGTGCTCCATGCCGATCGGCATGGGCAGCGGGTCCGGCCGGGCCGCCGGCAGCTTCCCGCCGTACTCGACGGTGACGGTCTCCTTGACCAGCGGCTCCTCCACCCAGAGCCAGCAGCCGATCTCGCTTCGCGGCATCGGGTGGCCGGCCTTTGCCCCCAAGGTGAACTTGACTTTGCTCTTGCCCAGCGGCAGGTCCCAGGCGTACCAGCGCCAGGGGTGCGGCCCGTGGGCCTGGTCCGGCTTCGGCGGCGACCGGACCACCCGGACCTCGACCGGCCGGTCGTTCACCCGGGCCGTAGCCTCGACTTCCTCCAGCGTCCCGCCCCGCGGATCGACCAAAACGTGCATCGTGAGCTTCGTTGCCGGCGGACCGCCGGCGGTGCAGTCCGCGGTGAGCTCCCAGCCGGCCTCGCGCGACTCGGCGGTCACCGGGCCCGGCTCGACCACCAGCTTCGCCTCGCCGGCGGCGGGCTTGAGAAGCAGGGCGTGCTGCGTTTTCGCGGCCCGGCCGACGCTCCCCGAAGGATCACCCTTGGCCGGGGTCATCCCGGAAGCGATCTGCAACCTGGCCGCCTCTCCGGCCCGGCGGTAGATCGTGTACGTGGCACGATTGTCCGAGCGTCTTTGCTCCTGGCACCGCGCGCCGGTCAACAGCGGCTCGTCGGCCGGCATCGGCTCCACCTGGACGAGCAGCGTCTCGTAGGCTCCCAGCCTCAGGCTCAGCGCGGCGCCGTGCACGCACGGTCCGACCACTTCGTGGCGGGGATAGACGATCCTTGCCAGGTACCTCCCCTCGACCCGGCCCCAGCCGGCCGACTCGTCGAGCTTGATCTCGACCGTGCGCGGCTCGATGAACGGGTTGCGCAGGGCAAGGATGCCCCGGTCGGCGGCGAAGTGGGCGTAGCCGTAGGGCTCCCGCTTCATCGGGTCGCCGAGGATCAGCTCCGTGTGCTGGAGCGTTTGGGCGTGGTGCCGCACCCATTTCAAGAGCGCGGCCAGGAAGGCCCAGTCGCGATCCGGGTTCTGGAACATCTTCGGATCGACGTACAGGGTCAACAGCCGGCAGCCGCGGCCCACCACGATCATCGCGTTGTCTTCCCACTTCTCCGGGCTGATGACGATGATTCCCAAGTGCTCGATGGCGGCCGGCGGGAAGCCGGGGTGCTCCCGGCAGCGCTGGCGGAAGACCGCGTCCCGGGTCGTCGTGGCGCTGTCGCGGACGATCGGGGCGGGAACGACGATATCAGGGTAATCGCCCGATACCTCCCCCCAGAGCGAATCGGCGTATTGCAGCCACCAGGGGCTCAGCCAGATGCCGCACGTCGGGTCGAGATAGATCTTCGGCCGCTCCCGGCGCACCGCGGTCATCAGCTCGATGAACGCCTCGACGTTCGCCTCCTGGGCGTACGGCCCGGGCAGATGGGCGTGGCCCTTGCCCTCGCACGCCGCCGCAAACCCGTCGAACTTGAAGAAGGCCGCGTCGTACTTTCGGGCCAGGTCGGTCACCACCTTGGCGAGGTCGCGGCGGTACTTCGGGTCCGATTGGCAGACGAACCACGGATTGCTGTTGCCCGCGTAGCCGTGCGTCGAAAGCCACGGGGCGTGATTGTAGCCCGAGGAGGGCGAGAGCCAGATCCCCAGCCGGGCGCTGATGGCATTGAGGCGCTCGACCAGCGGGGCAAAACCGTTGGGAAACGCCTTGCGGTCGATCTCCCACAGGCTGTCGTGCACGTCCCAGCCGTCGTCCACGGTGAAGGTGTCGATCGACTCGCCGTAGGGCTCGAAGAGCTTCCGCTTGAACACGTCGATCAGCTCCAGGCTGTTCTTCTCGGTGGGCGGCATGAGCGTCCACCACGTGTTGTAGTTGACGAACAGCGGTTGCTGGCCCCGCTGGCTCAGCGTGGCCACGTAGCGCTGGAACCGCCGCGCCGCCTGGCCCGGCTCGGCCACGCCGGCCACGGCCGTTTTCGTGGTGAACCGCTCGCTCACCGTGCGCCCGGGAAAGTGGCTCAGCCGGACCACGCCGTCGGCGTACTGGTTGTGCCCGGCGGGGAACTCGACGCCCCAGAACGTGTCGTCCAAGAGCACCGGCGAGCCGAACCCCTGGCCCGAGCACTTGCCCTCCAGCCCGGCAAGCCAGACGTCGACCTGGCGGAGGGGCAGCGGGCCGGTGGGCACGATCTCCAGACGCCGCCGGAGGAAGAAATCGTCGTGGCCCAGCTCGTAGACCAGATCGAGCTGGAGCTTCGGCGAGGCGCTCTCGAGGCAAAGCGTCAGCCGGCGTCCGGCGGGCAGCGGCTCGTCGCGGGCCTCGCGCAAGGCGAAATCGGCCGAGCGCAACGGCGGCCGGCCCTCGAGCCCAATGGAGAAATCGTCGCTGCGCAAGGGAATCGTCCGCCCGGAGAGCCGGTTGACCAGGCGCGTTGCCTCGCACTTCTTCCCCTCGATCCGGAATTGCAGTTCAAGGAAGCCGTTCCCCAGCGTCATCGCGTCTTTCGAGCGAACGAGGCGGGCTGGCTTCGGCTCAGCCCCGCCGGCGGCTGCCGTTCCAAGAACGACAAGTAGAACGACGACCGGCGAAATGAGATGGCATCGTCCCATGGCAGTCCTCCTCTGGCAATGCTCGTTTGCCGTCTCGAGAAGCGATCGGTCGGGATGGCACAAAGGCCCACCTACGGATCTTCATCCTCCAGGATTTTGCGCAAGAGATCAGGATCGCCGCCAATCTCGATCGTGGCGAGTTCCTCCAAGCGTCGCTCCTGCCCCTGGAGCATAAGAGAGAGTTCGTGGATCGGGGGCATCTCATCTCCAGTCTCCGAGTCATACCGGTCCAGCGCCGTCTTTAAGGCAACCTCGAACTCCTCGCGAGACACACCGAGGGCCTTCAACACCTCTTCACGCGGCTGGATGTTGATTTCGATGTATGGCTCGTCAGGCATGGCGTACCTTGCGCTTTTCAAGGGGCTGTTAGGCCACTCCCTCCTCCAACGCGAATTCCGTGAGTTCCTCGGGGAAACGATCTCCATACGCTGCCACCTCAATGCAGTTGATCAGTCCTCCGTTTGACCAGATCAGGGAACATGCCCCGTACTCAAGATGAGAGGATCGTATATTGGGCCCCGAAAGCGGATTCTTCAATCCGACACGCGCCAAGTGGGTGGGCAGAGCCATGAAGTTGATGTACGCGCCGGCACCCGTGTAGTTGTAAGACCTGATTTCCAGTTGATCGATCTGATCGCTCAACTCAGGATGTCGGTTCCGCACCCATTCCAGTATCCGCCCCTCCAGTTCTCTTCTCTCCGTGGGCATGACACAGCTCCCTTTCCCATGCGTGCCCAACTTGCTCCTCAAGGCCGCTAAGCCGCAAGCGGCTAACGGATCGGGTCGATCGGGCTGCCCAGCAGCCGGTACCAGTCGGCCAGGCCGGCCAGGTCGCTCTTGGCCCGATCGCCGGCGGCGTGAAACTCCACGGGCCGGGGCGCCACCAGGCCGGCAATTTGCTTCATATCGAACGTCTCCAGCAGCCCGAAGCAGAACAGCTCCGGCGTCTGCTCGACCGTGCCGTTCTTCTCGAGGATCTGCTTGAGGCTCGTCATCGGCTGGTCGAGCTCGACCGAGCCAATTGCCCGGGGCTCCAGGGCCGCAGCGACCAGGGCGAAGAGGCCCGAGCGCGGCCCGACGGCCACCAAGCGCACGGGCCCGGTCTTGTGCTCGGCCACGCTCCACCGCGCGGCCGCCGCCACCTGGCTGGCCTGCAGGCCCAGCGGGCGGTCGCCGACCGCGGCGACCAGCAGGGCGAACAGGAAGTCGCGCTGGGCGATCTTCGACTCGCCGAAGTAGAACGGGTCCAGGGCGATCACGCGATAGCCGGCCGCGACCAGCCGCGCGGCGTGATCGGCCGTGCCGGCCCGGCCGCCATCGGCCACGAGGATCGCCGTCTTCGCGGCCTGCTTGCCGGCCAGCTCCACCGCGGGCACGGTCCAGGCGGCCGACATCTGGAGCTTCCAGAGCGTCGCCTTCACGCCGGCCTCCTGGTGGGTCTCGAAGGGGATCGCGTGGACGGTGTAGTCCTTGGCCCGGACGATTTGCCTTAGCCGGGCCCGGCCGGCTTCCTGCCACGCCTGAGCGGCCTGCTTCTCCTTGGGCAGATCGGCGTGGCGGGGGAGATCCTTGCTCAGGGCCAGCGCCAGGGTGTGAAAGTCCTCCATCTTGGCCGGCAGCGGCACGTCGAGCTGCTCCTTGGGCTTGACCTCCTTGTCGGAAGGGATTTCCTTGGGGTCAAAATCCTTCGCGCCGGGGTAGAAGAAATCGCCCACCATGCGGTAGAACGCCTGGCGGTTGTCGAGCTCGTAGTTGTGTGTGCCGGGGTCGTCGTTGACGTGCGAGCGCAGGGCATCTTCCCGGCCGTAGAGCCGATAGATTGGCCTGGCCGCCTCCATGAGCGGAGGCAGGGCGTGACCGGAGGCAAAACAGCAGTCGTCCTTCGAGTTGTTGGTCAGCAGCGTGGGGTGGGGGGCCCGCATGGCGGTCAGGTGCGCGTAGTCGGCCACGGCGGCCATGTCGTTGGGCGTCTGCTCGGAGTCGCCGAGGTCGGACAGGTGCATCGCCCGGGTACGGAAGCTGGAATAGCCGGCCACGGGGTTGGCCAGGGTCACCCGGGTGTCCAGGCCGCTGATGAAGATCGTCTGCCAGCCGCCGCCGGAGAGGCCGGTCACCGCCACCCGAGCGGGATCGGCGTGGGCGTGGCCCAACAGCACGTCCAGGCCGCGCTTCATGTAAAGGTAGTGAACGGCCACGCCGCTCGTGCCGCACAGATCGAGCTGGTTCATCCGGTAGTGATAGAACCCTTCGGTGCCCAACTGGCCCATGCCGATCCACTCGACGTTCAGAGCGAGCATGCCCCGCTTGGCGAGGTTGATGCAGCGGATCTGCTTATAGGGGACCGCCTTGCCCGGCCCGCCCACGTGGCCGTTGACGTTGAGGATTACCGGCACCTTGCCCTTGTCCGGCAGCTTCTCCGGCTCGTAGAGCAGGGCCGGGATCCAGAGGTTGGGCAGGGCCTCGTAGCGGAGCTTCTTGATGCGGTAGCCGGGGCCGCCCGGGATGGTGTCGAGCCACTCGACCCGCGCGGGGGCATCGCGCCATCGGGCCGCCTCGCCGCAATAGACGACCTTGGCGAGCATCTCGGCGCGGAGCCGGGCCGCTTCCGCCTCCCACTCGGCCCTGGTCTTGACCGCGGGCATGCGCGGCACGCGCAGCTCGCAGTAGCGCTGGACCTCGACCATGGGCAGGGTGGGGCCGACGATCTCGCGAGCCAACAGGGCCTTCAGCGACGAGGGACCGGGAAGGTCGGCCGCAACGGCCGTCGATGCCGCTAGGGCAATCACTCCAAATGTGACCAGGACGATCGGGCGTGCCATGTGCGACCTCCGCAAGGGACCGTGCCAGGCGAACTGAGGCGACGGCCCTCACGGTAGCATCGCCCAACGGGCCGGGCAAGTCGGCCAACCCGGCGAGGTTTCTCTCTGGTGGGCGGGGCTGGAGGGTGGGTCGACCCCCGATGGATGTGCCACGACGGAGGGGTACGCCATCATACTACCAGGGGTTTGCTGCGGCCTCGGCTGAACACCCCAATCCTGCTTAGCCGTTGCAGGGCCGGGGGTTGGGACCACAGCGGAACGGGCCATCGCCTATCAGGCTATGCGTGTCCCCTCGGAAGCCAGCCCCCCTTTTTTTCACACGGTTTTCCTCGGAGGTACGATTCTTTGGGACGCTCGGCCCCGGGTACAATAAGGGGGTAGGTCCTTTTCCTGCAAGGCATTGGGGTTGGCACTTCGAGCGGGTCGACGGATGAAGCCACGGGTCCACGAAGCGTGTCTGCACTTGGCCGCGCGATCGCTGCGCAGGCAAGTCAAGCAGTTGACTCGCCAGGTGGAAGAAATCCGCAAGGCGGAGGACGTGGAGTTCGTACACCGGGCGCGGGTGGCTTCTCGGCGGTTGCGGGCCGCGCTGCGGGTGTTCGGCGACTGCTTCCCCGCGGACCGGGTGGACTTGTGGCGCCGGGAGGTCCGCCGCGTGGGACGCGGACTCGGTGAGGCTCGCGACCTCGACGTGCAGATCCTGTTCCTCCGCGACGTCCTCGGCCGGCTGCCCGACCCGGCCTGCGGTCCCGGCATCGCCCGGGCGCTGGTCCATTGCGAGCGCCAACGGGAGAAGCTTCAGCCGGAAGTGCTCGAGGCCACGCACCGGCTTCTGGCCAGCCGGGTTTTGCCCCAGATGCTCGCGGCGGCCGGCAAGCTCCTGCCCGACGACGGCGACGCGCCGACCGCGCCGACCGCGCCGTGTGCCCCCTTGTTCGAGCACGCGGAGAAGCACGTGCTTGGCCGGCTGGACGAGCTTCAGGCCGTCGGCCGCTGCCTGGCCGACCCGCTCAACGCCCCGCAGCACCACGCCATGCGCATCGCCGCCAAGCGGCTGCGGTACACCATCGAGGTGTACCGGCCGGCGTGCGCCGGCCTGCTGGACGAGCCGATCGAGGTGCTCAAGCAGTTGCAGACCCTGCTGGGGGACGTTCACGACTGCGACGTTTGGGTCGAGCAGCTCGGTCGCCTGCTCGAGAAGCAGGCGAGGCGGCTGCGAAGGCTCTACGGGCACGCCGGGCCCTTGCTTTCCCTGAAGGCCGGGATCGAGTATCTTCAGGCGGAGCGTCGCCGGCACCGTGACGAGGTGTTCCGGCAGTTGGTCGAGCGCTGGGATCGATTGGACCGCGAGGGCTATTGGGCCGGTCTCGTGCGCATGGTGCGGCTGCGGGGGGTTCCGGCGCCGGTGGCGCCGGGCGGCGACGGCTCGCACGCCGTCTCGGGGGAACGCCCCGAGGAGCAGCAGGACCCAGGGGCGCTTGCCTTGCCATGGAAGCCAGCCAGGAACTGACGGACAGCCCCCCGGCCTCCCGGACCGTCGCTGCCATCGACGTCGGCGCCAATTCGGTCCGCATGGTCGTTGCGGAAGTGCTGCCCGACGGCCGCACCGAGATCCTCGAGCGGCTCCAGCGCGCCGTGCGTCTGGGCCAGGACACCTTTCGCCGCGGCCGGCTCGGAACGGCCAGCATCCGCGCCGCCGTGGCCATCCTCCGCGACTACCGCCAGATGCTGGATCTCTACAAGGTCCAGCGGGTCCGGGCGGTGGCCACCAGCGCCGTGCGCGAGGCGGGCAACGCCGACAACTTCATCAACCGCGTGCTCATGGCCACCGCCTTGAACCTCGAGGTGATCGGCACCTCGGAGGAAAGCCGGCTCACGGTTTCCGCGGTGCTAAGGGCCGTGGGCGACGCCCTGGGGGTCGATCGCGGCGAAGCCCTGATCGCCGAGGCCGGCGGCGGCAGCACGCTTCTGACCGTGCTCGTGGACGGCGAGATCGCCTCCTCGCAGAGCCTCCGGCTCGGCTCGATTCGCTGCCAGGAGATGCTCCTGACCAGCGAGGAAGCGCCGCAGCGCTCCGCCGAGCTGTTGCGTTCCCACATCGCCGGCGTCATCGGCGCCGCGCAGGGCTCGCTCCCGCTGGAGCGGATCCGGTCGTTCGTGGCCGTGGGGGGGGACGCCCGGTTCGCCGGCCGGGTGGTGGGCACGCCGACCGACTCGGCCGACCTCTGCACCGTCACTCTCGACGACCTCGACAAGCTGTTGCGCCGCTGCGAGCGCTATTCCGCCGAAGAGCTGGCCAAGCGCTACGGGCTGCCGTTCACCGAGGCGGAGACCCTGACGCCGGCGCTGTTGGTCTACCAGCAGTTGCTCCGCCGGACCCAGGCGGGGCAAATGATCGTGTCGCGGACGTCGATGCGCGACGGACTCCTGCTGGAGCTCGCCCGCAAGGTGCCCGGCGAGGAAGACGAGTCGCTCGTGGAGGGCGTGCTCCACTCCGCCACCTCGCTGGCCGAGAAGTACCGGGCCGACGCCGAGCACGCCCGCAGCGTGGCCGGCATGGCCGTGCGCCTGTTCGACGAGCTGGCGGCGGAGCACGGCCTGGGGGCGCGGCACCGGCTGCTGTTGCGCGTGGCGGGGCTGGTGCACGAGGTCGGCCGGTTCGTCAGCCCCATGGCCCACCACAAGCACGGCTACTACCTGATTGCCCATTCGGAGATCTTCGGGCTCAACCGCGACGAGATCGAGCTGGTGGCCCAGGTCGCCCGGTACCATCGCCGCAGCGGGCCCAAGCCCTCGCACGTGGAGTACGTCACGCTGCCGCGCGAGTCGCGGATCGTGGTCAACAAGCTGGCGGCGATTCTGCGGGTCGCCGACTCGCTGAACCGGAGCCGCGGCCGGAGCCCCGCCGGGCTGCGCTTCGAGCGCCGCGGCGACGAGCTGGTGATCTTCGTCGCCGGCGCACCCGACCTCGCCCTGGAGCGGCGGGCCATGGCCGTCAAGGCCGACCTGCTCGAAGATATCTACGGTCTGAGAATCCGAATCGAAGAGGACTCCTAGTCGTCCGATCATGGGTAAGAACGACCTGAAATCGCCGCGGCTTTACATCAATCGCGAGCTGAGCTGGCTGGAATTCAACGACCGCGTGCTCCAGGAGGGGCTCTCCGAGGACGTGCCCCCTTTGGAGCGCCTGAAGTTCCTGGCCATCGTCAGCTCGAACCTCGACGAGTTCTTCATGATCCGCGTGGCGGGGCTCACGCACCAGCGCTCGGCCCGGGTGCGGAAGCGCGACGCCTCGGGCATGACCCCCGGCGAGCAACTGGCCGCCATCGGCCAGCGGGTCCACCGGATGGTCGGCGAGCAGACCGCCGGGATCCGCCGGCTGCTGGAGGAGCTGGCCGGTCACGGGCTGAGCCTGCTGGCGCGGAGCGACTGGAGCCCGGCCCAGGAAAAGTTCCTCCGCCAGCACTTCGCCCGGGAGATCCTCCCCGTGCTGACCCCGCTGGCCGTCGAGGAGCTGTCGCCCTGCCCGCTGTTGGCGGGCCTGCGGCTTCACGTGGGCCTGGTGCTCCGCGCCGCGAAGGAGGGCGAGCCCGTGGAGAAGATCGCCGTGGTGCCGGTTCCGGCGCAGCTTCCGCGGTTCCTCTCCGTGCCGGCCGACGAGGGCCTCCACCTGGCGCGCCTGGAGGACGCGATCGGCGCCAACGTCGATCTGGTCTTCCCCGGCTGCGAGGTCCTGGCCACGGCCGCGTTCCGCATCACACGCGACGCCGACGTGACCATCCAGGACGACGACGCCAGCGACCTCTTGCACGTGGTCGAGGAGGCGGTGCTCACGCGGCGGCGCCGGGCCGCCGTCCGGCTCGAGGTCACCGCCGGGGCCGACGCCCGGATCCTTCGCTGGCTGACCGGGTCGCTCGGACTGGCCGAAGACGACGTGTACGCAATCGACGGCATGTTCGACGCGGCGGCCCTGATGGGGATTGCCAACCGGCCGGGCTTCGAGGCGCTGAAGGTCCCCGAGTGGACGCCCCAGCCGCCCCGCGACCTGATCGGCTCCGACGACCTCTGGCAGACGCTCCAGGACCGCGACGCGATGCTGTCTCACCCCTACGAGAGTTTCGACCCGGTGGTTCGTCTGCTGGAGCGGGCCGCCGAGGACCCCGACGTGCTGGCCATCAAGCAGACCCTCTACCGCACCAGCGGCGACTCGCCCATCGTCCGCGCCCTGGAGCGCGCCGCGGCGAACGGCAAGGAGGTGAGCGTGCTGGTGGAGCTTCGGGCACGGTTCGACGAAGCGCGGAACGTCGGCTGGGCCCGACGCCTCGAAGACGCCGGCGCCCACGTCGTCTACGGCATCGTCGGCTTCAAGACCCACGCCAAGGCCCTGTTGATCGTGCGCCGCGAGTCGGGCCGCATCCGGCGCTACGCCCACCTCGCCACCGGCAACTACAACGACCGCACCGCCAGGCTCTACTCCGACGTCGGGCTGATGACCTCGAACCGCGACGTCACCGCCGACGTGGCCGCCTTCTTCAACCTGCTGACCGGCTATTCCCAGTCGGTCGGCTGGTCCAAGCTCACCTGCGAGCCCGGCCGGCTCAAGCAGCGGTTCATCGAGCTGATCGAGCGGGAAATCCAGGTCTCCTCCCCCGACCGGCCCGGCCTGGTCATGGCCAAGGTCAACTCGCTCCAGGACAGGGAGCTGATCCGGGCCCTGTACCGGGCGAGCCAGGCGGGGGTGAAGGTGATGCTCAACGTCCGCGGCATCTGCTGCCTGCGGCCGGGCCTGGAAGGCTTCTCCGAGAACATCGAGGTCCGCTCGATCATCGACCGCTACCTCGAGCACGCCCGCATCTTCTACTTCCGCAACGGCGGACACGAAGAGGTCTACCTCTCCAGCGCCGACTGGATGCACCGGAACCTGGAGAACCGGCTGGAGATCATTTTCCCGGTGACGGCCCCCGGCATCCGCCGCCGGCTGATCGAGATGTTGCGGGTCTACTTCGCCGACAACGTCAAGGCCCGGCAGCTCATGCCCGACGGCAGCTACCAGAAGGTCCCCCAGAAGGGCCGCCCGCTGCGTGCCCAAGAGCACTTCTACGCCGAGGCGGTCGAAGCCGCGCACGCCGCCGGGCAATCGCTCCTGCAATTCCAGCCGTTGACCAAGCCGGAAGAGTAATCCGTGAAGGAAGAAACGAAAGTGAAAGAAAGGAAGATGGAGGAAAGGAAAATGAGGAACAAATAATGAAGAACAAATAACGAGGATGAGAACGTCGCAATAAGACCCCACCCCGTTTTCACTTCCCCTCTTCACCCACCATTCTCACCCCATGTCTTCATCTTCCTTTCCCCCATCTGCTTTTCCTACAAACCCACTTCCGGCACCACGTACGGGGCGCGGTAGAAACCCTTGACCAGCTTGTTGGCCTCCTCGGCGTGCTCCCCTTGGAAGCGCTCGTTGGGGGCGTCGATCGCAAGCCATGGGCCGAGCGTGGCCGTGTCGGGGTTCACGTCGATCGCGCCCAGGTACGCGACGAACCGGTCGTGTACCTCCTTCCAGCAGGCAATGTCGCCCACCTGGCGGCGCTGCTCGGCCAGCGGGGCGGGCCGCCCGAGGCGGTAGGAAATGTTCCCCGCGTGGCAGATCGACGTCGAGACGTGCCCTTCCAGCACGTCGGCGTTCAGGTCCTCCCGGCGCCCGCTCCGCAGGGCCTTGATGAAGTTGACGAAGTGGTCTTCGTTCGGGCCGAACGATTTCAGTCGCTTGCCCTGGTTGTCGAACGCGGTGGTATCCAGCGTGTAGCCCCCCTCGCACTGGACGCTCATGCCCGTGGCGATGCCGCGGAACCGGGGCATGTTGCCCGTGTAATTCTTGGGATCGCCGGGCGTGAGGAACTGCTTGGCCTTCGGCAGGTTGTGCAGCTCGTAGAGGATCGGCACCTCGTAGTCGTAGAAGATGATCTGGGTGTTGGGGACCTCGCCGGCGTCGTCCACGAAGAACCGCCCGCCGATCGACATCGTCCGCCGCGGCAGGGCCGCGTAGCCGAGCACCCACCGGGCGACGTCGACCTCGTGCACCCCCTGGTTGCACGACTCGCCGTCCCCCATGTTCCAGGTGAAACTGCAATCGTACTGGACGCGGTCGCGATAGACGGGCTCCTTGCGGGCCGGGCCGCACCAGAGGTCGTAGTCGAGGGTCGCGGGGATCGGCAGAGGCTCGGTCCGCTTCCCGATCGGCAACCGCGGCTTGTTGGCGACGCAGATCGCGTAGAGGATCTTGCCAAGATGGCCCTCGCCAAGCCACCGGGCCATGGCCGGGTAGCCCCGCATCGACCGGTACTGCGTGCCCACCTGGACCAGCCGGTTGTACCTCCGCGCGGCGTTGACCATCTGGCGGCCTTCCCAGATGTAGTGCGATAGCGGCTTCTCGACGTAGACGTGCTTGCCGGCCCGGCAGGCCCAGATCGTGCTCAGGCCGTGCCAGTAGTTCATCGTGGCATTGGCCACGGCGTCGACGTCCTTGCGGTCGAACAAGTGGCGCATGTCGACGTACTGGTCCACCTTGCGGCCGAACTTGGCCTCCAGCGGCTTGGCGGCGGGGGCCAGCCGGGAGCGGTCGGGGTCGCTCACCGCCACGATCGAGACGCCCTTCTGGCCGGAGAAGCCGGGGATGTGGGCCCCGGTGCCGCGGACCCCCAGCCCAACCACCCCCATGCGGATTTCCTCGTTGGCCCCCAAGACGCGGGCGGAGGCCACCCGGGGAATGCCGATGGTCGCCACGGCTGCCGCCGCCGATCGCTTGAGGAACACTCTTCTGCTGGTCGACATGGTCTGGCTCCTGCATGGTGGGAAGGCAGAGATTCGCCACAGGCGATAGGCTCGGGTCTAGCCGGACCGCCGCAGGCTGTCAAGCACCCCGAACCGTGCAGAGCGTGGACCGGATGTTGGAGGCCGTCGGGTGGTGGCGACCCCGCAGTACCCCTGACGGACAAGTCGCGTGGACCAGAGGGGGGGTTGTAGGGCTGGAATGCTGCCGCTAGGCTCCTGGAGATTGTAATCTTAGATCGCCTCTCTTGAGTTTGCCGATGAGGTAAATCATAGTGATAGATCATCGTGATTGGGCACTGCACCATCCACGGGGGTAGTGCCCGGCTCGTCGGGGGGACAACCAAACCGGCTTTATTCCCTTTCATAGGAGAATGTGCCATGCGTGCGTCTCGAAGGCATGGGTTTACGTTGGTCGAGTTGCTGGTGGTGATCGCGATTATCGGGATCCTGATCGCGCTGTTGCTCCCGGCGGTTCAGGCCGCCCGGGCCGCGGCACGCCGCACCCAGTGCCAGAACAACCTCAAGCAAATCGGCCTGGGCATTCAGAACTACCACGACACCTACAGGAAGCTGCCCGCGGGGAACATCACCCTGGGGGACTGCTGCGGCACGCTGAGTTATACCAACTGGGCGATCGCGATCCTCCCCTACGTCGAGCTCAGGAACCTCTACGAGCGGTACGACCTGAGGCTGTACAACGAAGACCAGCCGATCGACCCTTCGGGGTGGTGCGTGGTGCAGCAGATCGTCCCCGTCTACACCTGCCCGGACGACACCAGCAGCCTGCTGGAGAGGCCGGCGAGCGGTGCCCGGGTCAACAAGGACTATCGTCACGGCTCGTACCGGGGGATCACCGGGATCGGGGCCAACAAAGGCTACTTCGACAACAATCAATGGTCGGGGGCGATCCCGGAGTCGTACCGCGGGCCGCTGCACACCGTGGGCAGCCGGAACCTGGTCCACGAGTCGCTCTCCGCGGTCCGCGACGGCACGTCGAACACCTTCATGGTCAGCGAGTACATGACCAACACCACCACCAACCGCGGGACGTTCTGGGCCTACAGCTACACCTGCTACTCGCTGGCCAGCGTGAGCTTCGAGTCGCGGCGCTACATCCCCGACTACAACACCTGCAAGGCCATTCCGGGAGACGACGGGGAGAACGCCTGCAAGCGGGGGCTGGGCAGCTTCCATACGAACGGCCTCCACTTCCTGAAGTGCGACGGGTCGGTCGGCTTCTACTCGACCAACGCCGACGTGAGCGTTTACGCGGCCATGGGCACGATAGACGGCCAAGAGCCCCGCAGCGCCAACTAGCGTCCCGGCACGGTGCCGGGGCCCGGCGGTACGGACTGGTGCAAGCAAGACCACTGGGGAAAAAAAGGATGACGACTTTCGCGAACACGAATCGGCGCTCGGGGCCGGCGGGGCCTCGGGGGAGACGGTCCCGGGCAGCGGCCTGGTGTGCGGTGTTTTTCGCGCTGGCCGGGCTGGCCATCGCCGGCTGCGGCGGGAAAGGCTACGCCACGGCGCCGGTCTCCGGCACGGTCACCGTGGACGGCAAGGCGACGCCGGGGATCGCCGTGACCTTCCAGCCGATCGCCAGCGACAAGAAGAAGGAACCCGGACCCGGCTCCGCCGGGCTGACCGACGCCACCGGCCGCTACAAGCTGGAGATCATCGCGCCCACCGGGAAGAAGCCGGGGGCGGTGGTGGGCAAGCACCGCGTCACGTTGGTGACCGGCTCGGCCGAGCGCGCCCCCGACGACGACACGGCGCGGCCCGCTCCGAAACCCGTGGTCCCACTCAAGGAACTGGGCAAGACGCGGGAGTTCGACGTCCCGGCCGGCGGCACCGACAAGGCCGATTTCGCGCTTTCCTCGAAGTAAACGTATCGAACCATTCTTCTTTTCTTGGGGGATTGATCATGCGTCGTTTTCTTCGACCCGGTTTCACGCTCGTGGAACTGCTCGTGGTGATCGCCATCATTGGGATCCTGATTGCCCTGTTGCTCCCCGCGGTCCAGGCGGCGCGGGAGGCCGCCCGGCGGGCCAACTGCACCAGCAACCTCAAGCAGTGCGCCCTGGCGCTGCACAACTACCACGACACCTACAAGGTCATGCCGGCCGGGAACATCACCCTGGGCGGCTGTTGCGGCACGCTGAGCTTCACCAACTGGGCCATCGCCATCCTGCCGTTCATCGAGCAGAAGCCCCTTTACGACACCTACCGGGTGGACCTCTATAACGAAGACCAGCCGATCGTCAACGGCTACTGCGTGGTGCAGCAGGTCGTCCCGGTCTACAACTGCCCTTCGGACGACTACGCCGTGAGGCTGGAGAACCCGGCGAGCGGTGCGCAGGTCAACAAGGCTTACCGTCACAGCTCCTACCGGGGGGTCACGGGGATCGGCAGATACAAGGAGTATTTCGACAATAACCAGTGGGGGACGAACCTCAAGGCCAATCACCGGGGCGTGCTCCACTCCGTGGGCACCAACGGACTGCTGCACGAGAGCATGGCGTCCATCACGGACGGGACCTCGAACACGCTCATGGTGGGCGAGTACATGACCCGCACCACCACCCGGCGCGGCACCTTCTGGGCCTACAGCTACACCTGCTACTCGCTGGGCAGCATCGGCTCGGAGGCCCGCATGTACATCCCCGACTTCGACCTCTGCTCCGCCACTGCGGGGGACGACGGGAGCAACGCCTGCAAGCGGGCCTTCGGCAGCTTTCATCCCGGCGGGATCAACTACGCCCTCGCCGACGCCTCGGTCCGGATGATCAACACCGGCTCGATCGATCTCTTGAACGTGATGATGCCCATGGGCACGATGGCCGGCGGCGAACCCTCCCTGTAAACCGGCACGCCGCGGGCGTCACTCTCCCCTCTCCCTCTGGGAGAGGGTGGCGACGAAGTCGCCGGGTGAGGGCGCGCCTCCAAGACTCCCTCACCCCAGCCCTCTCCCAAAGGGAGAGGGAGCGGGGCCTCACCAGAGGATCATCCCGGCCACCGCCCCGGCCACGACCAGCCACGCCGCGGCCACACGGGTGCGCGACTGGGAGCAGACTGGCGCCCAATGGCGTCCATAATCCACATCTCCGAGAGGTTTTCTGGCCTATTCATGCCAACAGGATCCTCAAGAAGGAAGAAACGCGCCAGACGATTGACATCAGAGCACAGAACTGGTATACATGGCAGTTATGTAGCACGACAATGCCCATCGATACTCCGTAGCACATCATCGGAACAAGTAACACCCTTACCATGCGGAGTCACATGGTGGGGGATGGTTGTGTACCAGTCGGGGGGCTATAGGATGTGGATGTCTCCTGCGCGGGGGCGCCAGCGGAGCCAATGCCTCGGAACGTCAGGGCTGATCGCGATTGAAAGCAGGTGGTGGACCACGGAGTTCCGCCGGTCTGTGCTTGCCGCGCTCATGTTGCTGGGGTTGTCGGCCGCCTTGTCGGTGGCGCTGGTCGGGGCGGACCTGACGCCTGCGGCCAAGCCGACGCCGGAACCACCCAAGGTAGCCACCCGCTTGCGGGGGCACCCCGATGTCCTGTTCATGCTGACGAACGTCCTCGTGCAAGAAGAGCTCGGGTTCTCGCAGCAGCAGAAGGATGAGATCCGCAAGTTGGCCAAGGGCTATTTCGACGAGACTCGGGCGGGGTTCCGGCAGACGCACGAGTTGAACCAGGCCCTCAGGTCCGATGTGCGGCAGAGCAAGGCCGATTCCTCGCCGGCGAATCCGGCGGCGCCTGGCAAGAAGGGGGAATCGGTCGGGAAGAGGCCGGACGGGCTTGGCAAGAAGCCGCAGGGGGGTGACAAGAAGCCGCAGGCCGCCGCGCCCGCTCGGGGGCCGGCGCCCCCGCCCAAGATGTCCGATGCCGCAC